>Ga0335079_10002605_pt1 | contig 20753 bp, 11 predicted proteins | sample Lox_Sample_33_FD_206719 | JGI IMG/M metagenome (GOLD analysis project Ga0335079, IMG submission 206719) | Soil microbial communities from Loxahatchee National Wildlife Refuge, Florida, United States - Lox_Sample_3.3 | ecosystem: Environmental > Terrestrial > Soil > Wetlands | place: USA... | reverse complement strand
ATTCAACCTGGAGCTGCACCGCCTGACTGGAATGTGGGCCTACTGCTTGCTGGCCGTGGTGTCTTTCACGGGCATAGGCATCTCGTATCCCGACACATTTCGCCAAGGGTGGCAGGCGCTGACCGGGCAGCCGGCCGTCAGTCAGGTGCGGCGTAACTTCACTATCGCCGGCCCGCCGGGACAATCATTGGATGATTATCTGGCGATCGGCTCCAGTGCGATGAAGGATGCCACGCCGACCGAACTGCGCCTTCCCGAGCCTGGCAAGGGGCCGGTGGAACTGCGTCTCTCTCGCACAGGCGACCTCTCGGCCGGCAGCAATCGCGTCTACCTCGATCCGGTCAGCGCGCACGTTCTGGCGATCGATCGGGCGGCCGATCGGCCTCTTGGCGCCCGCTTTCTCGGAGCTTTCTCACCGATCCATTACGGCCAGGTCGGTGGACTTACGGCCACGATCCTCTGGGCGTTGCTTGGGCTCGTGCCGCCACTCCTGTTGGTGACCGGGCTTATCGTGTGGTGGCGGCCTGCTAAGCCAAAGGCTAGCCAGACCGGCGAGCGGGCTCAGACGGCAGTTCCCGCACTGGCCAAACAGTAACAATTCCAATTCCTGATTCGGAGGAGTCTTCTATGCGCAATCTGATTCTGGTCATCGTGTTCTTGTTCGCCGGACACGCGTTAGGTCAAACCGACCGTGCGACGTTGACCGGCATCATTTCCGACCAAAGCCGCGGGGTGGTTCCGAACGCCACGATCATCTTGAGCGCAACAGCGACCGGGCTCCAACGGGCCGCTGTCGCCAATGGGACGGGGGCGTACACAATTAGTTCCTTGCCGGTGGGAGAATACACCGCCTCGATCAAAGCCGACGGATTCGATACCGTGCAGGTCGAGCCATTTGTGCTCAACGTTGGTGAGACGCGGACGTTGAATACCACTCTGCAAGTGAGCAGCGTCAGCTCGCAGGTCACCGTGGTGGCGGCGGCGCCCGATTTGGACCAGACCTCTGCCGAGGTGGGCGGCGTCATCCAGGGCAGCCAGACGAAAGCTCTACCCGTGAATGGCCGTTATTGGGCAAGCCTGATGGCCCTGATCCCGGGAGCCCTGAGCGCCGGAACCGGGACCCAAGATCAAATCCGCTTCGCCGGGCTCTCCCAAGAAGACAACAATTTCCGCTTTGATGGCGTGGACGCCACCGGGCTCAACCATCAATTCGTGAAGGAGCCGGCGCGTCTGCAATTCCCTATGGAATCGATCGCAGAATTTAAGGCGAGCAGCGCGGTCTACAGCGCCGACGTGGGTGGAATGGCCGGCGGTCAGGTCAGCATGGTCTCGAAAGGTGGCACCAATGAGTTTCACGGCTCTTTATACGAGTACCTGCGCAACAGTTTCTTTGATGCAAAGGCTTTCGATACGCCGGGCGTCTCGCCGTTCCGGCTAAACAACTTCGGCGCCAGCTTCGGTGGCCCGATCATCCGCAACAAGCTTTTCTTCTTTACCAACTATGAGGCCGTGCGGCAGGTCTTCTTCCAACCGATCAGCGCCTTTGTTCCCACCGACGCGTATCGCGCGCAGGTCGCGCAGAAGTCGCCCGCGCTGACTCCGCTGATCAATGCTTTTCCAGAAGGCAGCGTGCTCACCGCCGATCCTAACGCACTGCTCTGGATCAGCAGCGGCCGGACCCCCACCAACGAAGACGCCGGCCTTTTCCGCGTCGACTATGCCGTGAGCGACAAAACCGCAATCTCAGTTCGCTTCAATACCGACACCTACCGGACCACTTCTGCCGCCCTCGCGGAAAACACCTACACCACGATGACCCCTCCCAATGCCGTCATCGACGTGCAACACACTTTTTCCCCAACCGTTCTGAATGACGCCAGGATTGGCTTCAACCGGGACAACTATGTGGACGTGGGCGATGGCAAGACGCCCTACACGGTGTCGATCACCGGCTTCACCAGCTATGCGCTGGGCGATCATTCCTCGCGGATCGACAATTCCTACAGTTTCGTCGACAACGCCACGATCTCCCGCGGCCGCCACACCTTCAAGTTTGGTGTTGAAATTCGCCGCATGCAGGAGAACAAAGTTCACCCGCTGGCGGCGCAAGGCCTGAGCTACCTCAGCGAGACCAACTTTATCAACAACGTTCTGGATTCGTACAGCGACAGCGTCCCCGGCGTCGAGACCCAAGCCCGCAAGAATCCATATTACGGGTACGTTCTGGATGAATTCAAAATCCGCCCGAACCTGACGTTGAATGCCGGAGTTCGCTATGAGTATTACGGCGTCGACTACGACAAAAACAACATCGGCCTGGTCTTCGATCCTTTCACCTGCGGGCTCCAATACTGCCCGCCCGGTACCTCCTTCTATCTGCCAAACACGCACGACTTCGCGCCGCGAGTCAGCATCGCGTGGGCGCCCGCACTGTTTCACGGCAAGACCGTAATCCGCAGTGGTGGTGGAATCTTCTACAGTGACGGCCAATTTGGCGGCCTGTACGCGGCTCAGACCAATATTGGACAGAATTTCAGCCTGACGCAAAAAAATACGCCCGGGCTGACGTTTCCCGTGACTCCTTTTTTGGGAGATGCCGCATACAACATCAGTTACTCGGGGAAGGACCGGCGGCGCAAAGACATTGCGGTCGATGAATGGAATTTCTCGGTGCAGCAGGAAGTCGCTCGCGATACGACGCTCCAGGTGACGTATCTCGGCACCAAAGGAAGCCACCTATTCCGGAAAGGACTGTCGCTGAACGGCATCGATCCGGTTACCGGTACCCGGCCGTATGCCAGCCTGACCAACTCAACGATCGGTTGGACCACAGACGATGCCAACAGCAATCTGCAGGCTTTACAAATCGGTCTGAGACGGAATCTCTCGACCGGATTGCTCATTTCCGCCAATTACCAGTGGTCGCACGGCATCGGCGATGGCTCGAACGGTGATGGCGAATCCGACACCCCAGAGAACATGAACTGCCGAAGTTGCGAACGCGGCGCTACAGACTTCGATATACGCCACAATCTCAGCACGAGTGCCATCTGGATCCTTCCGGTTGGAAAAGGGCATTCCGTGTTGAGCAACGCATCGCCACTGGTGAATTCGCTGCTAGGCGGGTGGCAACTGAGCGGCATCGGCCTGATCCATACGGGCTTGCCCCAGAACGTCACGCTTAGCCGCAGCGCTTCGGCCCTGCCTGATGGAATTAATAGCAGTCAGCGGCCCGATGTGGTTCCGGGGCAGCCTCTTTATCCAGCCAACCAGAGTCCAACGCTTTGGCTGAATCCGTTCGCCTTCACCACGCCGGCAAACGGCCTGTGGGGAAATGCGGGCCGGAATATTCTACGAGGCCCCGGAATCTGGCAGATTGACACCTCGCTGGACAAACGGTTCCGGGTGACCGAGCGCGCTGCGGTCAGTTTCCGCGCGGATGTGTTCAATATCTTTAACCGGGCGCAAATCGGGAATCCAAACGTCAAGTGGACGGATCCGACCAAGGGGACGACGTTTGGCGCGATCACGAGCCCCTATACAACTTCGGCGGTCGGCACCGGGACACCGCGCCAGATTCAGCTCAATCTGAGGCTCGAGTTCTAGTTAATTTTCGGTTACAGCCAGTTTCCTAAGATTGTTTTCAGATTCGTCTGGTTCAATGCCGATGATATGCACATTGAGCGGCGAACGAATTGGCTGTCGGTCGTCTTCTTGATATCTGCGGCTGGCGCGAACGCCCAAGTGGCATCCCTAGTGCTATCAGTCTCGGGGCTCGTGCTCGACCAGACCGGATCCTCTGTTCCGCGCGCCGCAGTGCAGCTCAATAAGGCCCGAGGGCATCTCCAGCAAATCGTTCTGACCGACGATACCGGCGCGTTTCGGTTCGACGGCCTGCAACCCGGCGCGTATTCCATCGAAGTGCGCCGTGAAGGCTTTAAAGACGCGGTCATTCCGCTCAGACTTGGGGGGACCACGGCCGCTCCGATTTCCATCAGGCTCGGTCTCGCCGAGGTGGTCTCGGAAGTTTTCGCGGATTTGGAATCGCCGCAGGTCTCGATGCAGGCTTCGGAGAACCGTGACGCGGCGGCCGTCGACCAGACCCTGCTCGAGAATCTGCCGGTCTTTGACCAGGATTATCTGAGCCGGATGGCCGTGTTTCTGGACGCCGGATCGACCGGTACCAGCGGAACTTCCCTGGTGGTGAACGGAATGGAAGCCAGCAATGTCGGGGTCACGGCCTCCGCGATTCAGGAAGTGCGCATCAATCAAAACCCCTATTCAGCGGAGTTCGCGCGTCCCGGCCGAGGCCGCATCGAGGTCATCACGAAAGAGGCCGGGGCGGCGTATCACGGGACACTGAACTTCACGTTCCGCGATTCGGAGTTCAACGCACGCGATCCGTTTTCCCTGGTGCGGGCTCCGGAGCAGCGGCGGATCATCGAAGGCTCTCTGAGCGGCCCGGTGGGGCACAGCAAGACCACGTCGTTTCTCTTCTCGGGCAGCCGCCAGGACGACGATTTACAGGCAGTGGTGTTCGCGCGCGATCTTTCTGGTCCCGTTCAGGAAACGGTGCCGAGCCCTCGCGGTTTGACGCAGCTCGCGTTTCGAATCAGCCATCAATTCGATGCGAACCACGCGGCCTTCTGGCAGTACAACGACCGGGAATACCCTGGCCATGATTTGGGAGTCGGCGGCCTAGTCCTGCCGGAAGCGGGAACGGATCCAGACCACTGGGAACGCGAGATGATCTTCAATGACCGGCTGGTGTTGTCTCCCCGCCTGGTGAATCAATTCCAGATCCTGGTCGGGCGCGAGCACGAGGGCATGCACAGTGTGAGCGCCGCGCCTGCGATTGTCGTGCAGGGCGCATTTATGGGCGGCGGCGCTCAAGTGGACATTCTCCGCACCGAAAACCACTTTCAGGCGAATGATATTGCCACCTACGCAGCGGGCAAGCACCTGGTAAAGTTCGGCGTGAATGTGCCGGACTGGAGCCGCCGCGGCGTTGACGACAACAACAACTTCGGCGGCACGTTTTACTTTTCCAACCTGCAAGACTATGCGGCACAGCGGCCGTATGCGTTCCAGGTGCAGCAGGGCTTGGGCCACGCGGTGTATGTCCAGAAAGAGCTGGGGTGGTTCGCGCAGGACGAAGTCAAGGTGCGGCGCGACCTCACCCTCGTGCTCGGGCTCCGCTACGACTGGCAGAACTTTTTGCACGACGACAACAACTTCTCTCCCAGACTGGCCTTCGCCTTTGCGCCTCGCGGCAGTAAGACCATAGTGCTGCGCGGCGGAGCGGGCGTTTTCTACGATCGCACCGGCTATTTGCCGCTCGCGGACCTGATGCTCTACAACGGGCAGCGGCTCCGCGGCTATTTGATCACAGATCCGGCCTACCCCAGCCCCGGGGCGCTTTTCGCGCAGCCGATCGATCTGGTGCGCCTGGACCCCAACGTACGAGAGCCGTACTCGCTGCAATATAGTTTTGCGCTGGAGCGGCAGGTGGCGCGGCATACCACCGTTTCGGCAACGTACCGCGGCAATCGGGGCGTGAAACTATTCCGCTCGCGCGACGCTAACGCCCCGGTGCCGCCCGACTATTCGGTCCGCCCGGATGCCGGCATCGCCACGCTTCGCCAGATCGAGTCGTCGGGCCGCCAAGCCGGTGATGCGCTCGATTTAACCCTGCAAGGGGACATCACTCGCCGTTTTAGCGGGCTCATGCAATACACCCTGAGCCGGACGGAGAACAACACCGGGGGGATTACGTGGTTTCCAGCCAACTCGTACGATTTGTCGGGCGAATGGGCGCGGGCCGATTTCGATCAACGGCATCGCTTCAACATGCTGGGGAGTTTTAAAGCCGGCAAGCAAATGAGCCTGGGGCTCGGCGCGACGCTCAATTCCGGCGCTCCCTACACCATGACTACGGGGACTGACCCTTACCGCACAGGCATGGCGAACGCCCGCCCGGCTGGCGTGAATCGGAACAGCCTGCAGGGTCCGGGTTATGCGGATCTCGATTTGCGGGTGGCGCGGGACTTCTACTGGAGCCGGGCGCGGAAGGAGAAGGGCGCCGTGGTTACGCTCGCGGTGGATGCTTTCGATGTCCTCAACCATGTGAATTACGTGGGCTACGTAGGGGATGTCAGTTCTCCGTTCTTTGGGCAGGCGATATCCGCGCTGCCCGTGCGCCGGTTGCAACTGAGTGCCCGATTCAAGTTCTGAGCGCTACCTTCCGCCGAACGAACATTAATTCTCCGTGACACGGCCTTTCTTAAGACTGTCTTTAGGTTCGAGTGCTCTAATGCGGCTCAGATCCCGTTTCTGAGGAGTGCTGTATGACCCGACGAGATTTGCTGACAGCCACCGGGACGGCAGTGCTGACCGCCGCGTCCCAGTCTCGCGTTCTGGGCGCGAACGAGCGGATGTCCATCGCTTTGATTGGGTGTGGCGCGCGGGGAAGCCAGCTTCAACCGTATTTCCAGAAACTGAATGGGCCGCTGACGGCAGTTTGCGACGTGTGGCGCACGCGCGCCGAGAAAGCGCAAGCCAGCGCTCCCGGCGCCAAGATCTTCGGCGATCACCGTCAGGTGCTGGACCTGCCTGGCCTGGATGCCGTGATCATCGCAACGCCCGACCATTGGCACGCCCCCATCGCTATCGACGCGCTCAACGCAGGCAAAGACGTTTACGTGGAGAAGCCGGTCACGCTGCGCATGGAGGAGGGGCCGCACATTATTCAGGCGGCACGTTTGAACAATCGCATCTGCCAGGTTGGCGCCCAACAGCGCTCCGGCACCCACTACATTCAGGCGCGCGACGAATACGTCCGCGCCGGGAAACTCGGCAAGATCAGCCTCGTCCGAACGTGGTGGACGGATGGCGGCGGCGATTCGATGCTGGTGCGGTCCGCCGAGGCCAGTGCGTCCGGCGGTGGAGGCCACGCCGTTCCGCGGGGAATGACAGAGAAGCCTGGCGACCTCGATTGGAACCGATACCTCGGCCCGGTGCAGTGGCGGGCTTGGGACCCGCCGCAGTATTTCAATTTCCGGAACTACATCGATTTCTGTGGCGGAATTTTGACCGATAAATTCGTTCACTGGGTCGACGTCGTTCACATGTTCATGGAACAGGACGGCCCGGTTTCCGCCGATGCCGCGGGTGGCATCTACCGGGCAAAAGATGGGCGCACGGTGCCCGATACCTTGAACCTGCACCTCGAATATCCCGGCAATTGGGTGTGCACCTATTCCAATACTCCGCAAGCCGGCCTTCAGCGTGAAGGTATAGAGTTCTGCGGAACGGGAGGACACCTGCGGATCGACCGCACCAAGTTCGAGTTCTTTCCGCCGGGCAGGACGGCTCAACCGGCAGTCGTCGCCTGCCAAACCGATCTCGTGGAAGAACACGTTCAGGACTTCCTGAACTCCTGCCGGTCCCGCAAGTTGCCCAAAGGCGACGTGGCTCTGGGACACCGATCGGCGCAAGCGGCCCATCTGGGCAACCTCTCCTACGCTCAGAAGCGGCGGGTTCACTTCGATCCCGACCGTGAAGCAGTGCTTCCGCTGTGACCAAGGAATCCGCATGAAGCTTTCATTGATTCTGGCGCTCGCTGCAATCTCATTCGGTCCGTCACTGTTCGCTCAGAAGAACACGCCACCGCCGGGTCCGCGCAAGATCCAGGTCCTCATCATTACCGGACGGGACGATCATGATTGGCGCGGAGTAACACCGCTGATGCGCCAGTATTTAGATGCTGCCGGTATTTTCGAAACGCGAATCGCCGAAGAGTTCCGCGATGCTGGACCCGACGCGTTCAAGGGGTACGACGTCGCGGTCCTGGTGTACTCAGATAAAAAGCCGGAGGATCGCTGGACCGACCAGACTCGCAACCTTCTGCTGGATTTCGTGAAGTCAGGGAAGGGGCTTGTGGTCTACCATCATTCGACCACGGCCTTCAAGGATTGGCCCGAATACGCGCGCCTCTGCGGGGGCAACTATTACGGCAAGGCGCATCACGCCGAGATCCACGATTTCACGGTCGAGTTCGTCGATCGCGAGCACCCGATCACGCACGGGCTGGCCAAGAGTTTCGTGGAAAGCGAGGACGAGCTGTACGCGAACATGCAGATGCAGCCTCAGGGCAGCTATCACGTGCTGGCGACGGCGTGGGACGATCACTCCCTGTATCACGGCAAGTCCAGAGTGCCGCTGATCGGCCCCGGCAACAACGAGCCGATCATGTGGACTGTCGAGGCCGGCCAAGGCCGCGTGTTCGCCACCATGATCGGACACAGCGCGAAAGCCACCCAGAGCGCCGGCTTCCGAGCCACGTTTACGCGCGGTGTGGAATGGGCGGCAACAGGAGCAGTGACGCAGCCGGTTCCAGCGGACATGGCGGAGGCGACGAACTAAGATGAGACGCGCTCTGTTTGTGCTGTCTCTGGTATTGTCGGCGGGTTTGCTGGCCCAGAAGACACCCGACCGAAGCAAAATCCAAGTCCTGATCATTACCGGCCAGGACGCGCATCCCTGGCGCGAGGCCAGCCCGTTTCTACGCGGCATTCTCAACGAAACCGGGAAGTTCGAGGTACGGATCACGGAGGAGTTCCGCGGCGCCAGCCTGGAGACGCTGCTTCCGTACGATGTGGCGGTGCTGGTGTATTCGGATGAAAAACTGGATATCCAGAAATGGAGCCAGGCAACCCGCGACGCGCTCTTGACCTATGTCAGCTCCGGTAAAGGACTAGTGGTCTACCACCACTCAGCCGCATCGTTCCAGGATTGGCCGGAGTATCAGAGACTCGTAGGCTGCATATGGAAAACCGGGCAGAGCCACCATGCGCCGGTTCACGACTACCGGGTTGATATCCGGGATACGGAGCATCCGATCACGCGCGGTCTTACCTCATTCATGGCGAAAACCGATGAACTGTATGCCGCGCTTTCGTGCCAGCCGCCCGCCAATTATCACGTGCTGGCGACGGGATGGGACGACCATTCTCTCTATCGCCCCAAAGACCGGGTGACGGGTCCTTCGCAGGACGAGCCGTTGATGTGGACTGTCCCGTATGGCGCCGGCCGCGTCTTCACGACCGTGCTCGGCAACGACATGCGCGCGGTCCAGACTCCGGGTTTCATCGCCACGTTTGTGCGGGGAACCGAGTGGGCAGCCCGGGGCCTGGTAACCATTCCACTTCCACCGGAACTCACCAGCGGCGCGAAGGAGTGAGATGAAATCGGAGCTTGCAGCACTCGCGTTATTGGTTGGAACGACTGCGGCCCTCGCCGATTGGCCCACCTTCGGCGCCGATCCGCAGCGCACGGGATGGGCGCGTAAGGAAACCATTCTTAACCGGGAGAATTCGTCGACATTGGAGTTGAAGTGGAAACTGCAGTTGGACAACGTCCCGAAGGAATTGACTTCACTCGCGGCGCCGATCGTCGTCGATCAGGTGAAGACCGGCCGGGGCATCAAGGAGTTTGTGATTGTCGCCGGCAGTTCCGACAATCTCTATGCTATCGATGCCGATTCCGGAAAACTGGTCTGGCACAAGAAATTTGATGTCACGGCGACGCCGAGCCGAAAACCCAACACCCTCTGCCCGTTTGCGTTAAACGCCACGCCGGTGGTTCAGAGCGGCCGGCCCAAGACCATCTATGCGATCTCGAGCGATGGCCGCATGCATGCCTTGAGTGCCGTGGATGGTGAGGACCGTTTTCCGCCGACGCAGTTTGTCCCTCCATTCTCGAAAAACTGGAGCCTCAACCTGGTGGACGGTGTTCTCTATACAGCCATCTCTCAGGGCTGCAACGGCGTCCTTTCCGGCGTGTACTCAATGGATCTCAACCAGCCGGACCATCCAATCCAGTCTTTTCAGGCCGGCCGCCCCGGGATCTGGGGACGCGCTGGCGTGGCCATCTCACCAACTTCGGGCGCCGTCTTCGGCGAGACCGGCGATGGCGTTTTTGATCCGGCCGCCGGCATCTACGCGGACACGTTTTTGGCGCTCTCGGCGAAGGAACTGAAGCTGACCGACTATTACACACCGTCCAATCGCGAATGGCTCACGCGGAAAGATCTGGACATGGGCAACGTCAGTCCGGTCGTGTTTTCATTCAACGGAAAGGAATATCTGGTCGGCGCCGGCAAGGAAGGCCGCCTGTTCCTTCTGGACACGACATCGCTTGGCGGCGAGACGCACCGGAAACCGTTCTATCGCAGCCCGCTTCTGATCAACGAAGATGTCAACTATGCCGGCCACGGATTCTGGGGTTCTTTCGCGAGTTGGGAAGATGCGAAAGGCGTGCGTTGGCTGTACGCGCCCGCCTGGGGCCCGCCGCACCCGGCTGCTCCGGCTTTCCCGACTGTCAACGGCGATGCTTCGCACGGCAGCATCATGGCCTTCCGGATCGAAGCACATGACGGCCAGCCCGCGCTGGTTCCCGCGTGGATCTCTCGCGATATAAATGTGCCGGAACCGCCGATCATCGCCAACGGCGTGGTGTTTGCGCTTTCCAGCGGCGAGGATGTCCGCCAGGCGGATGCCACCGGGAACGGGCTCGGCACGGCTCAACGGCTGAACGGGTCCGGTAAGGCAGTGTTATACGCCTTCGATGCCGAAACCGGCAAAGAGCTGTTCTCGAGTGGCGAGACGCTCTCCTCCTTCACCCATTTCGGAGGGTTGGCTCTTTCGAATGGACGAGTGTTCGTGACGGTCTACGACGGATCGGTCTACGCGTTTGGCATCAGAGACGAAGAACGATAGGGAGGTAACGCTTATGAAGAAGATTCTGTTCGCACTGGCGCTCTGCGCTTCCGTGTTGAGTGCCGAAGAAGTGATTGCCGGCCCGGCGGCGGTCAATGTCGGGCCAAGAACCGCCACTGTGGTCTGGCTGGTGAGTGATGCGCAATCGACGCTGGGCGAGTCGCCGACTGACCAGAAACTGACTTCGCAATCGATCCGCGTCCGGAAAACCGTCTACACCGGACTCAAAGGCAACACCACGTACTACTACACAATACCGGGCGGAATCACCGGACACTTCAAGACTCCACCCGCGCCGCCGCGGGCGAATGAGCCGGCTACCGCGCCGCTCCAATACACCTTTGTCGTCTATGGCGACACGCGGACTCGCCACGACGTCCACGCGCAGGTGATGGCCGCGGTAGAAAAGACGAATCCGGATTTCATCGTGCACACCGGCGATCTCGTCAACACCGGCTCGGACACGCAACTTTGGCCGATCTTCTTCAATATCGAGAAAGCGGTCCTCTCGAAAGCGGCTTTCTATCCCTCGCTGGGCAACCACGAGAAGAATGCCGATCAGTATTTCGAGTTCCTGGACGCGAAAGCGCAGTATTACTCCTTCAACTGGGGCAACGCGCACTTCAGTATCCTCGACAGCGACATTGACAGCCTCGCGCCGGGCGAAGAGGGGCGTCAAAGGTATTGGGGAGAGCAGGTGAACTGGCTCGAACAGGATCTTCAGAAGAGCCAGAACGCGGATTTTCGGTTCGTGGTGGCGCATCATCCTCCCTTTACTGCGGTCAGCTACCGCCAGGGGGACAATCCGCACATCACGTCGTTGGTGCCGATGATGGAAAAGTACAAGGTGACCGCCATGTTCGACGGCCACGATCACAACTATCAGCACTTCGAGAAAAAAGGAGTTCATTACATCACGACCGGCGGCGGCGGAGCCCCTCTCTACGACGTGGATCTGCCCCCGGCGTACACCACCAAGAAGGTGGAAAAGACGGAGAACTTCGTCCGTGTGCAGGTCGATGGCAAGCGAGCCACGGTTGAGGCACTCGGTACCGATAGCCGCGTGATTGAGCATTTCGAACTGGGTCCGGCGCCGACGCTAGTCACCAAGAAGTAACGGATTCGGCCCGAACATCAGGACATCCAAAATCAGGTGAAACCATGAATCGATACGTCGTAGTGACGATTGCAGCTCTCAGTCTGGCGGCCGCTCCGGCGAGCGCGGCCGCGAAGAATGTAATCCTCTTTCTTGGCGATGGCGTCGGCGTCTCGAGTCTGAACGCCGCCAGTATCTACGGCTATGGAAGGCCGCAGGCGCTCTTTGTGCAGCGGATGCAGCATCTCGCGCTGGCGGATTCGTCGACCGCCAAAGAGTGGGTCACTGATGCCGCCGCAGCCGCGACCGCCATGGCAACCGGCTTTAAGGGCCGCAACGGCGTCGTCTCGCAATCGCCTTCCGCTGAGAGGGGTGTGAAGGACGGGGAAACGCTCAAGACCATCCTGGAATACGCCGAGGAACACGGCCTGTCGACCGGAATCATCTCGAATGACGATCGCACGGGAGTTACCATCGCCGCGGTCGCGGCATTCTATGCCCACCACAACAACCGACAGCGCGCGGGGGAGATCTTCATTCAGATGCTCAATCCGAAATATGGCGATGGGCCGGATGTGGTGATCGGTACCGGCCGCAAACTCATTCAAGAGCAAACCGGGCAGGCTGGACACAACATCTCCGCGGAGATTCCTTCCAAAGGCTACGCGTATCTCGATTCGTTAGCGCAACTCTCGAAGCTCGACGCCGATAATCGCCGCGTCATCGCCCTGTTCGACGACGAAGACTTCGACTTCAACGATGCCGTGCAGCAAGCGATCAGCCGGCTTTCCAGGAATCCGAAGGGATTTCTCCTCATCGCATTTTCCGATTGTCACCTGGCGAATACCCGCAAGACGCTGACCCGGATCATCGACCTGGATAAGGCGATTCAGAACGCCGCTGAAAAATCATCCAAAGATACTCTCATCATGATGACAGCGGACCACTCTTTTGATCTGCGCATCAAAGGAGAGGCGCTGACCGAGACCGCGAGATCCGCGACGCCGCAGCAAGTCGCATCGGTGATCTCGCTCGAAGCGCAACACACGGCCGAAGAAGTCCCCGTCATGGCAACCGGGCCAGGCTCGGAGCTGGTGCACGGTTTTATCTCGAACACGGACGTGTTCCATTTCATGATGGCGTCGTTCGGCTGGGAGAAGTACCACGTCGAAACGCGCTATCCGATCCAGGGTACGGGGGGTTGGGACTATATTACGTTGGACAGCGCGGCCCGGCGGCTCTATGTCTCGCATGACACGCAGGTCGAAGTGCTCGATGCCGACACGGGGAAAGCGGTGGGGGTCATCGCGGACACGCCCGGCGTGCACGGCATCGCGATCGCGGCAAAATCGCAGCGCGGTTTTACGAGCAACGGCAAAGAGAACAAAGTCTCCATGTTCGATACCGAAACGCTTCGGCTGATTGCCAAGATCGAGGTGGGTAAGGGGCCGGACGGCATCTACTACGATTCCCGCACGAATCGCGTATTCACCAACAATCACGGATCTCACGACATCAGCGCCATCGATGCCGCGACCGGGACGGTGGTGGGCACCGTGAAGGCCGAAGGCGACGGCGAGCAAGCGGTCGTCGGCCGGGACGGGTCGATTTACGTGAATCTCGAAGACAAGTCGGAAGTCCTGGTCTTCGATCCGAAAACGCTCGAGGTGAAGAAACGGTTGCCCCTCAGCGGGGTTATAACCCCCACCGGCCTGGCGATCGACACCAAAAACGACCGGCTATTCATCGGCTGCCGTTCGAAATCAATGGTCGTGATGGATGCCTCAAGCGGCCGGACGATTGCCACGCTGCCCATCGGTACGCAGGTGGACGCTGCCGGATTCGATCCCGAATCGCGCATGGTCTTCTTCTCGAATGGCGACGGTACGCTCAGCGTGATCCATGAGAAGTCGTCGGATGAATATGAAGACGCTGGCACAGTGTTGACACAGCCGAGCGCCAAGACCATGGTGTTTGATCCGGTGACGAAGAAAGTCTTTCTTCCCGCCGCGGAGGTCGAAACGATTCAGCCGGCCGATCCGTCGCAAAGGCCACAACGCAAAATCAAGCCGGGAAGTTTCGCCGTGCTGGTGGCGGCGAAGCTATGATTCGCCGCAGACTTTCAGTAGTCGGTGTGGTTGTCGGGTTTGCCCTGCTCGCGGCATGGCCGGCGTCACGGCCCGAAGAGATTGAGTTCGAGAGACACATGCTCGATTCGGGCGCGTATGAGACGTGCGCCATCGGCGACATCAACCGCGACGGCCATCCCGATATCGTATCCGGCGAGAATTGGTACGAAGGTCCGCACTGGCTCAAGCATCGGTTCCGGTCGATCGAGTATTACCGGAACGCCACCGAAGATCTCAGCGATCTATTGCTGGACGTGAATGGCGATGGCTATCCCGATGTCATCAGCTCGGCATCCCATGGCAATAAGCTTTGGTGGAACGAGAATCCAGGACCGAGAGGCGGAGATTGGAAAGAGCACCTGATCGAAGCCGGCCACAGCATTGAATTCACGTTTTTTGCGGATCTGGACAACGACGGCAAAGCCCGAGAAGTGCTTCCGCAGTGGGGCGGGCATCAGATGAAAGACCCGCTGGCCTGGTTCGAGGTGGTGAACGGGCAGTTTGTCAAGCACGTGGTGAGCCCGCGCAGTTACGGGCACGGCATCGGGGTCGGGGACCTGAATGGCGACGGGCGCAACGATATCATCACGCCGTTGGGATGGCTGGAAGCGCCCGCCGATCCGCGATCACCCGATTGGAAATTTCACCCGGAGTTCGACCTGGTCAGCGTCGGCTACATTCACGTGCTGGATGTGAACGGCGATGGCCGGGCGGATCTGGTGACCTCGATGGGCCACGACTACGGCGTGTTCTGGATGGAGAACCTCGGCGGCGGGAGTTGGAAGAAGCACATGATCGACGACACCTGGTCGCAGGGTCACGCCATGACCATGGTCGACCTCAATGGCGATGGGCGCCCCGATTTCGTAACCGGAAAGCGGTACATGGCGCATAACGGCTCGGATCCGGGAGAGCGCGAGCCCCTGGGCATCTACTGGTACGAATATCGCCCCACCAAAGACGGCTCCATCGAGTGGATCAAGCACATCATTGATTACGGCGGTCGCGTGAGCGCCGGCATGCAGATTGGCGTCGCCGACCTCGATGGCGATGGCGACCTGGATCTCGCCATGGGAGGAAAGACCGGACTGTTTCTCTTTGAGAACCTGACCAAGACGGCGGCGAAGCGAGGGCTTTAATCGTCTGTGTCACATCGGAACTTGTGGGCCGGAGTTTTGCTGACCGCGTTCGCGGCTGTGGCGCAACAACCTGCGGCTCCGAAGGCGCTCATCTTTGAAAGCCGCTGTTCGCTCTGCCATGGATCGGATGCCAGTGGCGGCGATCGCGCTCCTTCCATCCTAGGGTTTATCCGCTATCACACGGATACCGAGGTCTCCGACGTGATCCGCGGTGGCAGGGTGGAAAAGGGAATGCCCGCCTTCCCGCTATCCGCTGCGGAACTAAGCGGTGTGATCGCGCATCTTCGTGATCTTGCCGGATCGAGTCAATCGATGGCGACGGGCGGTTTCGGTGAATCGAGCCGGAAGTCCGGCGCCGGCCGCAAGGCCAATTTCAGCGCCAAACCGGCTCTGTTCAAGCTGGCCGACGGCAGACCGCTTCAGGGCACGCTCCTGAGCCAAGGTGAGTTCGCCGCCGATTTGCTCACGGCGGACGGAAGAATTCACTTACTTTCCCGCGAAGGCGATGTCTACCACGAGAAATCCATCGAGCCGAAGAGCGACTGGCTCAATTATAATGGCACCCTTTCCGGGAACCGCTATAGCACTCTGGAGCAGATCCACACCGGCAACGTGCGCAAACTGGCTCTCGCCTGGCTATCGCCGCTTACCAATTCCCCGCGCATTGAATCTACCCCGGTGGTCGTCGACGGCGTCATGTACGTCACAGGGTGGAATGAGGTCTTCGCTCTCGATGCGACAACCGGCCAACAGTTGTGGATGTACCGCCAGCCGCACACGGAGGGGATCCGCAGCGAAGCCGGCCGCGGCACGAATCGTGGGGTTGCTGTCGCAGGTGGACGGCTGTTCGTGGTCACCGACAATGCGCACCTTCTCGCGCTCGACCGTACCAACGGCAGCAAACTGTGGGACGCACAAATGGGCGCAATCGCGGACGGATACAGCGCCACGGGCGCGCCTCTCGTGGTGGATGACCTGGTAATCTCCGGAGTCGCCGGAGGCGAGGAAGGCGCCCGCGGATTCATCGACGCTTACAAGATCGCGACCGGAGAACGGGTTTGGCGTTTCTATTCGGTTCCAAAGCGCGGCGAAAACGGATCGGAAACCTGGATCGGCAATGCTCTCGAGCACGGCTGCGGCGCGACATGGCTCACCGGCTCGTATGACCCCGCGCTTGGCCTGGTCTACTGGCAAACCGGAAATCCATGCCCCGATTTCAATGGAGACGAGCGCAAAGGCGACAACCTTTATACCGCCAGCGTCGTAGCGCTGTCGGCCAAAACCGGCGAGTTGCAATGGCACTTCCAGTTCACTCCTCATGACGTTCATGACTGGGACGCAACCGAGCCGCTGCTGCTGGTTGATCAGCCTTGGGAAGGCCAGCCGCGCAAACTCCTCCTCCACGGCGATCGCAACGGCTTCTTCTTCGTATTGGACCGGACCAACGGCGGCCTGTTGCTCGCCGAACCGTTCGTCAAAGTGAATTGGGCAACCGGCTACGGCAAGGATGGGCGGCCAATCCTCACACCGAATTTCGAGTCCACCCGAGAAGGGACCCTGACGTGCCCGGCTTCCAGCGGAGGCACAAACTGGCCCGCCAGTTCCTTCAGTCCACTAACCAGGCTGTTCTACGTTCGCGCCAGTGAAGGATGCGCGATTTACAAGAAGCAAAACGATCCTCTCGTTGAGGATCGATGGTTCGGCGGCACCGCTCCCAATGAGCCCGACATCGAACACTTCATCCGCGCTCTGAACATTCAGACCGGCAAGAAAGTTTGGGAGTACCCTCTGTTCGGCACGGGACGCGGTGGCGTCCTTGCCACGGCCGGCGGACTTGTCCTGTTCGGCAGCAGCCAAGGTTCGTTGGTCGCGCTGGACGCCGCAACCGGAACGTTACTCTGGCATTTGGATCTCGGGCAGATTTGGCAGGCGTCTCCGATGACCTACATGGTAGGCGGCAAGCAGTATTTTGCCATCTCCGGACCGGCGGGCATCTTCGCTTTCAGTCTCCCGGAATAGCATGGCACGCCTTCTCACGTCGCTCTGAAACCCATAGATGAATTTTCAGTGACACGCATGTTGCAGGCGTGTCGTCCCTCGATGAAATTCTCGTGACAGTCCGTTTTTTTAGATTCTCTTAAGACTCGTGTGCTTAGATTCGTGTGGAGAAGAGAGCTTCAGAGGGAAGATTCCTCCACGGATGACGCTCCCCGCAGGCACGACGACTGAACCAGGCGTTCCAAAGCATTTTTGGAGGTGCATTAGTGATCAAGCGAGTGGTGTTCGCGCTCATCGTTCCGCTGAGCCTGTGTTTTGGGCAAGCCGACCGCGCCGCCGTTACGGGTACGATCTCAGACCAAACGCGCTTGCCTATGGCGTCGGCCCGCGTATCGCTGATCTATCCCAGTACGGGGTTGCGTCGTGAAACGGCATCGTCGACCTCCGGCGCCTTCCATATCGGCGAACTGCCGATCGGTGAATGCTACCTGGAGGTCAGCGCGGCCGGGTTTCGAACGGTTCAGACGAAGTCTTTCGTCCTTGAGGTCGGCCAGACTCGTACGGTAGACGTGTCCTTGGAGATCGGCACAGTCGGCTCGTCAGTGGAGGTGCAAGGCGTCGCGGATAGTTTGAGCTTCAGCACCGTTTCGGTCAGCTCACTGACGTCTTCGCAACAATTGAACGAATTGCCGGTGAACGGACGAAACTGGCAGTCCTTTATGGCGCTGGCGCCCGGAGCCGTGGATGCGGCCAATGGCTCCAACACGGCGGTGCGTTTCTTCGCCACTGGCGCCGATGATGTGAACTATCGCGTGGACGGGGTTGACGCCACCAGCATCCGTAACCAGAACATGCGGCTCAATAGCCGCCTGCTGATGTCGGAGGACGCCATTGCTGAATTCCGAGTGAACAGCGCGCTGTTCACCGCCGAGTCGGGTGGTTCCATCGGCGGGCAAGTCGAAGTGGTGACGAAGTCGGGTTCAAACACGCTGCATGGTTCAGCTTTTGAATACGCACGTAACGCTGTCTTCGATGCGCGCCGTTTCACGGATGGCGCCTCCTTGCCGCCCTTTGAGTTCAACCAGTACGGCGGCAGCGTGGGCGGAGCCATTCTGAAGGACCGCACGTTTTTCTTCCTCTCCTACGAGGGTCTGCGTCAAACCCAGGATCTGCTTGCCGCCGCACAGAATGTTCCGTCACTGTCGTTTCGGACCCGCGCGCTGGCGCAGTCGCCCGTCATCCAGCCGCTGCTCGATGCGTACCCCGCCCCCACCGGCTCCACGTCGAATCCAGACGTCGGCATCTGGCGCGGGACCGTGCAGAATCTGCAGGATGAAGACGTCGGCACCCTGCGGGTGGATCACCGCTTCAACGACAACTGGTCGAGCTATTTCCGATTCACGCGGAACAATGCATTTGTCCGTGTCCCCGTTGCGCTCGACTACGGTAACACCAGCATCAACGCGCCCATCAATGGAGTCTTCGAGCTGCTCTACGTGATCTCGCCCCGCACCACCAACGAACTGCGGGTGAGCGGCAACTTTGTTCCGTGGGATTCTCAGAACGATCAGAGAATTTATCTGGCCGTCACGGCCAGTCCGCTCGCCACGGCGCCGGACTCTCTCTTCAAGGAGACCCATTCGCTCGCCGAATCGGTCCTCGACAACGTTTCGATGCAACGCGGCGCGCATACCTGGAAAGCGGGCGTCGAGGTGCGGCGCGTGGTCATCAGCAACTATTATTCCTGGGACGGCACCATCAGCTACGCCTCGATGAACGACTTTGCCGCGAACAAGGTCGATACGGTTGTGGTCTCCGGCCTGAACCCGGCGGTTACCGATCCGAAGACCGAGTTTTTTGGGTATGTGCAGGACGAGTGGAAAATCCGTCCGAACTTTACCGCGAACCTTGGTCTGCGCTATGAGTTCTTTAACGAGCTCAGTGAAGCTCACAATCGCACGCTGGGCTTCAACATCCAGGACTGCGGCGGCTATTGCACCCCAGGCTCGAAAAACGGGTCGCCCGACCTCAATAACTTTGCGCCGCGCGTGAGTCTGGCGTGGGCCCCGGGGCGTTTGCAGGGCAAGACCGTGATTCGAGTAGGCGGCGGAATCTACTACGGCGACGCTCAGATCGGCAATCAGCTCGCCTTCACTTATAACGGAGGCAACCGTTTCAACCTGTCGCAACTGACCACCCCGGGGCTCGCTTACCCCGTCGATCTCAATCCAAATGTAGCCCTAGGCACCGCGCCGGATGAGACCGAACGCCACCGGCGCAGCGAAATGAACCAGCAATGGACGGCCCAGATCCAGCAGACTCTTCCGGATGGCTTCACCGGGCAGGTCTCCTATGTTGGCATGAAGACCACTCACGCGTTCGCGCAAACCCCGGATAATGTCGTGAATCCGCTGACCGGTATGCGCACGCTTCCGAACTTCGACCAGGTCAACTACAAGGGTGACTGGGCGAACGCCACCTTCAACGGTTTATTGGTAGGCCTTCAGCGCACCGCCCGAAACGGGCTCTTCGTGGGCTTGAATTACACGTACGGTCATGCCATCAACGACAGCGACGGCGCCCCGCAGAACGTCGCCTGCCGGTCGTGCGAGAAGAGCTCCGCGAACTACGATGTCCGGCACAATGTATATGTCCAGTCAAGCTATCCTTTGCCGCTCGGTCATTTCGCGCTGCTGCGCAATTGGACCATCAGTGGTGTCGGCTCCATGCGGACGGGACTTCCTCTGACGGTGACGGTTTCCCGCAAAACCACTGACGTGCTCGATGGCAACAATGCCAGCCAGCGGCCGAACCTGGTGCAAGGCGCGTCGGTGATTCCTGCGGGAGGGCAAACTATCAATGAATGGATCAATCCGGCCGCTTTCTCGATTCCGGCCAAAGGCACGTGGGGCAATGCGGGAAGAGCCATCATTCGGGCGCCGGGCCTTTTTCAGATCGATACCGCGATCGCGCGAAACATTCGGGTCACGGAGAGAACCAGCGTGTCGCTCCGCATGGAGGCCTTCAACGTTTTCAATCACACCGAGTTGGGAAGCCCTAACGTGAATCTCTCCTCGCCCACGTTTGGCCAGATTCTGTCGGTCATGAATACAAGCCCCATTGGTACCGGTTCGGCACGCAGTGTGCAGTTGGCTGCGCGTTTTGCGTTTTAATGATGCGCTCGCAGTGTGTTGCGTCTAGCCGTCAATCGAGCACAATTCATCGTCTGTTCACGTTCCGAAGAGGATAATTGCCCTGAGGCGATCGGCGCCAGGAAGATAGGGAGGCTGTCATGAGATGTTCCCGGTACGTTTGCGTTTGTGCCTGCGCTCTCGCGCTCGCGACAGGTCTGTTCGCGTTCCAGCACGGCGGATACCACTTGCTCCGCAATGTTTCGCTCGGCGCGGCCGAGGGTGGCGGTGAGTATTTCGATTACATCCATTTTGATCCCCAGTCCCGCCGCGTGTACCTTTCTCATGGCACTGAGTTCAAGGTGCTCAACGCCGACACGGACGCCGTCGTCGGCACGATCACCGGGCTCAAGCGCGATCATGGCGTGGCTCTCGTGACGGAACTCGGCCGTGGCTTCATTTCCGATGGCGACGCCGGCGAA
>Ga0335079_10002604_pt1 | contig 20759 bp, 18 predicted proteins | sample Lox_Sample_33_FD_206719 | JGI IMG/M metagenome (GOLD analysis project Ga0335079, IMG submission 206719) | Soil microbial communities from Loxahatchee National Wildlife Refuge, Florida, United States - Lox_Sample_3.3 | ecosystem: Environmental > Terrestrial > Soil > Wetlands | place: USA... | reverse complement strand
CCGCCAGCGTTGATTCTGAGCCAGGATCAAACTCTCGTTTGAAACCTGTTCGCCTACCGACGGGTAGAAGGTAGGCTGCCAGCTCCATCGCTCGAAAGGGATGTGCTGGCGACCACTGCAGCCTCCGCTAAGAGACACAGTGGCCTATCTTGTGAGATCGTTTCAGACTTATGCCTGAATCCGCTCTCTCACGACTGGCACGTTCAACCGAATTTTCAAAGACCGAACCACACTCCGCCTGAGCGGCGCGTATTCAGTCCAGCCCGATCCGCATCTAGTGCGAATCCGACCGTCCCCGAAACCTTTTAACAATACCGTTTGCGCAACCTAGCGTCAACGCAACCCCTGCACAGCATTTCCACCCGTTTTCCACAAGGGAAAGTTCTACGTGGGACAGCCGCCATCGGCTGTCCAGTCGAGCAAAGCTCGGCTTTGCTGGCAAGCTGCGGACGCAACCGTGGAAGAGCGGCCCTTCCGGGCCGCGTCCAGATTCCACTGAAAACAAGGGCTTTAACCCATGAGGACGCGCGCAACGGTATAGCCTCCGCCCCAGAAAAGCGCTTTTTCAGCGCGCACGCCGAAGCGGAAGACAGAAAATTGAGAAAAGAACTAAACTTTGGAGGTCCTTGCCTTGAAGGTACCCTTCGGAAGCCTACTCAGTGTTTCCGAATCGAGCCCCGTGGCCGGGGCGATTCAGGGATCCAATCCCTGTCTAAAACATTAGATGCCGGACGCGCACGAGAGTTGCACAAATGCGCCCAGCCAGCCACACAATTGCTCTCGGTTCATTGTTTATACCAACCCCAGCAAAAAAGTGCAAGCCCTAATCGATTTTTCCCCACAAATGTTTACCGCCAGGGTGCCGGATGTTGTTTCAGCGGCCTTTGCTTCGCGTCGTTGGGATGCGTTATGATTTCATTCTCTTTTTATTCGCCCATATGTGAAAGGGGCGTCCCCAACAGCGCATTTCGGAATTACGAACATGTCTGAGATCTCCAATTACGCTTCAGCAAGTGCGTTAGAATGTGCCGCGTTGTCGGGAGGCACTGCGGTGAAAGCAAACAAATCCGGCCGGCAGGGATGTCTCTTTGAAGAGGATTTCCTCCGTAGGACTTTAGGACCGGTTGCAAATACTCCAGATGTCGCGCTCACAGAGTTAGTGGCGAATGCATGGGACGCGGGAGCCTCCACCGTAGAAATCACTATCCCAGATGAAATCGATCAGTTGCTAACGATCGAGGATGACGGCACTGGGATGACTTCATCCGACTTCCGCACGAAGTGGATGACGTTAGGTTATGATCGCGTTCGGCAACAGGGTAAATGGGCCGAGTTCCCGAAGGAGCGTGCAGGATGGAAACGGCCAGCCTACGGACGAAATGGAATCGGTCGACACGGAATGCTCTGCTTCGCATCGGAGTACGAAGTGGAAACAAAAAGGGATGGTGTCCTATCCTTCTTCACAATCTCAACCGCAGCGGGAGATGAACCTTTCGAACTGCTGAAGGAACAAAGTAAGCGCGCTCGCGGGCATGGGACAAAACTTCTCACCAAAGTGACCAGAAATCTGCCATCTCCGGATAGAGTTCGACACGTTCTCGCCGCGCGATTTCTCCATGACCCCGAATTCAAGGTCAAGGTGAATGGCAGGTTCATACCGCTGGCGGAGCATGCAGGCTTGATTAATCGGGAAGACCTCACTTTCTTCAACGGCTGCAAAGCTGAGGCTTTCTTCGTGGATTCCACCAAGGCCGCCAGGACCACGCAGTACCAAGGTGTTGCATTCTGGGTCGGCGGCAGGCTGGTGGGTGATCCCGCTTGGGCCGTCGGTAATCACCTTTTTCTCGACGGACGCACCAGAATCGCGAAGAGGTACACAGTCGTAATCAAGTCTGATGACCTGTTCGATGAGGTTATGCCCGACTGGACCGGGTTTCAAAAATCCCCCAAGGTCGAGGACCTGTTGGATTCAGTCGCACGGTACGTTCAGTCGGTCTTTCAAAAGTTATCTGAGGAGCGAATTCAGGACACAACTGAGAGCGTGCTGAGAGAGCATCGATCCGAGCTACGAAATCTCCACTCGCTCGCGAAGGTGGAAATTCAGGAGTTCGTGTCCGCCGTTACTCAAGCGCAACCAACGATTCAGCAGGACACCTTGTCCTCCGCGGTGAGAGCCATCATCAATTTGGAGAAATCCAGGTCCGGCACTGCACTACTTGAAAAGCTATCTAAACTTTCGGAGAAAGATGTTGAGGGACTCGACCGTCTTCTTAGTGAGTGGACCGTCAGGGATGCCCTTACCGTACTCGATGAGATTGATCGTCGACTGATTGTTGTCGAGGCCATCTCGAAGTTATCAGGCGACACCCACTTGTAACGGAATCGAGATGGCTCTTTGGCCCAGAATTCGATTCACCTGAATTCGTCGCAAATGTCTCCCTGACAACCGCGATGAGGCAAATCTTCGGGAAGCGCGTGTCGGACGAAACCTTCCTTAATCCTCGCAAAAGAACCGATTTGCTGGTCCTAGCAGACGCTACGCTCTCTGGTGTCGCTACCGAGCAATTGGACGAGCACTCTGGGCTTGCCACGATGAGGCAGGTTCTGCTGATTGAACTGAAGCGGGGCGCGCTCGAAATAACCCGCGAACATGTGCATCAAGCGACTGACTATGTCGAGGATTTTTTAAGGTCAGGCTTGCTCGATGGCGAACCAAGATTCAAAGCATTTGTCATTGGCCATAGCGTTAGTGAAAAGGTTGAACCCTCTCGCGAACTTCCACCTCGAGCCACGATACAGCTTGCGACGTACGGACAGCTGGTTCGGTCAGCTCACAAGCGGTTGTTTCGGCTTCGCGATCGCCTCGCAGCCCGGTACGGAGAGGTGTCGGGGGATGACCTTCTTACGCGGATCCTGTCCGAGCCCGAGCAAATGCCCCTTATCGAAGCTTAAGTTCGTTTCGACAACCAGGACATTTTTCTTTCGCCCCTTCCGGGGCTGGTTTCATCTTTCTGCAGATCACCCACGGCTTGCGCCGTGGGCTGCATTCTTTCGCTCCTTCGGAGCTGCCCTAACCTCGATTCTTGCGTTTTCTTCTTCGCTCGCCTCATTCTCAATTCCCGATTTGAAATCATGATTTAGGTTTTGTGACTTCCATCACCGCGCCGGAACTCTTTCCCTTCTCACAATCAATATCGGTCGGATGTGCGCGCTGCGCGTCGCTCGATGGAAAAACACGAGACGCTGTACCCGGCACGAACGAAGCCGCGAAGCGGCGGAAGAATGCAGCCCACGCCGTAAGGCGTGGGTACGCGCAAAAAATGACGCCAAGCCCCGGAGGGGCGAAAGAAAATGTCCCATACGTCGGGAAACATCCTGCTCCATTTCATCTTCTCGACCGCGCAACGCCGCCCTCTGATCAAACCCGAATTCTGCGAAGATCTCTTCGCGTACCTCGGCGGCATCATCCGCGAAATGCACGGCACCTCGCTCATCACAAACGGCGAACCCGATCACGTCCACATGCTGACCCGCTTACGCCCGACGCACTCCGCATCCGAAATCATGCGCGTCGTGAAGACAAATTCATCGCGTTGGCTCCGCGAAAAACACTCCAAAGATTTCGCATGGCAAACCGGATATGGCGTCTTCAGCGTCAGTGAATCTAATGTCGCCGCCGTAACCAAATACATCGCTGACCAACACGAACATCACAAAAAGCATTCCTTCCAGGAAGAGTTCATCGCATTCCTGAAAAAGAATCACGTCAACTACGACCCGAAATACATCTGGGATTGAACCGAAGGACTCCAGTAGCAGCCGTCGTTATTCGTACAGCACCGAGCAGCGAAGAGAGGGCTCCAAATCGCAACTATCCCTATGCTGCGCACCCATGATCTGGCAGGAACCCAGCCGCGAAGCGGCGAAAGAGTGCAGCCCACGCCGCAAGGCGTGGGTCAGGCCAACAAGATTGACACTAGCCCCGAAGGGGCGAAAGAAAATGCTGTAAACCCACAATTCAGTTCCGGGACCCGAATTTGCGAAAAAATCTTGCCCGCACCAACCGCAAGGTCCCGGGAACTCGTCCTTTCAAGTCATGCGGATATGCCGCAGGACATCATGCCAAAAGTTTTCCACAGCTCAACCTTGTGACATCTGACCTTGCGCACGAAATCCCAAAAATGCCACTTTGGGAACCATGCAACATCACCCTCCCACCGCGGCCAAGGTGTCAGGCTCCACAACGGCGGCGTCATCCCGACCGCCCGCGTTTTCTCCGGCGGGCGGAGGGATCTCCCCAAGCACAAACTCGACGTCGACCGAACGACATTCCGCCGAAAAAACATCCACCATTCCCAAGACGGAACGCCCCACCACCCGTGCGGAGCGAGTTAAGTCCAATATCCGCAAGATTTTACTCGCAAGCCCTTTGTTCCCAAGATTTTACGCGGACATCGTCATCTCCTCCGCCCCTAACTCCATTCAAGCCAAGATTTTGCGCGATAACTACTCAAAAATTCTTTCTCAGGTGAATCTCAACATGGCCAACAATTCCTGCACTCATATCAAGGTCACCGGAGTCCGTTGCGGCTCGCCCATCGACCTCAAGCGCGCCACATTGATCCTTCGCGCCCTTCACATCGCCGTAAAAAACGCCCGCCGCGTGAAGTTCAACGCCAAGGCGGACATGGTCAAAGAGGTCCCAGAATTCGCCGCCCCCGACCCGTCGATCGCCGAACAGGACAACATCGATCAATCTCTGAAGATCCCTCCCTACAATCCCGATGCCTCCAAGCCCGGATACGTCCGCACCCGCGACGAAATGATCCGCGACGGCGTAATCCGCCCCGGCACCAGACCGAAACAAACCCGGGAAGACCTCTTCGCCCACTACTACGGCTATCCCAACGCAGCAGCCCACGCCGCCGCCCTGGCCGCAGAGAAATCAAAAAATGAATTGAGTGTGGAGCGGGCGCCCACGCCCGCGAATGCAGAAGCCACAACAAACGCGGCAAGCGCAGATGGCCCAAACCCCACCGTGGAAGAGCGACCCTTCAGCGCCCGCCCTGAGGCGCGCGCCGAAGCGACCGCGGCAGGGACCATAAATAAAGAGGGAACTTCAGCCCCCGCAGGGAACAGTGCAGAAATATCACAACACGATACAAGTCGAACTAGCAGGAAGCCCGCGACCGGAACCAGGACGATTCCGCATACCCGCATCAAAGCCCATCACCCAAGCGCCAATGCCTGAACTATGCCTGGAATTCGCTAGCTTCCGGAAAGCGCAGCTTGCACTTGGCCAGTGTGGTCGTGAGGAGTTCTTCGATCTTCGACTCTTCGCAGTTGCGTGCCATTGCCAACTCGCTGACCAGCAGATAGCGGGCGCGCTCCAGCATTTTCTTCTCCCGGAACGAAAGTGGCTTCGCTTGGTGGAGCGCGATCAGGCTCTTCAGCACGCCTGCCACTTCGATCAGGGAACCAGTGCGCATGCGGTCAGAGTTTTCTTTGAACCGGTCTTTCCAGTCGCCGCTCCCGTTTGTCTCGCTCAGAGACAGAAGATCGATCACCTTCTGGATCTCGCCGTTCCTGATCACTCGTCGAAGGCCGACGCTTCCCGCGTTATTGCACGGGACCATGACCTTCAGGCTGCTGGCCTTGATGTTGAGCAGATAGAACCGTTCGATCGTAGCGCCAATGGATCGGCTGCTGATCTGCTCGATGACTCCTACTCCATGGTTGGGATAGACGACTTTGTCACCAATGTGGAAGTTCAGATCGGAACCACTCATATAAGGCACCCAGTCGGCGGAGGGTTAGAGGGGAAACAACGTAAAGTACTGTAAATATGCTACTCCTCTGGCCTAGGGAAGGCAAGTTGGTGGCGGACTTTCCCCCTAAAACTGCGCGCCCGGGAAGTGCCTCTAACGGGCCCCCTACGGACATGCAGTCGGGAAAACCCAGTAAAACCAACCTGAAAGCCCTATCACCAACGTCAGGTCCGGATCATCCAACAACTCGTCTACACTGAGGCTGGAATGCGCAAGGTTGTCTGGCTGTTCATAATCGCGGGTTTCGCCGTCGCAGGATGGCTCGCCTGGGCACTGGTCTCGCCAGTAGAACCGTCCGGCCAGACATTTGTCATGCTGCGCCCGGGGTATTCCACACGCCGCATCGCCACCGAACTCCAGCATGCCGGCGTCATCCGGAGTAAAGAAGCATTCATCCTCTGGCACTACTATCATCATGGCCGCTCGCTCAAGGCCGGCGAATACTTGTTCGACAAGCCGGCGAACATCATTGATATCCAGAAGCGCTTGCGTCGAGGCGATGTCTACTTCCACACCGTTGTCGTGCCCGAAGGCTTCACCATGTTCGACATCGCGCACGCCATTGAAGCCGCCGGACTCGGCTCGGCGGATGACTTCATCAAGGTCGCAAAGTCCGACACAGAGCTCATTGCTGACATAGCGCCGAACGCCACTTCCCTCGAAGGATATCTCTTCCCCGATACCTACGAATTCTCCCGAATGATGACGATGCAAGAGGTCGCTGCGGACATGGTCTGCCAGTTTCGGGTGGTCGCCAAGGAAATCGGCCTGATCACCGCCGAACCCGGATCGACGGCACTGGAGAGCGTTTCGAAAAGGTCCGGCCGTCTGTGTGGGCCGGTGATCATGCCCATGAAAAATGAAGTCGACTCACCGTCTTCGATCCGAGTCGAGGAACTCACTCTGCTGGAGCGCACCGTGATTATGGCCTCGATCGTCGAGAAGGAGACAGCGGTGCCGGAAGAGCGTCCCGAGGTCGCGAGCGTTTACTACAACCGCCTGGCCAAGCACATCGCTCTCGATGCGGATCCCAGTATCATCTATGCTGAATTACTCGCCGGAACTTACCAGGGCGCGCTGCACCACGCGGACATGAGCTTCACCTCGGCGTACAACACCTACCGCAATGCCGGACTTCCGCCGGGCCCGATTGCCAATCCCGGACGGAGTGCCCTCGAAGCCGCGATTCACCCGGCCCAGACTGACTATTACTATTTCGTAGCAGACGCGCAGGGCCATCACCGCTTCGCCCGAACCATGGAAGAGCACAACAAGAACGTAATCGCCTACCGCAAAGCCCTCCGCGGACACTAATTCGCCGTCACGCGAGATCGATATAATCCTCCCGTGTCCACTCCACCCCGTGTTCTAGGCCTTGACGTCGGTGCCCGCCGCATCGGCGTGGCGGTATCCGACCCGCTTGGAATTACTGCCCAAGGTCTTGAGACGTTGCACCGCAAGAACAAGAAGTACGATTTTTCCTTTCTCCACCGCGTCATCCGTGACTATGAAGTTAAGGAGATCGTCGTTGGCTTGCCATTGCGTATGTCCGGGACAGAGGGTGCACAAGCGGAGAAAATCCAGCTCTTTGCCGAAGACCTTCGCAAGCATTTCAAACTTCCCGTCCACCTTTGGGACGAGCGCCTCACCTCCGCCGAAGCCAACCGCCTCCTCCGCGAAACCGATCTCTCGATCGAAAAACGAGGCCAAGCCGTCGACCGTATGTCCGCAATTCTCATTCTGCAGAGCTGGATAGACAGCCGCCAGTGAATCTCGAGACCCCGAGCTTTAAGCCAGACTACTAGCGAGGATTCACCCGAATCCTGAATCCCGAACTCAAAAACCCGGTTCTGCCAGGCATGTCAACTGCCAGTTCTGCCGGTCTAACTCTTTTCGCCAGAATGAGAACCAGCAAATCAAACATGCGCTCCAACCGTTTTAAACCCTTTGAATTCCGGTATACTCAAATAATCATAGGGGCGCCTTAATACTTTGATGAGAAGTAGATCGCCGTTTCTTGCAACGTTATTATTGCTGGCCTTAATGCCGACGATGGGATGTCTTTTTCATACCCGTCCGGTGGAAGAGCAGTATTCCAAGGCTCCGCTCAAAGAATCCACACAACAAGGCCTGATCGACAGCATTAACCAGCAGGCTGAAGCTATCCGCACCCTCAAGGCCACGGTCGACATCGACAGCTCGGCCGGGGGCATCAAGAAGGGACACGTCACCGACTACAAAGAGATCCGCGGTTACGTCCTGGCGAAGAAGCCCGATGCCCTGCATATGATCGGCCTGATGCCGTTCGTTCGAACGACAGCCTTCGACATGGTCAGTGACGGTCAGGATTTCAAGCTCTGGATCCCGCCCAAAAACAAGTTTGTGGTTGGCGAGAATCGCTATACTACGCCGAACCCTAATCAGCCGATGGAGAACATCCGTCCGCAGAATATCTACGAGGCATTGCTGATCCGTCGCATCGACCCGAACAACGAGATCGCGGTGCTGGAGAACGGCTACGAGACCCAGCACGATGCCAAGGGCCATCGTGTGCTTCAGGATGACTACGAACTTACGGTCATCAAGAAGGCCGAAGGCGGCTGGATCCTCGAGCGCAAGATCATCATCAGTCGTACAGACCTGAAGCCACATCGGCAATTTATCTACAGCGATGACGGCAAAGTCGCGACTGATGCGAAGTATGCCGACTACAAGGATTACGATGGCTTCAGTTATCCGTCGCGCATCGAGATCTACCGGCCGCAAGAGGAGTACGACATCACGCTAAACATGTTGAAAGTGGAGATCAATACGCCTTTGAAGGACGAGCAGTTTGTCCTGCAGCAGCCGGCAGGAGCTCAGGTCGTGCACCTGGATCGTCCACAGTCGAGTCTGGTCGTACCGATCGGCAATCAGTAACAAATCAGTGTTATCAAGGTGAGCCCGCGGATTGGTGAGTTGGAGGGCTCAGCCGTCGGCGTCACAGGAAACGAACGCCTATGATCAACAAGATGGTCGTGGCCAATCTGGTTCATCGGCCGATTCGGTCACTCATCAGCGTCATCGCGATTGCCCTCGAGGTCACTCTAATTCTGCTGATCGTCGGACTCGCGTTGGGACTGTTGAGTGACTCACGCCAGCGGCAAGCTGGTATTGGTGCCGATGTCATCGTGATGCCCCCAGGCTCTTCTTTCATCGTGGGATTGACTGGCGCTCCGATGTCGATCAAAGTTGGAAACGTCCTCGCGAAATTACCCCACGTCGACACCGTGGCGCCTGTGGTGACAACTGTCGCGACACAGGGAACCATCGAGCTGATCGCCGGAATCGATCTCAACAGTTATGAAAAGCTTTCCGGGCCGTTTCAGTATGTCTCAGGCGGTCCCTTTCGCAGCCCAGATGATTGCCTCGTCGACGACTTATTCGCGCGAGCAAAGCACGTGAAAGTCGGCGACAAGACCGTCATCCTGAACCATGAATTCCGTGTAGCCGGAATCGTTGAACCCGGCAAGGGGGCCAGGAAATTCCTTCAACTTCCCGTGATGCAGGATTTGATCGGAGCCCAGGACAAAGCTACCATCTTCTACTTGAAGCTCGACAATCCCGTCAATGCCGACGAGGTCGTGAACGAGATCAAGAACGTGCCCGGCATGCAGAACTATGTTGCGACCTCCATGTCGTACTACCTGTCGATGATGACGACGAGCCGCTATCCCGGCGTTTCGCAGTTCATCAACTTCGTCATCGCGATCTCGGTGATCATCGGTTTCCTGGTGATCTTCCAATCAATGTACACAGCCGTAATGGAGCGTACGCGGGAGATCGGCATCCTGAAATCGATGGGGGCTTCCAAGCTCTATATCGTGAACATCATTCTCCGGGAAACAGTCCTGTTGGCCATCGGCGGAATTATCGTTGGCGTGCTTTTCAGTCTCGCAGCCCGCGCCGGAATCGATCACCGATCGACCCTGCGGGTCATCGTGACCGGTGGCTGGATCATCAGGGCAACAGGCATCGCGATTGTCGGCGCCATCATCGGCGCCCTGTACCCTGCGATCAAGGCGGCGCGCAGGGATCCCATCGACGCGCTGGCGTACGAATAGCGTTCCCGATCTCGTCGGCAAAACCAATACAGCTTTGACCTATTGCACGATGCGTCATGCGCCATCAGACAGAGGTCGCAGTCTTCGTGCTGGTTTACGGTTTTCTTCGGGGTGTAATCTGATGTTGGACCAGTCACAGGACTCGCACAACAGGCCGGGCTGCGGGAGGCCAGAGTCCAGCTTTATAATCTCGGCCCATGGGAAGCTACGAAGTCCCGTTTGGTATTGATCGATCTACTCTGCGGCTTGACGGCAAAGATCCCTATCTCTGCCTGCACTTCACGATCATCTATGTTCGCGATTTTGACCGCAGTCTGCGATTCTATGTCGATCAACTGGGCTTCCGGGTGGTAGTTGATCACCGTTTCGAGAACGGCCAACGCTGGATCGAGGTCGGCCCGCCGGATGGCAACGCGCACCTGGGCTTCGCTCTGCTTCAGCCCGAGGACGACCCTGAAAAACTCATACGGCCAGAGTCGCGCATCTGGTTTATTACGGAAGACGTCTACCGCAAGTATGAGGAGTGGAAGGCGCGAGGCGTGAAATTCCGATATCCGCCGGAGGTCCCGGTGTGGGGCGGCATTCATACCCGTTTTGAAGATCCTGACGGAAACTGCTTCGGACTTGCCGGGTTCGACGAACTCACGCGCAGCGTCGAAGCACAGCGGCGAGCTCTTGCTTTGAAGATCGAAACCGAGCGCCGCGCCGCCCAGGAAATCGAAATCGCCAAGCAGGTTCAGGCCCGGCTCTTCCCGCAAATTCATCCTGAAGCCAAGACGCTTGAGTATGCTGGGCTCTGCTTGCAAGCGCGACAGGTTGGCGGAGATTACTTCGATTTTCTCGATCTCGGCCAGAATCGGCTCGGACTTGTGATTGGCGACGTTTCCGGCAAAGGCATCGCTGCAGCATTGCTCATGGCAAATTTGCAGGCGAACCTACGCAGCCAGTGTGCCGGAGCGTGCATGCACCCAGAGCTTTTCTTACAGTCGGTCAACCGCCTTTTCTTCGAGAACACGGTGGACAGCGCTTACGCATCACTCTTCTTTGCCGAGTATGATGACGATTCCAGACGGATTCGGTATGCCAACTGCGGTCACCTTTCTGGGCTTGTGCTTCATCCCGATAACCGATGCCAACGGCTCGAGTCGACCGGAACGCTGCTGGGCCTGTTTCCGAAGTGGGAGTTCTCGATCGCGGAAAGCGAATTGACTCCGGGAGACCTGTTAGCGCTCTACACCGATGGCGTTACAGAAGCGAGCAGTGACGATGGAACCGAATTCGGAGAGGAAATGCTGCTCGAAAAACTTCTGGAACATCGGGATCTATCTTGCGATGACCTGGCTAGAGCTGTAGCGGAAGATGTCCGCAAGTTCAGTCCGCACGAGCAGCACGATGACATCACGTTGATTGTGGCGAAGGGAAGATGAACAGAGTTTCAAGTTTCGAGTCAAACCCCAGAAACTCCGTGGTCCTCTACTTGAAACTTGAAACCAGAAACTTGAAACTTAGCTTTATTTATGCGGATCGAACTCCAGCTTGACGGTTAGAGTTTCATCGGCTGCTGCGGGCACGTACTTCCACGATTTCACCGCTTTCATTGTGGACTGGCCGAGGATCGGATTTCCGCCCAGAAGCTTCACGTTCTTTACTGATCCGTTTGGAGCGACCTGAACTTCCACGCGCACGACGCCGCCGATATAAAGCTTCTTTAGGGCGTCAGGATAGTCCGGCTCAATGCGCGTAACTAATCTTCGATCGCTCACCTGCGCGGCACTTCGCGCAATTCCAATTACTCCGATAAAAAGGCTGCTCATCAAAAGCACGCCCACCGTGAATCTAAACCCAAAATTCTGAGTCAACCGGCGGGGCGCTCGTCCCATGTTTGACATTGCTCCCCCTCGCAATCCGTTTACGGCAGTTCCAAGCTCAACTGATAAACCTCTTGCGTGCTGCGGTCCTTCACAAACATGAAAGAACCATCTGCAGCCCGGCCCTCCCAGGGCCCAAGCGCCCCGGGATACCTTTCCAGGCTCCCTAACTCAAACACCGTCTCGGCTTCGCTGCTTCCGACCTTCACGCGGCGAATGGCTTCGGCCCCGGTGACGAAATCATCGAAGTACAAATATTGGCTGTCGGCCGACCATGACGGATAGCTGAAGGCACCTGCGGGCTCCTTCAACCACATCGTCCATTCTTGGGTGTTGAAGTCGAACAGCATCATGTCCGTGCCGTTCGGTGACATTGCCGCGATGTAGCGCCCATCCGGCGACCATCGGGGACTGAACAACCCGTTCGATCCCGGAATCGTGGTGATCTCGTGCGTTTTGAAATTGATGATGCGGATCTTCAGGCCGCTTTGATCGCGATTGAATTCTCCAAACATCATCCGCTCGCCATCCGGCGACCAATTCGCGTCGATCTGGCTGCTATTTTCGCTGAGCAGTTCATGCGCATCTCCGCCGTTGGCAGAGACCAGCGACAGCTTCCACGAAGCGCCGGCCTTCGTGCTGGCAAACGCGATCTGCTTTCCATCGGGAGACCAGTGGGGCAGGGCAGCGCGCTCGGAGTCGGTTGTCAGTTGCAGGCGCTCCGAACCATCGGCGCGAGCACGCCACAGTGTTCCTTCCGGAATGGCAACATACGCGATCCACTCGCCGTCGTGCGAGAAGTCGACGTCGGTTGCAGAGAGCCCTGAGATCAAAGGAACAAACTGCTTTTTCTTTGCCTCGTACTTCACGACTTCGACCGTCGGTTGGACACCAATCGCCCAAAGACTTTTGCTGTCACGCGCGGGGAACGCGTTTCCAAACGACATGGGACCGGAAGTGATTTGCGTTGGCTCATGATGGGCAGACTTCGATTCTGGCAGAGCCCACAGGCTAGTCACGACGATGTTGGTGCTCGACAGCGTCTGGCTCGCCTGGAAAATGTAGTACTTGCCGTCGGCTGTCCAGCTTCCACAGCAGGCAGTCGTCTTGAACGGCCAGTCGGCGAGCAGGGCATGCGCTTTCATTCCGTGCGGTGCGACTTCCCACAAAGACACACTGTTCTGATCTGTATCGCTCACAGTGAAGCGGATTCTCTGCCCATCAGGTGAAAAGCGCGCGCCGAAGATTGAACCATTGGCTGTGTACACTTTCTGCGAATCGCTGCCATCGGCATTCGCCACGTAAAGATCCGAATCTTTCGCGAATACCAAATGCTTTCCATCTGCGGACCAGCTAGCATCTCGTCCGCCAAGATCGCCGACCCTTGCCGGCTTACCTGCGGAAGTTGGCAGTGTCCAAAATTCGCTTTCCCCGGAGCTTTTGGAGGTGGACGAGATCAGCAGTTGAGAATGATCAGGCGATAAATCCAAGGCTTGGAGACTGGAAAACGGTGTCGGCAGCACCATGCGCCCAGACCCGGCAAGATCGAGCTTCGCAATCATGCGGTTGGTGCCCGGTATTTCTGTGACGAAGAGGCTGGAGTCGTCCGACAAGAGGTTCGTCTTGCGATAACCGTCATGCGTGACTTGCTTGATCGCGGTGACCCGCGGAACTGGACCACTCGCCGCGCCTTGCAGATCATTGCGCAGCGTTCCCGCTAGTATGAATAAGCCTGTAATTGTAAGAATCGACAGCCAGATTCTGGTTTTCATGTTTGGATTTTTCCGCACTAACGCTTACGACGGAGTACTGCTTCGATGGTAGGCCTTTACAAATTTGTAACAAAAACGAAAAACACCACCCGTGATTACGGCCGTAATCACAGATTGGGATAGGCGGATTGAGAGTCGGTGAGGTTCCGACCGATTTGGGTGAGGAAGGGATTAGGGACTCCCACCTCCCGCAATCGGCGAGAAGTGGGCGTCCCTAAGAATTAGACTGCCACGTCGTTGTGACTAGCCCTTATGCGGCGGGGGAGCTTGTTTTGATTGCATGTGCTCCTGCTGCTGCTGATGCCGCTGCTGCATCTGCTGAGTCTGCTGCTGATGCCGCTGCTCGGTTTGCTGTCTTTGAGCCTGATTGGCATTCTTCTGCATCCTCTGGTCTTCTTTATCTTGCTTCTGCTGAAGTTTCTGCCTTTCCTTTTCCTGCTGGTTGTATAGCTTTTGCTGCTGTTGCTGATATTTCTGGTTTCCACCCATCTGATTTGCACCGGACATGCCCGGTTTCTGAAGCGGAGGAAGATCCCTAGCATGTACTGGAGGTTTGGCAGGCTCGTTTTCGTTGTGCGGCTGGCCCGCGTTTTCATTGTGCGGCTGGCTTGCGTTTTCGTTGTGTGGCTGTCCCGCGTTTTCATTATGCGGCTGGCCGGCTGCGCGATTCGCTGGCGGATGATAGGGGGCACCAGCTTCCTTGGCGGGAACACCTCCGCGGAAATTGTTAGGCCGGTCCGTCGCTGCGATCGGCGGTCTACCCTGATTCGCCGAAGCGCGCAGCTGAGGGTTTGAGCGGGCTTCGTCACGGTGCTGCGTCTGAGTAGCAACTGGGGGCAGATGCCGGTCATGCTCGGCAGCCTCTTGTTGCTGATTGGGACGAGCATCGATGCCTCCGGGACCGCCGTTGTAGCTGACGTGGGTGACGTTCGTCACATGGACATTTTCGTTGTACACATTGTGAATGTTGACGACGTTCACGTTGGTGACGGAGCGGTTGTAGTAGAAGTGATTATCCTGCCAGCGCCCACCGTAGTAGCCATCACCGGTATAACCAAAGCCGTAGTGGACACCACCATAGAATCCGACATGCGGTCCCCAATAGCCCGGATGGAAGATGTAGACACTATTTTCCCAACCCCAGTAGGGCGGCGTCCATAGATAACCCGGCTGGGGTGCCAGGACCCAAGTACCTGGAACCCAAAAGTAATCGTCCAGGTCGGTATCCCATGCCCAGTATCCGGGAGTCCACAGATAGCCGTCGCCTGGACAGACAGGTTGTTCATAGACGGGAAGGGCAGGTGGACCGAATGAAACGGAAATTCGCAGCTGCGCGAACGAGGGAACAGCAAGAACGAGCAGGGCGAGTAGGAACAGCAAACATCGATAAGAAGGAACCTGACGCATCAAACTTCCTCCTACGGGGTAGTTACCCCGACATTCTCAGCTAAGATCTTCGGAACCGGCCCTTCAGATGCTTCGGTAATACAAAAAGGTTGAAGGTTGTTTCCCGTAGTAGCCGCATAGGGATCATTGTAGAGGGTTTACTGGATGCAAGCGCGCGCCCGGTCGAGCAGTAGATTTCGTTCCCGTGCATTTCGTGTGATTGAGGCTGCTCTTTCAAACTCTTCACGGGCTTCTTCCTTACGACCGAGTTTGTTTAACAGATCTCCACGCACGCTGGGAAGCAGATGATAATTCTTCAAGGCTGGATCATCTTTCAGCGCGTCGACTAATTCAAGTCCCGCTGCTGGTCCGGATGCCATGGACACCGCTACCGCGCGATTTAATTCCACGACCGGCGATGGCACGATGTTCGCAAGTTCACCGTATAACCCCGCAATGTGCGCCCAGTCGGTTTCTCCCGCGGTAAGGGCGCGCGCATGACAAGCCGCTATCGCTGCCTGGGTGGTGTATGGACCATGCGTGTCGGCAAATTTTTCAGCACGGGCGAGGGCGGCCAAACCGCGGCCGATCAGCAAGCGGTCCCATTTTGCGCGATCTTGATCGAGAAGCAGAATCGGCTCGCCGGCGGCATTCGTTCGCGCTTTCGAACGCGACGCCTGGATTTCCAGGAGCGCTACCAGGCCGTGGACCTCAGGCTCGTTAGGGACGAGCTCAGCCAGGATCCGTCCTTGACGCAATGCTTCTTCGCACAATGCAGGGCGCATCCAGTCGTCTCCAGCGGTCGCGGAATATCCCTCGTTGAAGATGAGATAGAGAACCTGCAGAACGGACGACAGGCGCTCCGAGAACTCCGCGCCGCGCGGGACGTCGAAGGGAGCATGCGCATCGGAAAGAGTCTTCTTTGCACGAACGATGCGCTGCGCCATCGTTGATTCTGAAACAAGGTAAGCACGCGCAATTTCGTCCGTACTGAGACCACCCAGCAGGCGCAGTGTCAGCGCGACACGCGCCTCGGTCGAAAGCACGGGATGGCAGGCGATGAAAACCAGGCGCAGCATGTCGTCACCGATGTTGTCATCCATAGCAGCAGCAAGGTCGGGCACCTGCATTTCGCGCTCGGCCATCTCGCGGCCGAGAACTTCGTGCTTTTCGTCGATGAGAGTGCCGCGGCGGAGGAAGTCAATAGCTCGGTGCTTCGCAGTGGCCATGAGCCATGCGCCAGGATTTTCAGGAATGCCGGACTCCGGCCACTTTTCAAGCGCGACTACCAAGGCATCCTGGGCGAGTTCCTCCGCGATACCCACGTCGCGGACGATGCGAGTCAGCCCGGCAATCAAGCGGGCCGACTCGATCTTCCAGACGACTTCGATGGCGAGATTGGTCTCGGTAGCGCCCACTGCTACCGATCACATCATTTCCACGCGTCCAACGCAACTTCGGCTACATGAGTTATGCAGGGCGCGTCCGCACTTTGTTCATAGATCTGGCGAATCTCACACTCGCCCTGGCCCACAACTGCCAGGAAGTCCTTCGCAAGCTGGATCGCTTCTGCTTTGGAGTTCGCTTTCAGAATGGCGAAGCCTCCGACGACTTCTTTGGCCTCGGTGAAGGGACCGTCGGTGACGGTGATGTTGTTACCCTCGCGACGAACCTTGGCACCGAGTGCAGTGGGCAAGCAGCCTTCGGTCGCCAAGAGCCAGCCTTTTTTGAAACCTTCTTCGACCAACTTGCCCATCGTCTCCATCTCTGCGGCTGAGGGAGGAGTGTTGCGCTCAACGTTCTTGTAAATGCTCAGGAATTTCATGGCGATTCCCCTTTATATGTTTATATGTTTATGTGTTTCGAGTTCCTATTTCTGACTTGCGCCTGGGTCGAACTGTCTGTCCTGTGGCGAACGGCAAAATTCCTTCTGCGCTCCTTGCCGGAATAGCAACCGCTCGATTTCGGGCCCAACGGAACGGTTTATCATGCGGAACGTTGCTCAATTTGCTGGCGCAAACGTTGCTCGCGCTCCTTTGCTTCAGGCGTGAGATTCTCCTCGAAATCGGCAGCCTCAAAGAACGGGCGGATCTCCACATCGGAGTCCACGCAGTGCGGATTCGGGCAGCGTTTCAGCCATTCCACGGCTTCTTCCATAGACCGCACCTGCCAGATCCAATACCCGGCAACGAGTTCTTTGGTCTCGGCGAATGGCCCATCAATCACGGTTCGCTTGTCTCCGGAAAACCTGACCCGCTTTCCCTTCGACGACGGTTTCAGGCCATCACCCGCCAGCATGATGCCGGCTTTTACCAATTCCTCGTTGTACTTACCCATTGCATCAATGAGCTCTTTGCTGGGAAGAACCCCGGCTTCCGAATCTTTCGTAGCCTTTACAATGACCATCACTCGCATGTCATTACTCCTTTGTTAAGAGGTCGCCACCTCTTTGGATTGAACTGCCTTCTATCAATGCATCGAACGACGAAGGGCAAAATCGACAAATTCGATTGATTATTTTCCTGATCTGGCGGAGCGCCTCACGTCTGCGAACACAGGCGGCGCCATGAGGATCAAGGTTGCCAGCAGCGTGTAGTGCAAACTCATGATCAATAGGCCTCCTACTATAGACTCGTCGAATGAGGCTCACCGGAATCGACACGTCAAAGAAAAAATTGATCCCCGATGGCCAGAAACTGGAAAACGGAAGCCGGGGGTATAATGTCGAAAGCCTTGCCGTAATCCGGCCGATTCGTAACCTGGCTGAAATCAACATGACAGATGCCATTAAGAGAAAATTGCAGGAAGAGATCAACGCGCTTGAACATGAGTTGATTCACGAACTTCCGAAAGAGATCAAGAAGGCCGCCGCCTTGGGCGACCTCAGCGAAAATGCCGAGTATCACATGGCGAAGCAGCGCCAGGAGTTCGTGAAGGCACGGGTCCGCCAGCTCGGTAAGCGCCTCGCCGAATTGTCCATGATCAACATGAACAACATCCCCACGGACAAAGTCGGCCTCGGATCCACCGTCAAGGTCTACGACAATACGAAGGGCGAAGAAATTGAGTACAAGCTGGTTACCAGCGAAGAATCCGATGTCGCGGCGGGAAAGATCTCTACCACAAGTCCGATCGGCCGCGCCCTTCTGAACAAGAAGGTAGGAGATGAAGCGGTTGTGGTTACGCCGAACGGCAAGCGCGAATTGGAAATCCTGAGCCTCAGCACGATTCACGACGACGTTGGCGAGGAACCGAAAGGAGCGCAGGCATAACTTTTTCGCTGCTACGAAAGGCACATTACGAAACGTAGAATCTGCTGTGTCTGCCGGCATATCGCCGGGTCCTGCCCGTGGCGACTTGGCCCGGCGCCCGGTGCGTGAAATAATACCGACGGTGCGCATATACCCCGCCAATCCGCGGTGTCCGGCATGAGCGTGTCGTGGACTTCGGCCTTCGGACGCGCCTGCGGAGTCCTTCTCGACACCATCGTCCGTTGGCTGGCACTGTCCCGCATCAATCCCAATGTCCTGACATTCATGGGGTTAGTGGTCAACACCTGGGCTGCATACCTCTTCGGTGCCGCTAACGCCAGCAACCAGAAACGGATGTTCATTTACGCCGGGCTCGTGATCATCTTTTCCGGCTTCTTCGATCTGGTGGATGGGCAGGTCGCCCGCGCAACCAATCGCGTCACGCGGTTCGGAGCATTCTTCGATTCGGTTGTCGACCGTTATTCCGATGCGAGCCAATTCCTGGGCCTGCTTGTGTTCTACGCGCGGGGCGGACGCTACAGCTATGTAGTCCTGAGTGCGTTCGTGATGATTAGCGCCATCATGGTGAGCTACACCAGGGCGCGCGCAGAGAGCCTGATTGGCTCTTGCCGCGTAGGATTCATGGAGCGGCCCGAACGCCTGGTCCTCGTGATCCTGGGAGCACTGTTCAACCGCATGGCCCCTGTGCTGTGGATCATCGCGGTGCTGAGCACAATCACCGTAATTCACCGCATGCGTTACACCTGGACCCGCACCCAAGATCCGCCCGTGGCACTTCATCCAGGACAAGCGGCTTAAAGACTTTCAGTTCTCAATCCCATCACGGCTCGTTAGTCCTGCTATCCTATCCGGTCGCAATCGCGATCGGACTCAGAGCCAAGGCGAAAGCCCAAAGCCTTGAGGTCGAATCTGTTCTGGGGAAACCTTGCCAACGAATCCCGTACTCGTCATTCACGGTGGCGCTTGGGCCATGCCCGATGACATGGTGGATGCGCACATCCGCGGCGTAAATAATGCGCTGACTGCCGGATGGCGTGTACTGGAGCGGGGCGGCACGGCGCTCGATGCCGTTGAGGAAGCCGTCGTCATTATGGAAGACGACGAGACCTTCGATGCCGGACGCGGGAGCTTCCTGAATCGCGACGGTCGCGTGCAGCTTGATGCGCTGATCATGGACGGTTTCACGCTTCGTACTGGAGGTGTGGGATGCGTCGAGCATTTGCGCAATCCTGTTCGTGCCGCGCGCAAGATTCTTAGCGAAAGTCCGCACGTGTACTTCGTCGCGGAGGGTGCGGAGAAATTTGCTGCCGAGCACGGAGTTCCGCTGTGCAAGAACGAAGATCTGGTGATCCCTCGCGAAGTGGAACGGCTTCGAACATATCAGGCTTCGCAGGCGGCGAAGAAGCAGGACGGGAATGATTTGTTTGCGCCTGATTCTGATGACCTGACGATATCCCACGACACGGTCGGGGCGGTTGCGCTCGACCGAAATGGCAACATTGCGGCAGCGACATCGACCGGAGGGACTTTGAACAAAGCTCCCGGACGGTTGGGAGATTCGTCATTGATAGGGTGCGGTTGCTACGCCGACAACGAGAGCGCCGCCGCGTCGACCACGGGATGGGGCGAGCCCATCATGAAGCTCGTGTTGGCCAAGTGGACTGCCGATCGCATTGCGGCGGGAAATCTCCCGGAGTGGTCCGCGAAAGAGGCCATGAACTATCTCAAGCAGCGAGTCAACGGGCACGGCGGCATCATCGTGCTCGACGCCCACGGTCGCTTTGGCATTGCGCACAACACGCCGCGGATGGCTTGGGCGTATCGCACTGCTTCGGGGCAGGATGCTGGGGTTGTTCGAGAGGGATAGCGAATTGGGCTCCGGGCTTCCGGCGTTCGGCGTCAGCTGATCGTTAGGATCAAATTCTTGGGTATTTTGGCTCGCAAAAAGCGCGAGCTTCAGGATGACAAGGGATAGAGAATTGGAAACCACGGGCAGACGTTTCGTGCTGAAGCCGGAAGCCTGAAGCCCGACCTCATTACCTCGGTAAATTGTTCCGTGTTCCGCCCAATGCTGTAATCCCAGCAATGCCGTTCATCCGCAAATGCCCGAAATGCAGTCTGGATCTCACCGATCCTTCGGCTAAAGTGTGTCCGATGTGTGGTTCGTCGCTCGCGCTCGCAGCAAAGAAGCCGCTTTTGATCATCGCGGTATTTCAGATCTGCGTGGCGAGTGCCTTCATGCTTTTGTTCCGATTTCCGAAATGGATGATTGCAGCCTTTGCCGGAATGATTCTGGTGGGGACTTTGACGAGTTCGCTCGTGAAGTCCCAGACCACTACCACCGCGCGCTGGCCACAGCCGGTTCCGACTCGCCCCTTACTGTTTCGCGCGGTCAGCATCGGCCTGGCCCTCTCTTTCCTAGGTTGCGTCTGTTTCGGATTGTTTGGATTCGTGATCTTTATGAATTCCTGGAATGACTGGCATCGGTATGAAGGACAGCCTTACCATGTCACAACTTTTCAGGTGACGC
>Ga0335079_10002602_pt1 | contig 20765 bp, 12 predicted proteins | sample Lox_Sample_33_FD_206719 | JGI IMG/M metagenome (GOLD analysis project Ga0335079, IMG submission 206719) | Soil microbial communities from Loxahatchee National Wildlife Refuge, Florida, United States - Lox_Sample_3.3 | ecosystem: Environmental > Terrestrial > Soil > Wetlands | place: USA... | reverse complement strand
ATACCGCCACCTTCGGTGAAGGATGCTTCTGGTGCTCCGAGGCGGTCTTTCAGGATGTAAAAGGAGTACGGTCAGTCGTCTCTGGATATTCCGGCGGGACCGTCGATCATCCGAGCTATGAGGAAGTCTGCACGGGAACGACCGGACATGCGGAAGCATGCCAGATCACGTATGATCCTCAGCAGATCACCTATCCGGAGCTCCTCGAGATCTTTTGGAAGACGCATGATCCGACGACGCTCAACCGGCAGGGGAACGATATCGGAACACAGTACCGGTCGGTCATCTTTTATCACAACGACGAACAGAAACGGCTGGCCGAGCACTACAAATCTTCACTCGATTCGTCAGGCGCCTTCGATGCCCCGATCGTGACCGAAATCGTACCATACCGGAACTTTTTTAAGGCCGAAGATTACCATCAGAATTATTACAATGAGCACGGTGCTCAGCCCTACTGCCAGTTCGTGATTAGGCCGAAGCTGGAAAAATTCCGGAAGGCATTTAAAGCAAAACTGCGCGAGTGAATCCCCGTGTTTTTCTGCACACTGCGGGAGAATGGTCGGAACTCTGCGGCAGGATCAATTCGTTGTTTCGGTGATCGATCCGTTTTGTGAAACCTGAATAGACGATGGCTGATGTGCATTTTCCGGGGAGGAGTGCACGTGCGGCCGGTCGGGTTTCCTGCGTTCAGTGATCCCCAATCCCTTCCGATAGAGTAGCGGGACCTTGAATTTTTTGCTTCCATCCACATTCCCCCCGAGCGGCTGGAGAAGACCGGTATCATAGACTGCCCGGATTGCTTCGTCTCCCTTCGGATTGAGCGGCTCAAAAAGCATATGCAGTTCTTCGCGATGGAATGTCGCGCTGTCGCTTCCGCGGAACACATCGAAGTGTTTCGCAAGGTGCGGGAACTCGGAATAGAGATATGCGTCGCAGCGATAGTGTGAGATCGATTCGAATGCCTCGCGAAGCGCCTTCGCTCCGATCAGCCGAGACGATGTATGCTGGCTGGCAACGCGGTTGAATTCCCGCTGCTTCTCGACGGCCCGGTTGGCAAAGTGAATCAGCTCGCGCGGGAACGTGTTCTCCATCCCATCAACCAGACGTTTCAGAATCCACTGGTGCGTCTGTGTGCCGGTCTCTTCCGATCCATCTCCCAACCGGTCGAAAATAGTGTAGAACACCCGTTCGACGTACTCATCCGAACCGACAATCACGTTCGTTACATCCACAGTTTCCAGCAGGAGCCCTTCGCAATATTTCTGTACATGCGCATCAACAACCGCGCGGGAGACAAGGAGCTTCATCAGGAGCGGACTCCGCCATTTCATTTCAACGGTATAACTTACGAGATGGGATTTATTGACGATATGAAGCTGGCGGTAAATGTCGTTCCGGAGGAATATTTTGAAGTGAATGTTCTTGAACTGATTTCCATACTGCACGAGCAGCTGCACGAGACCCGTGATGGATGCGCGGAGTTTCTGGATATTATCGACAAAGAGAAGGTCCAGCTTATCGAGCATGAGCCAGGCCAGAGAATTGGTTTCGCAGAGGAGGACATCGATCGTCTCGAGAAGAGCGATGATGCTCATGCCGGTTCGTTGCTTGAAATCGGAGGAGAACTGCCTGCCATTCTGATCGCCCTGAACGTCGTACGTTTTTTCCTTCCGGCTGATGCTCCGTCTGATTCTTGAGAAGAGTCCTTTCTCTTCGCGCAGGCCGACCTCTTTCAGGAGTCTCTGCAGGGTTTCGACAGCGGATTTTACCTTGTCACTCTTGTTTCTTGAAATGAGATCCCTCATCCGGTCGTCCTCAACGAGGAGCGAGGCAGTTTTCAGACCAAGGTAGAGAAGCCAGAAATACCGGAAATCATCGACCGTTTCGGGATTGAGCTCACGCAGCTCAACTCCCGGAAGGAGCTCTTCGCTCTGTAGTCCGTATGCCGGGATGCAGAAAATCTCATCGTAGTCACGGGGAAGAAGCGGCTTCACCTTCTGCAGATCGTCGCAGAGAAGACGGCACATGGCGCTCTTGCCGGATCCTTTGTTGCCGACGACGAGGGAATGCTGTGGAAGGAGCACCTGCCGGAGCATTTCCGTCCCGATAAAACAGTTCTCGAATCGATTATCGGTTTCACCGTCGACCCTGCCGAAATTCAACTGCGTCAGTACCTGCTGCGGATCCATCATTACGACACCTCGAAATTGTCCATCCCCCCGATTCCGGTCCGCCTCGACTGCCTGCGGGAAAACCGGATGGAGGGCATCAGGAAGATATTTGCCGATATTCATTGCTGGCGTTTGGCCGACAAAATATTGACAAATCCTCGAAGAAACGACTCTAACCTACACAGAAGCGGAAAAAGAAGATGTGGCTGCGCGCACAGGAGTGATCTGCCGCAGGTTTTGACACCGCTGAACTTGTCGGCGCTTGATTAATATTCTTCTTGAAAGAATCTCCCAAATTTCTTACTTTGAAGGCCATCATGACTCGGATGGATTTTCCAACACCGGATCTCACTGCAAGACGGCAGTACGCATACTTCGAAGCACTCGAGAAAACCATCAAGGTCGGCCTGGCGCTCTATCTTCTGGTTTTTTTGGCGGGAATCCTGATAACCTTCGTCGGGTTCCGTCCAATTATGAATTTTTGGGAGGAATCCCGCACATTGGCGTGGTCAATTTCATTTTTTCTTCTCGCTGCGTTCTTTCTGGCAGCATATTGGGCGACCAGCAAAATCCACGGCCTCGGAGAAGTCCATATATGGATGGATCAGACGCTGTTCGGCTTTCTGAAGAAATCCAACGATATTATTTTTGACGGCCTCCTCACCGCCCTCCGGCCGGAAGAACAACGAGTGGCAGTGCGGATCACTCCCGATGATCAGGGTGCGATTGCACAGTCAATTTTCTCTAAGCTCTCATCGGATGGAAACGTCTTTGACGCACTTGTACGCAGCGGAATCTTCCGGTACTGGATCTGGTACTGGATAACGGTGTACGGGACATTTGTTTTTTCCGTTCTCACCGCGTTTTCGTTCATTGCCGTGGTGGGCCGGATCGAACCCTACATCAGTACTGTTTTTTCGACGCTCTGGCTCCTCGCCCTGCTCCATCTCGGACTTACGCTCCTCCTCGGGTTCTTTCTCATTCGCATGACGAGACAGGTTGTCGACTCCATCGTCTTTTCGCATAGAAACGAGGTTGCGTCCATTCTTCGCACGAACATCACCCGCTTCCAGACGGCATTATAGCAGTTCGCCCGGGTAAGCGCTTGCTTCCCCCAAGCTCCGGGAAAATCCCACCTTCGTGAATACCCCCGGAACGCATTGACCGATTCCGGCATTCTTCCATTCCTTCCTGCGAAGACAACAACGGGCATGATGCCCATCACAATTTACCGGTGAAATTCCCTCTGCAGGGCTATTACAGTAGTGCGCGGGTCACAGATTCGTTGATTTCGGGGGCGTTTATCAGTACCATTTCACTGTTACTGAAGCCCATGACAATTTGGAGATGAAGGAATGGCTAAATCAAAAGCACGAATACTGATCGTCGACGACGAAGACGATCTCCGAACACTCCTCCGCGATTTGTTAAGTGTTCAGGGTTATCAGATTTCCTCTGCAGCTGACGGAGAAGAGGCGATATCACTCCTGAAGCGGGACAAGTTCGACGTTACCCTGCTTGATATTCAGATGCCGAATATGAACGGCATTCAGGTGTTGAAATATATCAAGGAACACACGCCTCGCACGCGGGCAATTATGCTCACCGGTTATGCGGATCTGAAACACGCGATGGAAGCCAAAGAGTTCGGCGCACGTGATTTCATCGGAAAACCATACAAAGTGGAGGATGTTCTCTCCACGATCGAACGGGTTCTCCTGGAGGTGTAACACTCATGAACCCCTCATCCTCACAATCAGCAGCTGCAGGAGGTCCCCGTGCTCCTCACGCATGACGAATTCAAAAATATTCCCGCAAAAATTGTCCTCGAGCAATTCGATGTCGGAAGTTTCAACAAGGAAAAGATCCGCGAGTTCTTCCGGACAGGCAAAGTCCCCACGGCGGAAGCCCTCGTTGATGAGCTGATCTTGCGCGCAATCAAGGAAGGCGCCACCGATCTTCATTTCGAACCCCAGGAGTCGGAACTTCGCGTCCGTCTGGGATTCGAGGGATACATGAGGAAACTTGTCTACCTGCCGCGGGAGATTTCGGAAAACCTGGCGAATGTTCTGAAAACAAAGGCCACGTTGAATCAGTTTGAAAAGAAGAAAGCACAGGAAGGCCGGTTCTCACTCACTGTCGGATCGCACCAGTTTGATGTTCGCATCAACACGGTTCCGGTATTATGGGGTGAACGGATTGCGCTTCGGATATTCCACAAGACCGCGCGGACATTCCGTATCGAGGAGATCGGATTTTCGAAAGAAAATCTCGACAGGGTCCGCTCGCTCGTACGCCGGACATCCGGGCTCGTGATTTTCAGCGGACCCGCGAGTGCCGGCAAGTCGACGACCATGTGCGCCGCCATCAACGATATTCAATCCGCGGAAAAGAATATCATCACCATCGAGAACCCCGTGGAATTCAAGCTCGAGTTTGCATCGCAGGTGCCGACTTCGAACGACAAGTCGTTCACCTTTGCCGACGCATTCCGGGCTGCCATCAAACAAAACCCCAACGTCATCATGCTCAGCGAGGTACGCGACGGCGAGACGTGCAATGTGGCCGCAGAGGCGGCACTCACCGGAAACCTCGTCGTCAGCACGATGCTCGCAAGCGACACGTTTGGTTCGATTTACCGCCTTCTCAATCTCGGCATTCTCCCCTACTGGCTGGCATCAACGCTCAACGGCATCGTTTACCAGCAGCTGGTGAGAAAGATCTGTGAACACTGCCGCGAAGAATACAAACCGACGGCTGAGGACGAGCCGCTCCTGCGGAATCTCGCAACTGTGCCGGAGAAATTCTTCCGTGGCAAGGGATGCGAGCACTGCGACGGCACCGGATACAAGGGTCGAACGGCCATCCACGAGGTGCTGGTGATCAATGACCAGCTGCGCGACCTCATTTACCAGCAGGCGTCCATCACGAAATTGAAGGATGCTTCCATCTCGGTGGGGTTTGAAACGATCTTCCAGGATGCGCTCAAGAAGGTCGCCGCGGGATTTGTCTCACTGCACGAATTCAACCGGGCGGTCGGCTGACTTCATTTTGCATCGAGCGTTCAATCTTCGTATCTTACGGGCTGGGGAGAAGTATTTGCGCGCCCGTAGCTCAATTGGATAGAGCATTTGGCTTCGGACCAAAGGGTTGGGGGTTCAAGTCCCTCCGGGCGTACTTTCATCCGGGAGGAGAACTTCACAGCACACTGAAAATCCGGGAGAATTTACCTGCGGGTGAGTTTCTTCGTCCAGGAATGAAGCATTTTTCTTACCTCCGCGGGAGAAGTTGAACCCGCCGACTGCTTTCCAGAAAGTGATTTCCTGAAATCGAGAAGGTCATAAAGATCCTCGGCGAACAGCCGCGATCGACGCCGGTATTCGGGGAGCGGGATTTTCCGGAGAGAGATCTTTTTGCCGGAGCTGTACGCGACGATATCACCGACAACCCCATGGGCTTTCCGGAACGGCATTCCCTTGCGGACAAGATAGTCGGCAAGGTCAGTCGCCAGAAGGTGATCGGCATTCCATTCTTCCTCAAACCGGCGCCCGTTGAATGACGTCGAGGAGAGCATACCGGAACACATTTCCAGAGACTGGCGTATCGTCCGTTCCGTATCAAATAACGGTTCTTTGTCCTCCTGCAGGTCCCGGTTGTAGGCAAGCGGAAGTCCCTTCATAACTGTGAGAAGCGCAACGAGATTGCCGTACACGCGCCCGGTCTTTCCGCGAATAAGCTCTGCAAGGTCGGGATTCTTCTTTTGTGGCATGATGCTGCTTCCAGTGGTCCAGGCATCGCCGATCGTCGCAAAGTTCCATTCCTGCGTACTCCACAGAATCAGTTCCTCACACAAACGGCTGAGATGCATCATCACGAGAGCAGAAACTGAAAGAAATTCCACCACGACGTCCCGGTCTGCAACCGCATCAATGCTATTTTCGATGATGCCGTCAAAATGCAGGTCGCGGGCAACCCATTCCCGATCGATGGGAAACGAGGTGCCGGCCAGCGCACCTGCTCCAAGCGGCGACCTGTTGACACGACCGAGGCAGTTCCCGAACCGCTCATGGTCCCGCTCGAGCATCGAAACGTATGCAAGAAGATGGTGGGCGAGAAGGATCGGCTGGGCCTGCTGGAGGTGCGTGTATCCCGGCATGATAATATCACGGTACTTGTTGCCCTTTGCGAGGAGTGTCTTCTGGAGAGTACGGATGGCGTTCAGAATTTTGCGAATGGCGCTTCGCAGGTAGAGACGTTCGTCGAGGGCAATCTGGTCGTTACGGCTTCTGGCAGTATGGAGTTTTCCCCCTGTCTCTCCGATTTTGGAAATAAGCCGCTGTTCGATTGCCATATGGATATCTTCTGCGACGAATCTTCCCCTTTTCGCAAGAAGAGTATCCGGTTTGAACGATCCCGTCGAAATTTCTTTGAGGATGGCGAGGAGACCTTTGCGGATTTTCGATCCCTCTTCCGTCGTGAGTACCCCCTGCCGGACGAGCATTTCGGCATGAGACAGACTTCCTTCGATATCTTCACGATAGAGCTGCTTGTCGAAAAGAAGCGAGCTGGAAAACGCAAGTGCCTTCGGGTGAAGGCGTGCGCGAAACCTGCCGTTCCAAACGGTCATGGACGAGCCCTATCCCAGCAGCGAATCCACGATCACCGGCTGCTTGCCGGTGTTCTTCTGCTGAACCTGATGGAATGTCTTCGCCGGAAGGCCGTAGATCTTGATGAACCCTTCCGATGCCGTGTGATCGAACTGGTCTTCCTTGGTGTACGTTGCCAGCTGAGCGTTGTACAGCGAATACGGAGAAGACCTGCCGGCGACGCCGATCGTTCCTTTGAACAGTTTCACCCTCACGGTTCCCGTCACCGTTTTTTGTGTCTGATTGACGAATGCATCAAGCGCCTGACGGAGAGAGGTAAACCAGAGTCCGTTGTACACGAGATTCGCATATTCCTGTGAAAGTTGCCGCTTGAGGTGAAAGACCGACTTATCGAGGGTGAGGCGCTCCAGTTCGGTATGCGCAAAGTGCAGAATTGTGGCCGCGGGGGCCTCATAAATCTCGCGCGATTTTATTCCCACGAGACGGTTCTCGACGAGATCGATTCTCCCTACGCCGCATGCACCGCCGATGTCATTCAGGAGGTGAAGGATTTCGACGGAATCCTTCCGTTTCCCGTCCAGACCTACTGGTATTCCCTCTTCAAACTCGACGGAAAGATACTGAGGGGCGTCGGGTGATGATTTCGGATCAACTGTGCGCTGGTACGCGTCTTCCGGCGGCTCGACCATCGGGTCTTCGAGAACACCGCACTCGATACTGGTTCCCCAGATATTCTCATCGATCGAGTACGGGCTGGCGACCGTTGCTGCGACGGGAATAGCATGCTGTCTCGCGTACGCAATCTCCTCTTCCCGCGAGGCAAACTCCCACATCCGCAAGGGGGCAAAGATCTTCAAATCGGGTGCCAGCGCTGCAATTGAAACCTCAAACCGAACCTGATCATTTCCCTTTCCCGTACAACCATGAGCGACCATGGTTGCGCCTTCCTTGCGGGCAACATCAACAAGCATCTTGGCAAGCAAAGGGCGCCCCAGGGAGGTCGCCATGGGATAGACGCCTTCATACAGCGCTCCCGCCTTCAGCGCCGGGAAAACATATCCTTCCACAAATTCACGGGTCAGATCTTCGATATAGACCGCAGACACACCGGTTGCCAGCGCCTTATCGCGAATACCGATCAGCTCCTTCCGCTGACCGAGGTTCCCGGTTGCCGTCACAATCTCGGCATCATATTTTTCCATTAACCACCGGACCATCACCGATGTATCGAGCCCGCCGGAGTAGGCAACAACAATTTTATTCTTCTTCATGTGCGTCCTTCTATGAGTTTGTCCTTTAAGAGCGTGAGGAGATGGGCAGTGTGCTTTCGCGTACGCGGAATCACAAGCAGCGTATTATCTCCGGCAAGTGTCCCGATGATATCGGTATGCTGGAGCGTGTCAATAAACTCGGCGACCACATTCGCGCAGGCAGGGAGTGTCCGGATCACGATCATCGATTCGTTTGCTTTCATGGAAACGACCTGCGAACCCACGATCGGCTTCAGGATTTCCTTTTCTGCATCAACCTGGAGAGCATAATGAGGACGGTCCCCGCCGGAAAGGCGGGCAATCCCGAGTTCGCGCAGATCGCGGGAGAGCGTTGCCTGTGTGACGTCGAACCCCCGGCGTTTGAGCGCGAGTCGAAGTTCATCCTGATTTGCGATCGAACGACCGCCGATGATTTCCCTGATCGCAAAATGCCGTGCGGATTTGGTCATCGTGCCTCAGAGAGCAAGAATCTCTTTTTTCATCTGTACTGCTGAATGCGTGCGCGGACTTTGTTCCAGAAGATGGATCATGATGCTTTTCTGGACATGGAGGCGATTCTCGGCCTCTTCCATGACAATCGAGTGAGGGCCCTCAAGGACGAATTGTGTGATTTCTTCGCCGCGGTGTGCGGGAAGGCAGTGCATCACTACACAATCACGTTTTGCGACAGCGAGGAGCGCTTCATTGATCTGGTATCTCTGGAAGGCGCTTTGCCGCCTCACGCGTTCCTCCTCCTGCCCCATGCTCACCCACACATCCGTGTAGAGGACGTCAGCTCCCTCTGCTGCCTCGAACGGATCTCTCAGAATTTCGATCCGGCTGACCCCCGCAGCGCGTGCACGAGCGACAATCGATGCATCCGGCTCATACCCTTCGGGACACGCAAGAACGAAGTGCATCGGAATCTTCTCGGCGAGCTCGAGCCAGGAATTTACGATGTTGTTGCCATCGCCGATGAAGACGATTTTTGTCTCCGGCGTCAGCCGTCCACGCTCATGGAGTGTAAAGGAATCCGCAAGAATCTGGCACGGGTGAAGAAGATCGGTTAATGCGTTGATGACCGGCACCGTCGCATGTTTCGCAAGATCACAGACCGTCTGGTGCTTCATCGTCCTGGCAATAATGAGATCATTATAGCGGGATAAGACTTCTGCAATATCTTCAACAGTTTCCCGCGATTGAAGGCCGATTTGCTGTTGTGCGAGGAAGACCGACTGACCACCCAAGTGTGCTACTCCCACTTCGAACGATACTCTCGTGCGAAGGGACTGCTTCTCAAAAATCAGTGCGGCGGTCTTTCCCTCCATCACGCGACGGGAAACAATGTGTTCCTGTTTGAGCGCATCCGTCATGGTAAAGATCGTCCGGATCTCTTCCGCCGTGTAGCCCGATAGATCGACAAAATCCCGTTTCATGAAAGCATCTCCTGTAATTGTCCGCCGCGCATCACTTCCGTTCCGATTCCCGCATCAGTAAAAATTTCAAGCAATAAGGAATGCTTTACCCTCCCATCCACCATATGGACTTTATTCACGCCGGCGTCAAGTGCCGTGAACGCCGAACGGATTTTGGGAATCATGCCGTTGACGATGATCTTCTGATCAATGAGGCGTAACGCCTCCAGACGATCCATGCTGTGAATCAGGCTTCCGTTCACAAGAATCCCTTCCACATCACTCAGGTAGACGAGCTTTTCCGACCGGAGGGAGGCAGCGATATGTGAGGCGGCAATGTCGGCATTGATATTGTATGCCGTGCCGTTCTCATCCACACCGACCGGCGCGATGACCGGAAGATATCCGCTGCTGAGAAGCAGCTGGAGAAAAGCAGTATTGACGGACTGAATTTCACCGACAAAACCGAGGTCGTGGCCGTTCGTCTGCGCCTTTTTCACTTTGAGGAGCTCTGCATCCATGCCGCACAGCCCCACCGCATTTCCATGGTGCCGGTTCACTTCCGCAACAATGTCCTTGTTCGTCTTGCCTGCCAGGACCATCTGCACGACGTCCATCATCGCCGCATCGGTATAACGCTGCCCGTCGATGAATTGCGTCCGGATACCGAGCCGATCCGCAACCTCGGTGATCTCGTTTCCCCCTCCATGCACGATGATCGCCTTGATCCCCACTTTTGCAAGAAGAGTGATGTCCTGGGCAAAAGACTCTTCAAGCTCGGGATCGATCATCGCCGCGCCGCCGTATTTCACAACAACAATCTTCCCCTCATACCTGCGGATATACGGGAGTGCTTCAATCAACACCTCGGTTTTCTCATGGATGGTCATTGTACGGTCCCTCACGTCCGGTAATTTGCGTTGATAGCCACATAGTCTTTCGAGAGATCGCACGTCCAGAACGATGCGCATGCATTTCCCTGGTGCAGATCCACCCGTATCCGAATTTCCTTTTGCGAGAGAACGCGCTTTGCATCTGATTCGGAAAAGTCGATGGCATACCCCTTCCGGAGAATCGGTACATCATCGAAGAAGATCTCCACGTCTTCCGGATCGAATTCGATACCCGAATAACCGACCGCAGCGAGAATTCTCCCCCAGTTGGCATCCTCGCCGTGGATGGCCGTTTTCACGAGATTCGAGTTCGCAACTGCCCGTGCCGCCCGCACCGCGTTTTCTTCGGAGAGCGCATCCGTCACCTGAATCTCGATGAATTTGGTCGCTCCTTCCCCGTCAGTGACAATCATTTTGCAGAGACGGACGAGCACATATTCGAAGGCCTCATAGAAGAGCGGGTACCGGGGATCATTTTCGTTTTGAATCGGTGCCGCGCCGCATGCCCCGTTCGCGAGAACCAGAACCATATCGTTGGTGCTTGTATCTCCGTCAACCGAAATACGATTGAAGGAATGGTCGGCGGCGCGCCGGAGTGTGTCCTGAAGGAGCTCTGCCGAAACCGCCGCATCGGTAGTGACGAAGGCAAGCATGGTGGCCATATTCGGAGCGATCATCCCCGAACCCTTTGCCATACCGCCGATGGAAATTTCGCTCTCCCCCAGCTTGACGCGAACGGCAAATTCTTTCGGAAATTTATCCGTCGTCATGATCGCTTCGGCACTTGCAGAATGGCCGTCGGCATCGAGCATCGAGACGGCATCCTGTATCCCGGACGTGACCTTGTCCATGGGGAGATATTGCCCGATAACTCCGGTTGAGGAGACCAGCACGGCATTCGGGGGAATTCCGAGACCTTCGGCAGTGATCTTCACCATGGCCCACGCATCGTTCAGGCCCCGCTCGCCGGTGCAGGCGTTGGCATTTCCGCTGTTGACGACGATGGCCTGAAACGCCGACGAGAGCTCAAGCTGTTTCTTGCAGACGATCACCGGGGCGGCAGGAACCTTGTTGGTCGTAAATATTCCTGCGCCGGTCGAGAGACTGCTCGAATAGATAATGGCAAGATCCTTCTTGACCTTCTTGACACCGCTGTGAACTCCCGCAGCATAAAATCCTTTCGGTGCGGTGGCTCCATCCTGGCATTCAACAATCATTCCACAGACTCCTTTTCTAAAGACCTTCGTGTTGGGGAAGATGAAACATGATATTCATATTCTGTACGGCTTGTCCCGCGGCGCCTTTAACCAGATTGTCGATAACGGAAATCATGATGAGCTGGTGTGTTCGCAGGTCGACCTTCACAAAGAGGTCACAATAATTCGTACGAACGACATGGGAGATTTGGGGCACGTCGTTCTTGACGCGTACGAACGGCGCGTCGCGATAGAAATCTGCGAAGAGCGCATGAACGTCTTCATCCGCAGCCGGCGCAAGAAGCGTTCCGTGAATGGTTGTATAAATGCCCCGGGTCATGGGAACGAGATGCGGAACGAACGAAACGGAGACCTGTTTTCGCGTCGCCTCGGAGAGGACGGATTCGATTTCAGGAAGATGCTGGTGCTGTCCAATTTTATAGGCGCGGATATTCTCATTCACCTCGGAAAAGCTCATTTCCACGGAAGCACTGCGTCCCGCGCCCGAAACTCCCGACATTGATGTAATGCTGATACCGTCGGAGGCGATGAGATTGTGTGTCAATGCAGGAAGAAGGGCAAGGATGGCACTCGTGGGATAACAGCCCGGGTTTGCCACAAGCTGTGCATCCCGGATCTTTGCAGAATTGAGTTCGGGTAATCCGTAGACCGCGTCGGAGAGGAGCGATACTGCCGCATGTTCCCGGTGGTAATAGTCCTTATACAGTCCCGCTGACCGGAGACGAAAATCGCCGCCGAGATCGATGATGCGGCGGCTCTTCCCGAGAAGCTGCGGGACGATCTGCATGGCTTCTCCCGATGGAAGCGCAAGGAATGTGACGTCGGTTCCTCCGAGATCTGACATGTCCAGGGGTTCGAAGCTGGAAGCGATACGGCCGGCAAACGCCGGGTAGAGCTCTGCGACCGGTTTTCCCGCGGAAGAAGCGGCAATGCAGCGCGTGATGTTGACGTCACGGCGTCCATGCAGGAGACGGAGAAGTTCGGCACCGGAATATCCCGATGCGCCAAGAACAGCTGCGGTGATCAAGGAGATTGTGGGATGAAAATTGTTCTTGCATAAATATACAACTTTGTGTATTATTATGCAAGTCTTTTTTATCCCGAAAACGTTTCCGAGGAGTATTCATGAATGCCGCCGAACGAGAGTCCGCCGTCTTCTTCCACACCTATAAGCGCCTGCCGCTGGAGATCGACCACGGCGAGGGCGTCTACCTCTTCACAAAAGACGGAAAGCGTTACCTCGACATGTTTGGCGGTCTTGCGGTCAACGCACTCGGATATGGCGATTCCGATCTCCTTGAGGCAATTCAGGACCAAAGCCGGCGGTACATCCACCTCTCCAACTACTACCTCCAGGAACCCCAGCTGCGGCTTGCCGAGGCCCTCGTGAAGCACTCGGGATTCTCCCGCGTCTTCTTTTCCAACAGCGGCACCGAGGCGATCGAGGGTGCGCTCAAGATTGCACGAAAATGGGGGACCCCCAGGGGAAAAACCGATCTTGTCTCATTTTCCAACGCATTCCACGGAAGAACGTTCGGGGCTCTCTCGATCATGGATCGGCCCAACTACCGCGAGGGGTATGGCCCGTTCCTCCCCAATTGCTGTGTTGCAGCATTCAATGATGTCGACCAGCTCCATCATGCAATCAGCCGGAAAACAACTGCCGTCGTTCTTGAATTCATCCAGGGAGAAGGAGGAATCCATCCGGTTTCTGAACCGTTCGTGGCAGCACTGAATGCCCTCAAGAGACAATTCGGCTTTCTCCTCATCGCCGACGAAATCCAGTCGGGTATTGGCAGAACCGGGAAGATGTTTGGATTCCAGTACTTCAATATCAGTCCGGACATCGTGACGGTGGCAAAGCCGATCGGCGGAGGACTTCCGCTGGGAGCCATCCTCGGAAGCGAACATGTCGCATCCGTCCTCGAGCCGGGAGTCCACGGCACAACCTTCGGCGGCAATCCCGTCGCCTGCGCCGCAGGAAGTGTGGTCCTCCGAAAGGTCACCGACGGAGGGCTCCTCCGGAACGCTGAGCAAATGGGCTCAATTCTCCGATCCGGCCTCGATACCCTTCATGAAGAATTCCCACATCTCGTGAAAGAAGTCAGGGGATTCGGCTTGATGCAGGGAATGGAACTGACCCGTGAAGGGGAAGGCGTCGTCGCCTCTCTCCGGGAACGCGGGATCCTCCTCAATTGCACGGGGAAAACCGTCCTCCGGTTTCTCCCTCCCCTCACTATCACCGAAAACCACATTACCGAGACAATCACTCATTTGAGAGAAATCTTCCGGTCACTGAAGTAGATCCTGACTTCCTTCCAATAAAAAAGCCGGCCCCATCCTCGCAGAGCCGGCTCTTACAGCAACAGCAATCCTGTTATTTGATAAGCATCATCTTCTTCACATTGACGAAGTTCTTCCCCTGTGCCCCTTCTGCTGCTATCCTGTAGAGGTAAAGACCCGAGGCAAGATTTCCTCCATCGAGACGCACAACTTTCACTCCCGGTTCCATCGTCTCGTGATCCACAAGCGTTGCGACAACTTCACCGAGAATATTGTAGACCGTCAGCGTCACGGAAGAGCGCTGCGGGATGTCGAACTGCAGCTGCGTCGTTGGGTTGAACGGGTTCGGATAATTCTGATACAGTGCGAACTCTTTCGGAATTCTTCCGCCCCTGTCTGCAACGCCCGTCAGCAGCACGACACGGAAGGCGAAGGTATCTGGAGACGCCGTGACCGATTTGCCGTCTGTGGAATTCACGGTCCAGTGATAGACGGAATCGAGATGGAGGCGCGTCACCAGATTCAGCACCTGGTTCGTATCCTTGAGTGCCGTACCCACGGTGTCGAATCCTGTTCCCCACAGATGCAGAGTGTACCGCACCGAATCGCCCGGATCACTGTCAACCGACGTATGCCAGATGAACGTCACCGGATTGTTCGTCCCAAAGACCGAATCGTTGTTCGCCGGCGCGATCAGCAGTGCCGCCGTAGGCGGATGGTTGACCGGCGCAAACGTCGCCGAGATCGTATGATTCGCGACCACATTGTGGAACTGGTATGAAGCAACCGCGCCCACCGATGCCGAATCAACAATCACATCAACCGTGTAGTAACCAGTATCCGGCTGTATCTGGAATGTCGGACTCGTATTATAATTGGCGACGACCGCTCCGGACGGCGTAATCGTTCCGTGCGAACCGGCTGTGGCGGTGATCGTGTAGGTCTTGATGGCAAAGAATGCCTGTATGAGATGGCTCGCGGTGATATTGTTGAATGTATACGCATTCACCGCGCCCACCGACGCACTGTCGACCCTGACATCGGCAACAAAGTAACCGGTATCGGGCTGGATCGTGAACGACTTATTCTGCCCGTACGTGACCGAAACCGCACCGGACGGTGTAATCGTCCCGTTCGCTCCCGCGACGGACAGGATCGTCAGCTGGCTGACCGTATCGCTGACTGCAGTCGAGCCGCTGGGGTTGAAGTTGGCGTCATCCGCATAGGTTGCGGTGATCGAATGGACCGCAACCGCAAGTGACGATGTGGCAAACATCGCTTGCCCGGAGCCGTTGAGAACTGCCGTATCGATCGGCGTAACGCCATCCTTGAAGACGACATTTCCCGTCGGTATGCCGCTTCCCGGAGCTACAGCGCTCACAGATGCTGTGAACGTCACCGAGAATCCGAACGGCGAGGGATTCGTTCCGGATACGACCGTAGTCTGCGTATTCGACTTCAGAACGGTGTCGGAAATTGCCAAAGAGCTCGATGGACTGAAATTGGCGTCATCATTGTATTCAGCAATAATCGAATGCAATCCTGCAGATAGAGACGAGATATTCAGAGCTGCCTTGCCCATCGTATCGAGCGGAACCAGACCGATTACCGTCGCACCGTCTTTGAATGTCAAGGTACCCGTCGGAATACCTGCCCCAGGCGCGACCGGACTCACCTTCGCCGTGAACCCAACCGTCTGACCGTACACCGAAGATGTCGTGAACGAGACAAACGACACTACGGTAGCTGATTTGTTCACCGTGTCGGAATACGCACCGGACGCACTCGGAGTAAAATTCACATCATCATTGTATTCCGCAACGATGGCATGTACGCTCGTAGAGAGTGTCGATAGCGTAAGCGTCGCTTTTCCGGTACTATCCAGAGGTCCAGTTCCGATGACACCAGTACCATTCTTGAACGTCACGGTTCCGGTCGGAATGCCCGTTCCCGGCGCTACCGCACTCACCGTGGCCTGGAATGTCACCGGCTCCCCAAAGACCGACGGATTCTGCATTGAGATCACCGCCGTCGACGTACCCGCCTTGTTGACGGTATCATCCAACACCGAAGAAGATGCTCCAAGGTGGTTTGCATCTCCGCCATAGACTGCCGTCATGGCATGGATTCCCGTCGAGAGACTACCGGTATTGAAGGTCGCTACACCGAGCCCGTTTAAGGTCGCGGTGTCGAGCGCCACAGCACCATCCATGAAGACCAATTTGCCGGTAGGCACCATTCCGCTGTTGCTGACCATCGCCGTGAACGTCACCGCCTGTCCATGAACCGACGGATTGGCCGATGACGACAGCGCAACAGTGGATCCGGAGACGCTTACCGTATCGGAAAGTACTCCAGACGCACTGGAAGTGAAGTTCACATCATCCAGATATGCCGCGGTGATGGGATGAACGCCTGCTGCAAGGGCCGATGTATTGAAGGCCGCATGACCCGAGCCGTCCAGCACCGTTGTATCGATGGGTGACGCACCGTCCATAAAGACCACCTGACCGGTCGGAATGCCCGATCCGGGGCTCGCCGCCGCAACCGTCGCCGTGAATGTCACCTGGTGCCCAAACACGGACGGATTTGGATTTGCAATTAGTGCGGTCGTCGTATTCGATTTGTTGACCGTGTCGAAATACGCGGCCGAGCTGCTCGGGTTGAAATTCGCATCGTCGTTGTATTCGGCAATGATGGAATGTACGCCTGTCGAAAGCGACGAGATGTTCATCGACGCCTTGCCCGTGCTGTCAAGCGGTCCCGAGCCAATGACGCCCGTACCATTCTTGAATGTAACGGTACCCGTCGGAACACCTGAACCTGGCGCAGACGCAGTTACCGTCGCCGTCAAAGTTACGTTCTGCCCGAATACCGATGGATTCGTTCCCGAGAGAACGGATATTGAAGTACTTGCCTTATTGACAGTATCACTGTATGCAGAAGAGACACTGCTGTTGAAGTTCACATCATCATTATATTCTGCGGTGATTGCATGGACACCCCCGGCAAGCCATGATACCGAGGTCGTGGCTTTTCCCGTTCCATCCAGCGAGCCCGATCCGATCACGCCCGTCCCATTCTTGAATGTCACCGTGCCGGTCGGAATCCCTGCTCCGGGCGCAACCGCACTCACGGTCGCGGTGAACGAAACCGTCTCCCCCGATACTGAAGGATTGATATTGGAAGTCACGACCACGGAGGTATTGGCCTTATTTACGGTATCGCTCAGCGGTGCAGACGAGCTGACATTGTGGTTCACATCGCCGGAGTAATCCGCCACGAGCGAATGAACACCGACCGTCAGCGCTGAAGTTGTAAAGGTTGCAACACCCGCGCCGTTCAGTGCTGCCGTGTCGAGTCCTGCTGCTCCATCCTTGAAAATGATCGTCCCTGTAGGCACGGTTCCACTGTCGGTCACTGTTGCCGTAAACGTCACAGCTTCCCCGCGAAGCGAAGGGTTTTTGCTCGAAGTGAGCGCCACGCTTGTACCCGAATTGAGCACGGTATCACTCAGTACCGATGAGACGCTGGGGCTGAAGTTTGCATCATCCGCGTACGTTGCGGAGACGGAATGAACCCCGGCAGCGAGAGAAGAGGTCGTGAATGCTGCCTGACCCGAGCCGTTCAGCGCAGCGGTATCAAGAACACTCGCGCCATCTTTGAAAATGACGGATCCTGTCGGAATTCCCGATCCCGGGGCTATCGCGGAAACTGTCGCCGTGAATGTCACCGGGTGACCGAAGATTGAAGGACTCGGTATTGCCGTGAGCGACGAAGTCGTACCCGATTTGTTGACCGTATCGGAATAGGCCGATGACGATCCGCTGTTGAAGTTTACGTCATCATTGTAGTCCGCAGTGATCGCATGCACCCCCGACGAGAGTGCTGACGTGGTGAGCGTTGCTTTTCCCGACCCATCGAGACTTCCCGTACCAATCACTCCGGTGCCATTTTTGAACGTGACCGTTCCCGTCGGAACGCCGGAACCGGGAGCTGCGGCACTGACCGTCGCCGTGAATATCACCGATTCACCAAAGACCGAAGGATTAATATCCGAGAGGAGCGTGACGGTGGTATTGGCTTTGTTCACAGTATCCGAAAGTGGCGAAGAGACACTCGATGCATGACTTGCATCGCCTTCATACGAGGCGGTCATGGAATGAACCGCCACAGCGAGGCCGGAAGTTGAGAATGTTGCGACACCGGAACCATTCAGTGTAGAGGTATCTATTGCGGCTGCACCATCCTTGAAGATAACCGTTCCACCCGGTGTCGGTCCGCCGCCGGTTACGGTCGCCGTAAATGTTACGGATTCTCCGTGCACCGAGGGATTCGAATTCGCATTCAGTCCGGTCGAGGTGGCATACACAATGAGCTTGAACGTGACCGATATTGTGTGAATCGCGGTCACGTTGCTGAACGTATAGCCCGTCGTTGAATCGACTTTCACACCGTCGACGAGAAGCGTATCAACCTGGTAATTCGCATCGGGCGTCAGCGTAAACCGCTGGTTCACACCATAGTTGACTTGAACGGCACCCGAAGGTGATATTGCCCCGTTCGCACCTGCACTCGCAGTGATGGTGAACTGATTGATCGCAAATGTCACACTGATCGTATGGTTCGCTACAACATTATTGAACGTGTAACTGGAAGCGTTTCCCGCATAAGCACCATCAACATAAATGCTGTCGACATGATACCCGGTCGACGGCGTGAAGCTGAATCCCTGACTTCCATCATAACTGACCTGGACTGAACCAGACGGACTGATCAAGCCGTTCGCTCCTGCTGAAGCCATGATGGTGAACTGGTTAATCGCAAATGTCACACTGATCGTATGATTTGCCACGACATTATTGAATGTGTAACTGGAAGCGTTTCCCGCATAGCCACCATCAACATAAATGCTGTCGACGTGATACCCGGTTGATGCAGTGAAGCTGAATCCCTGGCTTCCATTATAACTGACCTGCACTGAACCAGACGGACTGATCAAGCCGTTTGCTCCGGCTGATGCCGTGATGGTAAACTGGTTAATCGCAAACGTCACACTGATGGTGTGATTTGTTACGACATTATTGAATGTGTAACTGGAAGCGTTTCCCGCATATACCCCATCAACATAAATGCTGTCAACATGATACCCGGTTGACGGCGTGAAGCTGAATCCCTGGCTCCCGTTATAATTCACCTGGACCGAACCGGATGGACTGATCGAACCATTCGATCCTGCAGAAGCGGTAATCGTAAACTGATTGATCGCAAACGTGACACTAATGGTATGATTCGCGACCACATTATTGAATGTATAGCTCGAACCGTTCCCAGCGTAACTGCCATCGACATAGATGCTGTCGACATGATAACCGGTCGAGGGAGTGAATGTGAATCCCTGGCTTCCGTTATAGGTCACCTGGACAGACCCGGATGGGCTGATCGAGCCATTCGACCCTGTAGAAGCGGTGATTGTAAACTGATTGATCGCGAACGTTACACTAATGGTATGATTCGCAACCACGTTATTGAACGTATAGCTCGAGCCGTTTCCGGCATAATTGCCGTCGACATAGATGCTATCGACATGATACCCGGTTGAGGGCGTGAATGTGAACCCCTGGCTTGCGTTATAGTTCACCTGCACCGACCCGGACGGACTGATCGATCCGTTCAATCCCGCAGAAGCGGTAATCGTGAATGTCTTGATATCTCCAAGAGCGAAATCCCCGAAACTTGACAAACCCGTTACCTGCGTTGACGTCGGATTTTTCGTGCCTACCGTCGGGTAGGACCACGCGGATGCACTGTAATTGCCGGCAATAAAGGTAGAGGTATTCGCCCCGGCATCGACATCACCGGGCACAAATGTAAACGTCGAATTGTACGTCGTAAATGCCATACCTCCGCCGGATGTGAGCGTCCAGTAGCGATTCACACTCTGCGAAGAATTGATTTCCGATGACGCAATCTGCGGATGATCTCCGGTGGTCGTTTTTGCCGTGACCGTTCCGCTGACAGAGACATTTGCAAAAGCGAGCGCAACCGGTGTGTAGTTCGATGCATCTCCGATATCGTACGTGAAGGATTGCACTCCCGTCGGGAATGTGCGCTGTAGATTTCCGAAGACATATTTTCCCGCACCGGCACCGGTTACCGAACCGGCAGATCCAACAGAAAGCGTGTTTGCACCGGTCGTTAGGATACCGTTCGCAAATGCGAGCGTCCCGTTCACCGTCGCATTTCCGCCGAGCGTGACCCCGGAGCCGTTATTCACACGCAGCCCGCCGTACGTTAACGCACTGACCGTCTGTGCTGCGGATCCCGCATACTCAACCGTCAAATTCGTGAGTGTCTTGTTCGTAATGGTATATTGGGAGCTGAAATCGGGAGTGGCAACCGTCCTCGTTACCTGCACGGTTCCGTTTCCGGTCAGTGTGCCGGTACCGCTCATCACCACTGCTGCTGCCGGACTGATCACAGCCCCGGCGTTGACCGTAAGCGTACCATTCACCGTTGTGTTGGTATTCACCGCCAGGGAGGCGCTGGTGTTCGCATCCGTGACACTATTGAATGTCGTAGCGCTCGTTCCGCCGATTGCCTGGGCATTGGTTCCGTTAAATAAAATGCTGTTTGTCCCGGCGGTGAACGTGGCTCCGTTGTTTGTCCAGTTCCCGGCTATGTTGGTATTCGCTCCTGCAGTAAATGTTCCCGCTGAAAGAGTAAGCGCACCATTGATGTTCAATGTTGCCGGTGCTGTGAAATTGCCCGTGGTTTCCGTCAAATTATTTACTGTCAGTGTCGTTGTGCTGCCGCCCACGCTCAACGTTGTACCAGCCGTCTTGGTGAGCGCTACATTATAGAATGTCTGACTTGCCGCTGTACCGTTGATTGCCTGGGCTCCTGTACCGTTAAATGTCACTGTT
>Ga0335079_10002595_pt1 | contig 20789 bp, 22 predicted proteins | sample Lox_Sample_33_FD_206719 | JGI IMG/M metagenome (GOLD analysis project Ga0335079, IMG submission 206719) | Soil microbial communities from Loxahatchee National Wildlife Refuge, Florida, United States - Lox_Sample_3.3 | ecosystem: Environmental > Terrestrial > Soil > Wetlands | place: USA... | reverse complement strand
CGCATTCAGCTCATCCAAAACGGCACGGTGGACCTGGAGTGCGGCTCAACCACCAATAACCTTGAGCGACAGAAACAAGTCGACTTCACCGACACGATCTTCGTCATCGGTACGCGGCTGATGACCAAATCCGGCTCCGGGATCAAGGACTTTCCGGACCTCGCGGGGAAAAACGTGGTGACCACGGCCGGCACGACCTCTGAACAGTTGCTGCGCAAAATGAATGCGGAAAAGCACATGCAGATGAACATCATCAGCGCCAAGGACCACGGCGAGGCGTTCCTTACACTGGAAACGGGGCGCGCCGTGGCGTTTATGATGGATGACGCGCTGCTGTACGGCGAGCGCGCGAAGGCGAGGAACCCCGCGGAATGGATCGTGGTCGGCACGCCGCAATCCTACGAGGCCTACGGTTGCATGCTGCGCAAGGGCGATACCGCATTCAAGAAGCTCGCGGACCAAACCATTGCCGACCTTGAGACCAGCGGCGCGGCTGTAAAGCTTTACGACAAATGGTTTAGATCACCAATTCCCCCAAAGGGACTCAATCTGGACTTCCCCTTGAGCGACGACATGAAGAAACTTTTCAAGGACCCCAACGACAAGGCCTTCCAGTAAGCTGACAACTGATGTAGCGACGGGGCGAGATGGCTTACCATTGGAACTGGGGTATATTCTTTGCCAAGGTTCCCTCGGGAGGAACTACCTATCTCGGCTGGTTCCTCCAGGGGCTGCAGTGGACGGTAATCATATCCCTGTCTTCATGGATCCTCGCGCTCGTCATTGGAGCGCTGCTCGGGGTAATGCGCACCGTTCCCAACCGCTGGCTTTCCGGCCCCGCGGCGGCGTACGTCGAGATTTTTCGCAATATCCCGTTGCTGGTGCAGCTCTTTATCTGGTACTTCGTAGTACCTGAGCTGCTGCCGGTTTCGATCGGCACAGCCATCAAGAGCTCGCCACCGCTTCTGCAGCAGTTCCTGGCCGGCATGCTTTGTCTTGGGCTGTTCACCGCCGCTCGTGTTTGCGAACAGGTACGTTCGGGCATTGGAGCGCTCTCGAAGGGACAGAAAAACGCAGCGCTGGCGACCGGTCTGACTCTGCCACAAACCTACCGGTACGTACTCTTGCCAATGGCGTTTCGCATCATCATCCCGCCACTCACCTCGGAGTTTCTCAACATATTCAAGAATTCCGCGGTAATTTCGACCATCGGCTTTGTCGAACTGTCGCGCCAGGCGCAGCAGCTGGTGGATTACACCGCCCAACCCTATGAGGCATTCATTGTTGTGACGTTAGCCTACCTTATACTGAACGTCATCATTATGGCTTTCATGCGCTGGGTCGAGTTGCGCGCCCGCATCCCCGGGTTTATCACTACAGGCAAATAAATGTACGATTTTGACTGGAGTTCCATCCCCGGCGCGGTACCGTACTTGTGGACGGGGGCGAAAACCACGTTGGAGATTACCGGCGTCGCTATTGTTGTCGGCATAATCTGGGGCGCGCTGCTCGCAGTGATGCGCCTGTCTGCAAACCGCACGGTGGCATGGCTCGCTGCCGGCTATGTAAACCTGTTCCGCTCCGTGCCGCTGGTCATGGTCATCCTCTGGTTCTTCCTGATAGTGCCATCGCTGCTAAAGGCGATTTTCGGCGAGGGGATCGCAGACATTCGCCTTGCCTCGGCCTTCACAGCATTCGCGCTGTTCGAGGCCGCGTATTATTCCGAGATTATCCGCGCCGGGATTCAAAGCGTTCCACGCGGCCAGGTGAGCGCTGCATACGCACTCGGGCTTACTTATAGCCAAGCGATGCGCCTGGTGGTATTGCCGCAGGCTTTCCGCAACATGATTCCCCTGCTGCTCACTCAGGCGATCATACTTTTTCAGGACACATCGCTTGTATATGTGATCGGTCTGGCTGACTTTTTTGGCGCCGCATACAAGGTGGGCGATCGCGACGGTCGCATCGTTGAACTGCTGCTGTTTGCGGGGGCGGTGTATTTCGTGATTTGCTTCGGTGCCTCCCTCCTGGTCAGACAATACCAGCGCAGGCTCGCCAAATGATCTCGATCAGCAATGTCAGCAAGTGGTACGGTAGTTTCCAGGTGCTGACCGACTGCACGACCCACGTAAAGAAAGGCGAGGTCGTGGTCGTCTGCGGGCCGTCGGGCTCAGGCAAATCGACGCTGATCAAGTGCGTCAACGCCCTGGAGCCGTTCCAGAAAGGCACGGTTACGGTGGATGGCGTTTCGGTGGGCGCTAAAAAGACCAATTTGCCCAAGCTTCGCGCCCGCATCGGTATGGTATTTCAGAACTTTGAGTTGTTTCCCCACATGACCATAACCGACAATCTGACCTTGGCGCAAATCAAGGTTTTGGGTCGAAGCCGCGAGGAAGCGGTGGCGCGAGGCTTTAAAATGCTCGAGCGCGTCGGCCTCACCGCACATGTCGCCAAGTTTCCCGGCCAGCTCTCGGGTGGGCAGCAGCAGCGTGTGGCTATTGCCCGCGCGCTGGCGATGGATCCAATTGCCATGCTGTTCGACGAGCCGACCTCCGCGCTCGATCCGGAGATGATCAACGAGGTGCTCGATGTAATGGTCGAGCTGGCCCGGGAGGGCATGACCATGATGTGCGTAACCCACGAGATGGGTTTTGCTCGCAGAGTCGCTCACCGGGTAATTTTCATGGACCAGGGTAGAATTGTGGAGGACGATGAGAAGGATAAATTCTTCGCCAAACCGCGCTCGGAGCGCGCGCAGCAATTCCTGTCAAAGATCCTCCACCATTGATTGGCAGAGCCGAAATGCATCCGGCGGACTCGGAATTCAGATAACCGGCGCGCCCCAGGTACCTTCAAAGAATTTTTCGCCGAGCGGTCTGCGTGCTCTCGGCCCGAGTTCGCGCGCCTTGATTTCCGCCGGCAGAATTTCAGGATCTGCTTGATAGCCGACCGCGATCATCGCCATCGGCGCATAGCCCGCAGGAATGGAAAATCTTTCACACAACTTATCAGCGTCGAAGCCGCCCATCTGGTGCGCCGCCAACCCCAGTGCCACAGCTTGCAGCACCAGGTTTTCGCTCGCTGCGCCCGTGTCGTGCTGTCCCCAGCGGTTGGGTTTGCCGCTTTGCTCGAACTGGCTGCTGGCGACCGAAGCCAGAAGCAGCGGCGCGTTTTTCACCCATACCTGGTTGCCTTCGGAGAGGCATTCGAACGCTTTTTGCCACGATGCGGGATCACGGTAGCGGTCCCAAATCAAATAGCGCCACGGCTCGGCGGCAGAGCAGGAAGGCGCCCAGCGCGCCGCTTCCAGCAGCGCCATTACCTGTCCGCGGCTTACCGGTTTCGATTCCTCAAAAGCGCGCGGACTCCAGCGCCTGGCGATGATATCGTGTATAGCGGTCGCGGTTTGGGCCTTCTTCTCTACAATCACGGATTGTCTCCGCACGTGTCCTTCTTGCCCAAACTGAATCGGCCGGAGCCGTAAGCCATGACGTACAGCATGCCGCCCATAATCGCAAGATTCTTCAGAAAGTTTACCTTGTTTTGCATTTGCGTCGCGTCAGCAATCCAGAATGGATGAAAAATGAGCGTGGTGGGAATGATAAATAGGAAAAGCGCCAGCGCTGCCCAGCGCGCATTCCACCCCAAAAGCAGCATCAGCCCCCCGCCCAACTCAATAATTATGGTGGGTACCAAAAGCACTTCCGCAATTGGCAACCCGCGACTCGCCATGTAACCCGCGGTCGCGTGAAATGCCATGATCTTACCGAAACCTGAAATGACGAATATTGCTGCCAGCAAAATGCGCCCGATGAGCGGTGCATATTGCTTGGTCATTTCACACGTTTTGTTCATGACTGTGCTCCTTTCATTGAATCAGCTCATTCAAGATCAAACAAAAGCAATTCGCTTTCAGCTGCAGCATTAACCTTCACCGCCTTCTCACCGCTGATTTTTGCGCCATCCCCCGCACTAAGGTGCTCACCGTTTAATTTGAGCGCGCCGCGCGCAACTTGGACGTACGCGCGCCGGCCGTTGGCAAGCGGGTGGCGCAGTTCTTTGTTTTGGCTCAATGTCGCGGCGTACATCAAGGCATCCTGGTGAATGGTGACGGAACCGTCGCGACCGTCCGGAGACGCGACCAAGCGCAATTTATCCCGTTTTTCCTGGGTGTCAAAATATCTTTGCTCATAGCTCGGCTGCAACCCGGTGTATTTTGGCAAAATCCATATTTGCAGAAGATGCACAAGCGCATCTTGCGACGCATTGAACTCGCTGTGGGTTACGCCGGTTCCCGCACTCATCCGCTGCACGTCGCCGGGCTTGATTATCGAGCCGTTCCCCATGCTGTCTTTATGCGCCAATTGACCTTCTAAAATATAAGTGATAATTTCCATATCGCGGTGGGGATGCGTTCCGAAGCCTTTCCCCGCTTTAACATAATCTTCGTTGATGACGCGCAGGCTGCCGTAGCCCATCTGCTCACGGTCGAAATAATCCGCAAAAGAAAAAGTATGGTACGTCTTAAGCCAACCGTGATCGAAATAACCACGGTCAGAGCTCTTTCTTACATCTATCATGGCAAAACCTCGCAATATTTACCGAGTCGATCCTATGCAAGCTTGTGTGCTTTGGCTGAATATTGATGGTGCGCAAATTTATTGACAAGCGCAATTCTATTGGGCTTCGAACCTCCTCATTGGATTTTGTTGCCTGCAAGCCCGGATGAGAAACATGAAGCAAGAAGCGCGAGATTGTGAGCGTAAAGCCCGAGTTCGAAGCAAGCACATAGTTAATTAGTAAGACACTGGAAATGATGTAATCCGCGCCTGATGCGAACCGGAATTGTGCCGTTTTACAGCGCGCATTCGGTACACCATGAACGGGGTATGTCCGTGGCACCCGCAAGCGGTACGGCGTTGGCAACGCGCTTGCACATCACTCAGTACGCGTCACGCTCACGCACTGATACGAAGCGTTCGTGATGCGACACCGTAAAGGAAAGCCTTCCGGCTAGCGCCGGACCCAGAACTAATGGCTAACCGGCTGCTCCTTCTTGATTTCCTCGTGCACCCGCGCCATATCCACCGCCTGTGCCTGCTTGATGATGTTTTCAAGCGCTGAAGCGTGAAGTGCGCCCGGTTGCGAGAACAAAATGACCTGTTCGCGCAGAATCATCAATGTCGGAATCGATCGAATCTGAAATTTCGACGCGAGCTCCTGTTCCTCGTCGGTATTCACTTTGGCAAATATGATCTCGGGATATTTCTGGGAAGCCGCATCGAAAATCGGAGCGAACGAGCGGCACGGTCCGCACCATGGAGCCCAAAAATCCACAATCACCATCGAGTTCGCGGCGATAGTCTGTTCAAAATTATCCTTGGTAAGCTGTATGATGGCCACTTGTACCTCGTTCAGAAGCGGTTTACTGCGCAGCCCGGTTTTCGTCCGGGCTGAACGTGAGGGTTTCCTCTATCAGCGGCGATACCTTGCCGGATTTGTCCACCCGGCTATCGGGATCCACACTGCGCAATTGGTATATTTCGCCCGGAATCCCCTCGGACAGAACAAAAAGATAATACTTGCCGATATGCGTGGCGGCACGCTCCTTCATCACCTCGTCATTGACGTAGGGCGAAATCTTGATTTCTTTCGCGTCCATTTCCTTGCCGTTATAGGCAATTTTAACCGGATGCACCTCGGCATGGTCGGCCAGCGCAAGCCGTATGCGACGCCTGAAAAACGGAGATTTGCCGCCGGTGATGCGCTGCATTTCGTGAATATCCCGTTCCAGAAACCACAATAAAACCGGGTTGCCCGTCACGTCCTCCATGGGTGGATAATTTACTTTGTTTGACCCGGACAAGAATTCAGTCGTCACGGTCTTACCACCATCCGGCATGACCTTATCAATCGAGATTTCAACGTTATCGTGGAAGTTTGGCTCCAATGTCCCGCTTCTAATAAAAATGTAGTGCAATTTTTCCGGCTTGGTGATCGTTTTCAAGTGGTTGGATTCAAAAAGCAGAATTTCCGCCTCCGAAATTTTCTCATCGGCAAACGCGGCTGCCGGCGAAAATAAAAAAAACATCACTGCACCTGCCGTAAAAATATGTCTTGCCTGCATCAGGCCTTACCCCCGTCAACTGAAAATAAAATTTGCGCGCAACTACATTGCGCTATCGGAATTCTGGTGCAAAGTCTGTGCTTTTGACAGCTCTTGCGCCAGCTCCTGGTCCATGCCGCCCAGCACTTTGCTCACGTCCTCGGCTTCGCGGTCTTTTCCCAAGTCGAGATACACCAAACCGAGATTGTACCAGGCCTCCGGATAATCGCGCTCCAGTGCGATGGCTTTGCGGTAGGCTGCAACGGCTTGGTCATATTGCTGCAGTTGCTGGTGGGCTTTACCTAAAGCCAGCCAGGAATTTGAGTTGCCGCTCTCGGCGGCCGACCATCTTTGCGCAAGTTCCAGCATTTGGTTCCACTTTTTGCTTGCTTCCAGAGCCGCTGCCTGCAAAAAGAACGGCTCGCGCTCATACGGTTGTTGCCAGAACGCAAATTCCTCGGGCAACGGCGCCACGTTCTGCAACTTGTCCATCGCCATCCGGTGCGTTACCCAGCTCACCGGCAGCGAAAAATCGTAGCTCTGATCGAGCCGCGAAATGAAGGTCACGACCCCGACCAGCCTGCCTTGCTCGTCAAACAGTCCGCCGCCGCTGGCGCCAAACCTGAATTGAGTTGTGCTTTGTATGACTTTGCCGCCGTCATAGTTATACAGCGCCCGGACCTGGCCGCTGGTCATGCGCGGGCCCAGTCCGTTGACGTAACCGATTGCGTACACAAGCTGTCCTACTTTGAGCTCGTCGTTCGCAAACCGGGCCACCGGCACCGTGGCTCCCGGAACATAAAGCAGACACAAATCATGCTGCACATCGCTCAGCTGTTTTTGCGCGGACCAGCGCTGTCCGGATTTAATCACCGCGATTGTGGTGGCGTTCCGGGTTACATGACAATTGGTAACCAACCGGTTCGGGCCGACCACTACGGCAGAACCAACCGAAGTGCTGCCATCGGGGTTCGCTGCTTCGATTTTCACTACTGTGGAGGCAATTTTGGCGTAAAACTCAAAATCCATCGCGGCGGCGCCAGGCAGCGGAAATAATAGCAATGGCGCAAAAAGGGCAAGGGTCGCGAATTTTTTTTCAGCCATTTCGGGCGCTAGCCTCGTTACTGCTCCTTGACTAAAGGCACACCGTACTCGTCGAGAATCGCATTAATCTGGTCGCGATTTTTTTCTATCAGCTTGTTGACTTCTTCTTTCCATTCCTTGTCCGGTTGGCGCATACCCATGGCGATGGCGTAGTCAAAAGCGACGTTACGGCCTTGGTACACTTGACCATTTTCCGACTGCATGGAAACGAGGACGAGCTCAGGATGTTGTTTGGCAAAGTAACCCGCTATCGGCCCCCAAATGAACAGCACGTTGACCTTGCCGGGCAGCAGGTCGTCAAAAATAACCTTACCCGTGTAATCCGCGATGTCTCCGGTCTGCAATTGGTAAGGCACTACCTGCTCCATAAGGTTGTACTTGAGCACCCAATCCGCCGCCGGAGTGCGGCCAAACACGCCGAATTTGAGCGAACGGAGGTTGGGTAGCTTGAGCAGGTCTTGGGGCGTTTTCACGCTGTCGAGTCCCTTGCCTTTGACATATACCATCATATATGTCGACCGGTAATACGGCATGGAGGTCGCTGTCTCCGGATAATTGGCTGATACGCCCATAATCAGGTCGCATTTAAAACTGCCGTCCTCGACGCGCGCCCTCAGGGTGTTGCGCAAAAACCCGAAGCGCTGCGGATACCAGGTATATTCGAGCGGCAAGCCCAGTTGTTTCGCGAAAAGTTGCGCGATCTTGTTTTCGAAACCTTCCTGTTTGCTGTTGGAGAATGGCAAGTTATTCGGGTCTGCGCAGACACGTAAAGCTTTACCGCCCGGTGGTTCGGCCAAGGCCGGCGTGCTTATCATGCAAGCCAGGCTTGCCAATATGATCATTAAGAATTGCAGGTTTTGAATGCGAATCATTAATTTGCCTTCTGTGAATAATACACTTTTTCGTGAAGAAAGACCGATGCTGCCACAGATATCGCTATTTGCTTTCAATTGGAAGAAGATGACCGGGCTTGATCGCACCGTCGGAACGCCCTTTGAGATACGCATAAAGATTGTCGATGTTGTCGTTAACCATTTTGGATTCCTTGAATGGCGGCATCACCGTACCGGGCCTGCCGTTCAACACCGTTTCCTTGAATTGTTCCTTGGTAAGCTTCTTCAGCCCCTCGATCAAAGACGGCCCGACCAGTCCTTGCTGCTGCGCGCCGTGGCAGCGTTCGCATGCCATCGCGCGCCAAGTTTTCCACCCTGCGAGGGTATTCGCGTCAACCTTATTGCCGTCCGCTACGGTATACAGCGGCTTGTCATCTGCAAAGACCACAACGCTTGTCAGCAGAAGAGCCGCCAAAAGCACAATTTTAAATTTCATGCGAAATACCTTTTCAGTTGGGCATCGCGCGGCAACAAAAAAACTGGCATCTCAACTTTAGTCAAGATGCCAGTTATTCGGTTCAACTAAATTGCCAAACGACCTCGTTCTCTATAGCGAGAACACGGTCAGCGTGCCGCCCAGATCTGTGTACCTGGAGAGATCCTTGTAGCCACCCACGGCACCGAGGCCGTCAGTGTCTTTCGTCAGACCGGCCGCCAAACCAATGCCGGCCCAGCCACCGATGCCGGATAGCACACCGATGTACTGCTTGCCTTTATATTCCCAGGTATTGACGTTGCCGATGATGCCGGACGGAGTTTTGAACTTGTACAGTTCTTTGTTGATGTTCCTAGCATCCACGCACTTCAGGTAGCCCTCGAGCGTGCCGTAGCAGGCAATTCCACCCGCGGTGGTCAGAACGCCGCTCCACACCGAGAATCTCTCCCCGTGGGATTGAACGATCTTGCCCGTACCCGCATCCCAAGCGATGAAGTTGCCCATATCGCCATGTTCGCCGGGTGCGGGGAACATCGACAGCGTTGCCCCTACATACGGCTGGCCTGCGGTATATTCAACCTTGAACGGCTCGTAGTTCATGCACACGTGGTTCGTGGGCACATAAAACAGGCCGGTTTGCGGGTCGAATGAAGCGGGTTGCTCGTCTTTAGTGCCCAGTGCCGCCGGGCACACGCCTTTGGTGTCGACATCGGGACCGTTTTGATCCGTGCTGTACTTCGCAACCACTTGCGGACGGCCGGTCTTCATGTCAACGTGCGTCGCCCAGTTCACCGCCGGGTCATATTTTTGAGCCACCAGCAGGGCACCGGTCACGCGGTCAAGCGTGTAGCCGAAGCCGTTGCGGTCGAAGTGCACCAATGCCTTGGTGTGTTTCCCATGCACCGGGATGTCAGCCAGGATCATCTCGTTGATACCGTCGTAATCCCACTCGTCGTGCGGCGTCATTTGGTAGACCCACTTAGCCATTCCGGTATCAACATTGCGCGACCAGATCGTCATGGACCACTTGTTGTCACCGGGACGTTGATGCGGATTCCAAGTGCTCGGGTTGCCCGAACCGTAGAACATCTGGCCCAAGGCAGGATCATAGCCATACCAGCCCCAAGTCGTGCCGCCACCGATTTTCCACTGATCGCCTTGCCAGGTCTTCAGCGAAGAATCGGGGCCAACCGGCGCCATCTTGCCGTCGGTCCAGGTCATGGTATTGTTCGGGTCCACGCAGATCGTGTCATCCGGTCCCGAGCTATTGCAACTCCACACCTTTTTGCCGTCGCTGAGGTTATAGGCAGTAACACGGCCCAGCACACCAAACTCACCACCGCTGATGCCGGTCATCACCTTGTCTTTCATGACAAACGGCGCGTTGGTGTTGGTTTCGCCGATCTTGGGATTGCCGTTCTTCACTGACCAGACTACTTCGCCACTATTAGCATCCAGCGCCACCAAAGTGGTATCCGCTTGCTGCAGGAGGATCTTGCCTTCGCCATAGGCCAAGCCGCGATTTACCGTGTCGCAACACATTACGGGAATCACGCTGGGATCTTGGGTGGGCACGTACTTCCACTTGATGGTTTGGTCAGCCAGGTTAATTGCAAACACTTTGTTGGGAAACGCCGAATGGATATACAGCGTGTCGCCAATCACCAGCGGCCCGCCTTCATGCCCACGCAATACCCCGGTGGAGAAGGTCCAAGCCACTTTCATCCTGCCCACGTTTTCTTTGTTGATTTGGTTCAGTTTGCTATACCGCCAAAGATAAAAATTGCCGCTTGGATGAGCCCAGTTGCTGGGATTGTTCATGAGCTTTTCCAAGTCGGAATCGGAACCGGCGAACGCCAAACCTGATATTGCCAGCGCAGCCAGCACCCATGGCAGGTGCTTCAATTGCGATTTAATCGTCATATCAACTTCCTCCTTCAAAGAATCTTTAAGAGAGAAAAACTATTTTTCACCACGGCCCCTAAATGACGAACAGCAAAAAATTGTTCGTCACAAGAGTTTACTTTAGGGGAAGGTAACGAGGTGCATTACCTTCACGCACTATAGCACAGAATATGCCCGAATCAAATTGCAATTTATGAGCACAACAGAACCGGTTTTTGTTGTTAATTTACAACATATTAATTGATCAATATGAATTTGCATTTTGTGTCATAAATGAATCCTTCAATTAAACTAGTTAACATCTTGTGTCAGAAATGAAAAGCCATTAGATGCAAATCCAGCTAAAGGATTTTGAATAGCGCAAATAATTAATAGGCGAACTTCCGGTTTATGTTAAATTAGACATGAGGTTGACATGCAGGCAGAAAAGCAAACCCGCGTATATTCTGAGCCGGAAATCAAGGCACGGCTGGAAAAGGAGCTGCCACACTGGTATTACGAGGACGGATGGATCCGCAGGAAATACCGTACCGGGAGTTGGAAGGGCACGCTCATGGTGGTAAACACCGTTGGACATCTCGCCGAGGCCGCGTGGCACCACCCCGACCTTACGGTTTCCTACGCATTCGTGATCGTTAAGCTCATGAATCACGCAGCCAAAGGTATCACCGATAAGGATTTCGAACTCGCCAAGAAAATCGAAAGCGTGATCCAGTGGCAACCCGGCAAGGAGGGTGGCGCTCTGGAAGGTACGCCGAATGAGGATCAGCGGTTTAAGTATGTCAAGTACGACGAGTAGTGGTTCACTGTGGCTCAATTCGCCGACTTGCATGCGCGTAACCGCGCCGGGCGATTTTCTGAAGATTAATGCAGCTTGACCGGCGGCTCAGTGCGCCGCGTAATCAGCCGCGCCAACGTATCCAAAAAAACCTTCCAAAAGCCGTGCAGCTCGTAAAGATGCATCTTGTAGAGCGAGACATACATCAGCCGCGCGAAATAACCTTCGAGAAAAAGAGTACCGCCGGTAAGCGCGCCCATCAAACTGCCGATGGTGCTGTATTTTCCCAGCGATACCAGCGAACCAAAATCTCGATAGCGGTAGGCAGGCAAGCTGTGCCCACGCAATCGGTATTTGATGGCCTTCACCAGAAATGAAGCCTGCTGGTGCGCGGCTTGAGCGCGTGGCGGCACGCTGCTGTTCCTTTCAGGCCACGGGCACGAAGCGCAATCTCCGAAGGCAAAAATATTTGCGTCGCGCGTGGTCTGCAGCGTGGGCCGCACCATCAATTGGTTTAACCTGTTCGTTTCCAACCCGTCCAGGTTTCTCAGGAAATCCGGCGCCTTAATGCCAGCCGCCCAAACGATGAGTTCTGCCGGAATCGTCCTGCCGTTTTGCGTTTGCACCGCGTTTGCCGAAACCTGAGTCACCCGCTCGCCCGCATAGACGTGTACGCCGAGGGGCTTAAGCTGATGTTCCGCTGCTTTTGACAAGCGCTCGGGCAACATCGGCAATATGCGCTCCGCAGCCTCGATGATGGAAACCTTGATATCTTTTTCCGGGTTTATTCTATCCAGTCCGTAAGCGATCAGTTCGCGGGTGGTGTTATGTAAATGAGCGGCAAGTTCCACTCCCGTGGCGCCGCCACCGATAATCGCTACTTGCAATTGCTCCGGGCGCAGCGGCACAGTCTGAAAGTTGGCACGGATGCAAGCATTGATCAGCCGCCGGCGGAAGTGCTCGGCCTGCTCCGGCGTATCCAATGCGATTGCGTATTGTGCCGCTCCCGGCGTGCCGTAGTCATTGGTGGTGCTCCCCACCGCGATCACCAGCGTGTCATACGCAATGACATGTCGCGGAATAAGCTCCTCGCCCTGGTCATCAAAAGTGGGCGCGACAAAGACCTGCCGTTGCGCGCGGCTTATCCCATCCATGCTTCCGAGACGAAACTGGAAATTATGCCAGTGTGCCTGCGCCAGATACTCGAGTTTATTGGTATCGAGGTCCATGCTGCCCGCCGCCACTTCGTGAAGCAAGGGCTTCCACAAATGCGTGCGCATTTTGTCAATGAGCGTGATCTGGGCGCGGAGTTTTTTACCCAGCGAATCGCCGAGCTCTGTGGCGAGTTCCAGTCCGCCCGCGCCGCCACCGACAATCACGATGCGGTGCGGGGATGATTCAGGGTTCGAGTGGACCTTCATCGGATTTTTTACTTAACGACAATTTGTGTAATAGTAGCAGAAATGGTATTTCCGTCTTTGCGCATACTGTTATGCTTATTTCTGGCTTTTGCTTCAGTCAAGGCCCGGGCCGATGATTTCGCCATCAGCGAGATCGCGCCCGGAATTTATGTACACACCGGCGCGCAAGAGGAAAGCTCGCCGCGAAATCTGGGGGATATCGCCAACATCGGCTTTATCGTTGGAGATAAATGCGTTGCGGTTATCGACACTGGCGGTAGCATTGTAATTGGACGCAGATTGCGCCAGGCGGTATTAAGCAGAACCCCTCTGCCGATATGCTATGTCATCAACACGCACATGCATCCTGATCATATTTTCGGCAATGCGGCTTTCAAACAGGATCACCCGGTGTTTGTCGGCCATTACAAATTACCTGCGGCAATGGCGGCGCGCGGCGCCAACTATCTGCATGCGCTGTTGCGCGACGTCGGGCCCGAGGCTCAAGGAAGTGAAATCATCCTGCCGACACTGACCGTCAAGGATTCGACGGAACTTGACCTCGGAAACCGCCGGCTTGTCCTCAAGGCCTGGCCTACTGCGCATACTGATAACGACTTGACAATATTTGACGAAAAAACACAGACGCTGTGGCTCGCCGATCTGCTTTTCACCGGGCATATTCCGGTCGTTGACGGCAGCCTCAAAGGCTGGCTCAGTGTGCTTACGGAACTTCGGGGAATCAAAGCGCGCCACGTCATTCCCGGACATGGAGAGCTTGATCCGGCCTGGCCTCAGGCGCTGCAGGCGGAATCCGATTATTTGAATGATCTGCTGCGCGAAGTGCGCGCTGCGATCAAGCGCGGGGAGACCTTGCAACAAGCCGTGGATACTGTGGGATTATCGCAGCGCGACCACTGGCTGTTGTTCGATTCATTCCATCGGCGCAATGTCACGGCAGCTTATGCCGAGCTCGAATGGGAAGACTGATGACTGGGCTGAGGTTCGCGTCTATACTACTGTCAGTGGTGTTTCCGAACCCGCTTTTGGAAGGCAAAAAATGAACAGTTTAATTTCTTTGACGCGGCTTGCGCTCGTTTTAAGCACGATTTTGTGCGCCGCTCACGCCAATGCGGCCGATACCGCTACGGATCCCTCCAAATCCGAAACCTGGATCAAGGTAAGAAATATGCTGTTCGAAGGCCGGCCGATTGAGACGTCTGGAAACGAAATAATCACGCTTGAAGCGCCGGTGCGGGCAGAAGATGCGGCCACGGTTCCGATTTCCATCAAAGCCGGAATCCCGCAGACATCGCAAAGGTATGTGCAAAAGATTTATCTGATTATCGACCAGAACCCCTCGCCAATTGCTGCAGTATTTCACCTCACTCCGGATAGCGGGCGCGCGGACATCGACACGCGGGTGAGAATCGAACAATACACCTACGTACGGGCAATCGCCGAAACGAGCGATGGCAAGCTATACATGGCAACGCGCTATGTAAAAGCGTCCGGCGGCTGCTCGGCACCGGCAGGAAAAGATCAAGAGGCAGCACTGGCCCGGCTCGGCAAAATGAAATTCCGCGTTGACAATAAAGTTGCGCTCGATCATCCGAATCTCGCTCAGCTCATGATCAGCCATCCCAATAACTCGGGGCTACAAATGGATCAGTTGACGCGTCTCTACATTCCCGCGCGTTATGTGAAAAAGGTAGACGTTACTTACAACGGCAAGTTGATACTCTCGGCTGACGTGGATTTTTCCATCAGCGAAAACCCGAACTTCCGCTTTTATTTCACTCCGCGCACATCCGGCGATCTGAAAGCCGAGGTCATTGATTCAAATGATCTCAAATTCAACAGCTCCATCCATGTGGAACCCGGCGTGACCGCCGCGGGAAGTTAAGCTGCTGGATCTGGGATTGGCGGGTTGAGGGAGCTGCAGGAAAATTGCCTCCCGTACTGCATTACCTCCATCCTCCGCGCAGCATGGGTTGATGTGCCGGACTCAATGTATGCAGTTTATCTCATGGATATTCAGCGATCCGGCCGATGGCGGGCGTAATCATGAGTGAAGCTGGGCCCTGGATCGCTAAAGTTCTTGTAACGGTCTATTGCTGAAAGCGCCGTTTTTTACAGCTTAAAATAGCAGCGCCCGTGACGCGAAGCCCGCGACCGCAAACAACTATGCTCCTTGGCCAAATCTGTGCAACTTTCGCATTAAAGCCTTACTTGAGCAGACATTCCTTTTCAGCCTCGGCTTTGATTTCTTCGTAGCGTTTCGCCATTTTTTTGATCTCGGGTGCATCCCGGAAAATGCCGCCGCCCTCGCCTGCAGTGTGTTGTCCCCGCGCCGCGGTAAATTGTTCCACGAAATCGTCGTATTTCATTTTTTTGGCGATGGCGTCAATCGCGCAGGAACACTTATACAGGGACCCGTAATACTGATAATCGGGATATTGTTGGGCGCATTGCAAAACGAACGCCACTCTGTCGTATGTCGGGTAATCGTAAGCAAGCGCTGCCCCCGGCAAAAATAGCAGCGCCAGCCAAGCTAAATACCTTTTCATCGAATCAACTCCTCGTGATATGCCATTAAAAAACTTTGCAAAAGGACAACTTACACAACGTAGCCAGTTTTAACGTAAAACACTATAATACACATAGTTGCTGTATCAAGCTTTCGTCTTGGCTATAAAAAAAATTTGCGCCACAACTGGCTGCAGCATTTTCAATTTTAAAACACAAAAGCCAAAAAGAATTATTTCTTCAGATGTCTGATCTCACCACGCACGCCAAGTTCATTCATTCCGTCCTGAAGGGCGCGGTAAAATTTGACGACGCCAGAGTCATCCGTTCCTGGAAGCGTTGCCTCGACGATTACCGGTTGGACCCTGCAGGCCCCCGGGACCCGGCCGTCGTGGACCGGCGCGAATTGCTGGAACGCCAGGAGCGAATCGTCGAGGTACTGTCTATAGCCAAGACCGAAATGTCCAATCTTTATCAGCAACTCGCGGGCTCGCGGTACGCCATCATGCTTACCGATGTGGACGGCGTGCTGCTCAGTTATTTTGGTGACCCTGAGTTCACCGTTACCGCGTCAAAAACAGGCTTGATGCTGGGCGCGGTGTGGAGCGAGCAATACCAAGGTACCAATGGAATGGGCACCTGCCTGATCGAAAAAAAACCGCTGATCATTCATCACCGGGAACATTTCCTGGCGCGCAATATCGGGCTTACCTGCTCCGCCGCGCCGATTTTCGACCACGAGGGAAAGCTGCTTGCCGTATTGGATGCTTCGGGGGAATCTCGGCTGGCACAGCAGCACACCCTGGTACTGGTCAACATGTCGGCGCAAATGATAGAGAACCGGGTTTTTCTTTCGAATTTCAGCAGGGAATTCATCGTGCGCTTCCACAGCCGACCTGAATTTGTGGGCACCCTGGGCGAGGGCGCGATCGCTTTTGCAGGGGACGGCCGCGTGATGGCGGCGAATCACAGCGCTTTATTTCAGCTCGGATATTCGGTGCCGCGCGATGTTTGCGGCAAGGACATTGGCGAATTGTTCAATACAACACTGCAATCCTCGCTTGAGCTTTCCTCGCGCAATTCATTCCGCCCGATGCCGATCTTCGAAGCGCGACACGGCGGCCGCTATTTCGCGGTTGCACAACAGCCCGAAGGCGTCAAGCCGGTTCCGGCCGCGCCGCGCGGGTACCGGAAAGGCTTAAACACCCCTCCTGCAGCCGGGACCTCACCGCTTGATGAGCTGGAGTTTGGCGATCCATTAATGCAGCGCAATATCGGTGCGGCCAAGCGCGTGCTGAGCCGTGAAGTGGCGGTGCTTATTTATGGAGAAACCGGCACAGGTAAGGAAATGTTCGCCAAAGCCCTGCACTATTCGAGCAGCCGCGCCGATAAGCCGTTCGTGGCTATCAATTGTGCGTCCATTCCGGAAACGCTGATCGAGTCCGAATTGTTTGGGTACAAGGCCGGAGCGTTCACCGGCGCAAGCAGGGAAGGCCAGAGAGGAAAAATTTTTCAGGCGAACGGGGGCACATTGTTCCTGGACGAAATCGGAGATATGCCGATCCAGCTTCAGGCGCGGCTGCTGCGCGTGCTCGAAGAACGCGAGGTCCTGCCTCTCGGCAGCGAGCTCCCGGTAAAAGTGGATATCAAACTGATCAGCGCCACGCATTGCAATCTTACTGAAAAAATACTTAAGGGAGAGTTCCGCCAGGATCTGTATTACCGCCTCAACGGACTCAGTGTTTCCTTGCCCCCGCTGCGCGAGCGCGCCGATAAGCGCAGCCTAATAAAAAATATTCTGGCAACAGAAAATACCGAGAGCCGTAAAGTTGAAATTGACGAGCAGGCCCTGGCGGCGTTGGAACGTTATCGCTGGCCCGGCAATATCCGCCAGTTGCGCAATGTACTGCGCACCGTGCTTGCGCTACGCGAAGACGACACCATCGCCATCAAGGACCTACCTCAGGAAATCGGCGGCGGCCGGGAGCCAGCGCGCGATATCCGCAACGATACGACGGCAGCGCTCAATCCTCTGGAGTCTGCAGAGAGGGGCGCACTGTGTCGCGAATTGGAAAGCCACCATTGGAACATCACGAATGTGGCGCGGCAACTTAAGGTCAGCCGCAATACCCTGTACCGAAAAATGCAGCGGCTGAATATTAAAGACCCAAATAAAGATACCCTTCGCTAGAGACAGGTTCTAGCGTGCGCGATCACAAGCCCCGCCTCGCCTGGGCACTAACCGGCTCCGGACATTTCCTCAGGGAATCACTGAACATCGCGCTTGAGTTGCCGCACGTCGACCTATATCTGTCGAAAGCAGCGGCCGAGGTTGTGCACATGTACGCTCACAATTTGAAGGAACTGCGCGCGCGCTTTCGCGTATTCCGGGACAACACCGCAAGTGCTGCGCCGGTAGGTTTGTTCTACTACGGGCATTACCATACCGTGGTCATCGCTCCCGCTACGTCCAACACGGTCGCCAAATGCGTTTGCGGCATTTCAGACAGCCTGGTTACCAACATTTTCGCGCAAGCCGGAAAGTGTCGAGTACACAGCATCGTCTTTGCTTGCGATACCGAGCCGGTGGTAACCACTGAAGCGCCAAAGGAGTGGGTGACGCTATACCCGCGCAAAATTGATCTCGACAACACGGAAAAACTGAAAAGCTTTGAAAATGTCACAGTGGTTATGCGCATCGAAGAGTTGCGCGACGCGGTTAGCGCGCGCATGAAGGCGCTGGGCATATAGAGCTGAAATCGCCGGTCCCCGCCCCAGGTGTATATTAAGCGTATGTCCGAACACATCTTATTTCTCACCGGCAGGCTGGCCGAAAAAAGCCTCAATCGGGTACTCAGCCAAATGCAGCCCGGCGAATTCACTTACCAGGTATTGAACATCGGCATCAGTGTAGCGGGCCTGATGACCGCCGATTTGATCATGCGACGCCTGCCCACGGCCGGCAACAGCACTCGTATCATGGTGCCCGGCCGCTGCCGCGGTAATCTTGAAGCCATTTCAGAACACTACGGCGTGCCCGTGGTGCGCGGGCCCGATGAATTGAAAGACCTGCCGCAGTACTTCGGCAGGCGTGACGCAAACAAAGACCTGAGCCGTTACGATGTGCGCATATTCGCCGAAATCGTTGACGCGCCTCAACTAAACATCGAACAGATTCTGCGGTGTGCGAAAAGCTACCGTAACGATGGTGCAGATGTGATTGACCTCGGCTGCCTACCGGAAACACCGTTTCCCCATCTCGAAGAAGCGGTTCTCACACTGAAGTCGTCGGGATATGAAATCAGTGTGGATTCGATCGAACCGGAAGAACTGCTGCGCGGCGGCAAAGCCGGAGCGGATTATCTGTTAAGCCTTAAGGAAAATACCTTATGGGTTGCGGAGGAAGTTGAGTCAACTCCGGTGCTGATTCCTGACTTGCCCGGCGATATCGCGTCGCTTGAGCGAGCGATGAAAAAAATGGCGGCGCGCGGCCGCCGGTTTATTGCCGACTCGGTGTTGGACCCGATACACACCGGATTTGTCGACTCGCTGGCGCGGTATTACGAGCTGAGGCGGCGGCATCCGGAAGCCGAGATCATGATGGGGATCGGTAATCTGACGGAATTGACCGATGCCGACACTACGGGGATTAACGCGCTGCTCATGGGCATCATATCGGAATTGCGTGTCACCAACGTTCTCACGACCCAAGTAAGCCCGCATGCGCGGCGTGCGGTACGCGAAGCGGACGTGGCGCGACGTATTATGTACGCGGCGCGGGAAGCGTCGAGCCTGCCGCGCGATTTCTCCTCGCAACTGCTTACCGTCCATGCACGCAAACCTTTTCCGGACAGCGCGGAAGAGATCGCCGAGCTGGCAGGCACTATCAAGGATCCGAGCTACAGAATTCAAGTCAGCGAACAAGGCATTCACATTTACAACCGCGATGGCCTACATATTGCCACCGATCCGTTTGCCTTGTTTCCCCATCTCGATCTGAAGAACGATGCCGCGCACGCTTTCTATCTCGGGGTGGAGCTGGCGCGCGCGCAAGTCGCCTGGCAATTGGCCAAGCGTTACAATCAGGATGAGGAACTGGATTGGGGCTGCGCAGTTGAGCGCAAGCCAGAGGATTTGACGCAGCATCGTGCACCGGGCACGACGCTTGAAGTGGTGAAGAAAAAAGCAAAAAACAAATAGGCAGAATTTACTGGAGGGTTCAGGCCCGATATGATTTTTGAAACAATAGTCTCCACCAGGGCCAATGACGGCCGCGTTCACATCGCGCCCATGGGCATTCGCGAAGACCGCGGTATGATCCTACTCGCGCCGTTTCGCCCGTCCACCACCCTGGATAATGTCCTCGAGAGCAACTGCGCAGTGGTCAATTGTTGCGACGATGTGCGCGTATTCGCCGGCTGCCTTACGGACCGTCGTGACTGGCCCACTGTACCCGCGGACAAAGTGCCCTGCGTGCGGCTCGAATCGGCGCTTGCACACTGTGAACTGAAACTCGACCACATGGACGAGGACGAGTTACGCCCACGGCTCTATTGCCAGGTGGTACATCGCGTCAACCACTTACCATTCCGCGGCTTTAACCGCGCACAGGCGGCGGTGCTGGAGGCGGCAATCCTGGTGAGTCGTTTGCAAATGCTACCGTGGGACAAGATCGAAAGCGAAGTGAAATACCTCGCCATTGCAATTGAAAAAACCGCCGGTCCCGCAGAACGCGAAGCATGGGGCTGGTTGTTGGAAAAAATCAACGCGCACCGCACGCTTTTGGCGCAAAAACACACCGCATGACCCGACTGCTCGCAAGCGTAAGATCATTGACTGAAGCACGTCTCGCGCTCGCCTGCGGCGCTGACGTCGTTGATTTAAAGGATCCCGAGGCCGGCATGCTCGGTGCGTTGCCTCTGGCTACCGTGGCGCGTGCGGTAAAGATGGTGGATCGACGCTGCACGGTCAGCGCAACCTTGGGGAATTTGCCGATGCAGCCGCAAATTTTGCGCGACGCCGCTGCGCGAATGGCCGCCACCGGGGTGGATTTCATTAAAGTCGGTTTTTTCGATGCCGACAAGAATTGTATCGCCGCTCTTGCAGGAAATACGCGGCTAATCGCCGTGCTTTTTGCCGACCGCAGTTGCGACTTTGGCCTGCTTGCCGATCTTGCCAAGGCCGGCTTTGCGGGTGCCATGCTTGACACCGCCAACAAGGTCAACGGCGGTCTTCGCGGCCAGATGGCTGCCGCAGCATTGCGGGAATTCGTACAGCGTGCGCAAGCCTTGGGGCTGATGGCGGGTCTTGCCGGCTCGCTGCAGCTGGACGACGTGCCCTATTTAATCGAACTTGGACCGGACTATCTTGGATTTCGTGGCGCGCTGTGTGCGGGAAACCAAAGAAACCAGTCTTTGGATTCCTCCCGGCTCTCGGCGATGCGTAATGCAATTTCCTGCCGGGCGAAAGACCCAAATACGGTTATTGCCCGATAACCAGAGCGCTTCAATGAAAATTCATATTTTCGACCACCCGGCGCGCCTGTCAGAGTGTCATATGGGAAAGGCGGGCCAAGTCTTGGGTACGAATACAGCCAAGTAATTGATGTGAATTAGCGCGTGCATGGCTCCTCCTCCTG
>Ga0335079_10002594_pt1 | contig 20791 bp, 17 predicted proteins | sample Lox_Sample_33_FD_206719 | JGI IMG/M metagenome (GOLD analysis project Ga0335079, IMG submission 206719) | Soil microbial communities from Loxahatchee National Wildlife Refuge, Florida, United States - Lox_Sample_3.3 | ecosystem: Environmental > Terrestrial > Soil > Wetlands | place: USA... | reverse complement strand
TGCGCCGCCTCCGGCTTAGCGGCATCGCCGAGCTCCCCGACAGCCGCCCGGAGAGCCTGCGCTTCCGCCGCCTGCCACTCGACGAGTATCGCCCGGTCCTGGGGCCGCAGCTCGGCCAGCGCGATGAGGGGCGAGCCCGGGTAGAAGTGGCTCGAGGCGCGCGCCGCCCGCAGCCGCGCGAGCAGCGCGGCGTAATGCTGCAGCTCCGCCGCGCCCGGCTCACTCGCGAGGAAGCGTCCGATGCCGCCGGCCGCCTCGGCGCTGCCGCCAGAGAGGTCATAGGCTCCGCGGCCCGCGTGGCTCTCGAAGTAGAGGAAGCCCTTCTCTTTGCGCTCGAGCGCCGCGAGCAGCGCGAGCAGCGTCACGTGCTTGTGTACGTCGGCGAAGTTGCCTGCGTGGAAGCTGTGGCGGTATTTCATGGGCGGCGGCGCGACCTGCGCGCCGCGCCCACCCGTCCGGGCTTGTCCGGAGCGCCTGCCAGGGCGCGTTCGCACAGGGCGCGGAAGCCCGCCGCCACGTACGGCGCCAGGCGCTCACGCACGCTGTCGAGGTCCGTTGAGCGGCACAGGCCGCCGGAGAGCTTGTCGAGGCGGCCGGTCTCGGCGAAGGTCAGCGTGAGCGCCCCGGTGAGGAACTGGTAGCCCCAGTAGATCTCGCGTGGCGGACATCCAGGCAGGGCCTCGCACAGCACGGTGATGAACCTGTCGACCAGCGGGTCGAAGTGGCGCGTCATCATCATCGGGCCGAACTCGGGCGAGTTGTTCACATAGGCGACGAGCGCGAAGTAGCTCTTCCAGCCGGGGCCGCCGCGCGCGGAGCGCTCGAGCAGCGGCTCGAAGAAGGCGTTGGCGATCGCTTCGAGCGAGGGGGGCGCCGGCAGGGCGCGCCGCCGCACTTCCTCGAGGAGCTCCAACCGCTCGCGGTTCAGGACCTCGGCGCGCCGCTCGAACACCGCGGTGAAGAGCTCACGCTTGCCGCCGAAGTGGTAGCTGACCAGCGCGACGTCCACCCCCGCCGCCTGGGTGATGTCGCGCAGCGACACGCCGTAGAAGCCGCGCTGGGCGAACAGCTGCTCGGCGGCGTCCAGGATCCGCTCCTTGGCCGGCCGTCCCGTGGACTTTCTCTTCATTCTGGTGCGCTGCAACATCGGTGGAGACCCCCGACAGTTTCCTGTGATTCGCCGCCGCGGGCAAACATTCATGCCGCCTTGACGGTTTCAACGGTTGTTGAATATATTCTCAACACTTGTTGAATGATGCTCGGGGGGGATCACGATGGACAAGAACGCACGCGCGCCGCTCACGGCGTGGCTCACGGCCTGCGGCACGCTGCTCCTGCCGGCGGCACTGCCGGCGCAGACGGCCAGCAGCGGCGCAGCCGCCCAGGCCGAGACCGGCGCCGAGAGCGCGGGAATCCAGGAAGTGGTGGTGACCGCGCGGCGGCGCACGGAGCAGCTGCAGGATGTGCCGCTCACCGTTACGGCTATCACCGCCGACGCCATCCAGAACTACAACATTCAAAACATCACGGATCTCGGCAGCTTCGTGCCGAACATGAAGATTTCGCAGGACCGCGCCACCAGCAGCACCATCAACATCTATATCCGCGGCGTCGGCCAGAGCGATCCCTTGTGGGGATTCCAGCCGGGCGTGGGCGTGTACATCGATGACGTCTACATGGCGCGGCCGCAGGCCGCGCTCCTCGACGTGCTCGACGTCGATCGGCTCGAGGTCCTGAGCGGCCCGCAGGGCACGCTGTACGGCCGGAACACCATCGCCGGGGCCGTCAAGTACGTAACGCGCGACATCGACGGCCCGGCGACCCTCACCGCCTCGGCGACCGGCGGTAATTACGACACGCGCAACTTCAAGTTCACCGGCTCCCTGCCGGTGATTCCCGATCACGTTTACTTCGGCGTGGCGCTTGCCGACCTGAGGCATGACGGCTACGGCGAGGTCGTCGCGGAGCCGGGCGTGGCGCAGCCGCCCACGAGCCCGCTCGGCGTGGACCTCTCGAACAAGGACATCGTGGTCGGGCGCGCCAATCTCACTGTCACCTGGGGCGAGAGCTCGAAGCTCCGGCTGGTCGCCGACGACATCCTCGACAACTCCAACGCCTCGGGCGGCCAGCGGCTCAACGACTACCTCAACGGCGGGGTCTCGGTGCTGCCGCTGCCGCTCCTCGGCATCCCGGCATTGCCGATCGTGACGCCGAACGCCCCGCCCCTCAGCAATCCGTTCGACAGTTACGACAACCTGCCGGCCAACCAGGATTTCTTCCACCGCCAGGGCACGTCCGCGACCTACACTCAGAACCTGACGAACGAGCTCTCGTTGAAGCTCGTCGGCGCTTACTACGAGGGCCACGGTCAGCAGTTCATCAACTTCTCCGAGACGGCGGAGAACCTGTTCGACGTCGACGGGCTGTACCACGACCAGCAGTCCTCGGCGGAGGCGCAGCTGAGCTTCAGCAACGACCTGGTGAAGGCCGTCGGCGGCTTTTTCTACATGGACAGCAATGCCTGCGGCGACTATGACGCCGATATCGGCACGCTGCCGCTGCTCGGCATCCCGGCCCTCGACACCTACATCACCGAGCTGGTTTCCGGCTGCGATCTCACCAAGAGCACGGCAGTCTACGGCGACAGCTCCTGGAAGCTCACCGATCAGCTCAACGTGGATGTCGGCCTGCGCTGGAACCAGGACAAAGTCACCGCGCAGGTGTTCCAGGAAGACTATGTCGGTCCCCCGGTCACACCCGGCGTGACCTTCACCACGCCCGCGCAGGCGCCGGCAGGACTCATCCCGTTTCCCGGGGTGGTCACCAACTATACCGGCGCGCGCACGTTCTCCAACGTCGACCCGCGCCTCGGCCTCGACTACCACTTCACCAAGAACGTCATGGGCTACTTCACCTACAGCAAGGGCTTCAAGAGCGGTGGCTTCGACATGCGCGGCAACGCAACGCTCAGCCCCAGCACGCAAAACGGCTACAACGCCGAGACCGCCAACAGCTTCGAGCTGGGTGTAAAGAGCACGCTGCTGGATGACACGCTGCTGCTCAACGCCGACGTGTTCTACGACCCCTACACCGATGCCCAGATCGAGCTCGGCGAGGTCACGATCAACAACGGACTTCCGGCCAACGTCACTTATACGACCAACGCCGGCAAGCAGATCAACGAGGGCGCGGAGCTGCAGAGCGTGTGGCGGCCCATCCGTACACTCACGTTCGGGCTCAACGTCGGCTACCTCGACTCCTACTACAAGGACTACATCGTTCCCTGCAATATCTTCCCGCTCACGCCCCAGATCACGCCCGGGTGCGGGCCGGGGGTGGCGTCGGTCGACCTGTCCTCCCAGCAGCAGCCCCTGAATGCGCCGCACTGGACGGTCTCCGAGTATCAGACCTACACCTGGAATCTCCAGGCGGGCTCGCTGACGGCGCGGGCCGGCTACGACTACCGCACCTATGCCAAGACCGCGACGACCATCACGGCCTGGACGGCGACCGATCAGCCGGGCTATGGGCTGGTCAACGCGGGCCTGGCCTTCACCAGCGCTGACCAGCACTGGCGCGTGTCGCTCGACGGCCAGAACCTCGCCAACAAGTACTACCGCGTCGCCGGTTACGAGTTCGGCCCGCCGCCGCTCGCCTCGCCGCCGCTCTACAGCTTCGTCGGCGGCGTGAGCGAGCTCGGCTTCTACGGTCCGCCCCGCACCTGGTCGGTGACCGTCCAGTACCACTACTGACGCGCGTCCTGCTCAAGGCACGCCGATGGGCTGGTTCGAGGCGCCGGAGCCGCTGCTGCCGGAGCTGATCGCGCGCCACGGGCGCTGGCGCGCCGCGCGCACCGCGCTCGTGGAAGGGGAGCGGCGGCTCAGCTGGGCCGAGCTCGAGCGGGACACGGCCCGGATCGCCAACGGCATCGCGGCGCTCGGACTGAAGCCCGGCGAGCGCATCGCCATTCTCATGGACAACAGCCTGGAGACGGCGCTCACGATCTTCGGGATCCTGCGCTCCGGCTGCGTGGCGGTGCCGCTCAACACCTCGGTGACCGACGCCGCGGTCGGCGCCATGATCGAGGATGCCGCGGCGCGTGCCGTATTCGCCTCCGGCGCGCACTGCGCGCGCGTCGATGCGCTCGCCAAGGTCTGGAGCCGGGTTGCGACCGCGGTGCGCGTGGCACACCACTCACCGGGGCCGCCCTGGATCGAGCTCGCCCCCTGGGTAGCGCAGCAGTCCGCCGCCGCGCCGCGCGTGGCGGTGAGCCCTGAGGCCGAGTGCAACATCATCTACAGCTCCGGCACCACCGGCGTGCCGAAGGGTATCGTCCACACCCACCGCTGCCGTCTCAACTGGGCGGTGGACTGTTCGCTGACGCTGCGCTACCGCAGCGACTGCGTGACGCTGTGCTCGCTCGGCCTCTTTTCCAACATCAGCTGGGTGGCAATGCTGTGCACGGCGCTGGTCGGCGGCACCATCGTGATCATGCCGCACTTCGAGGCCCGCGCCTGCGCGGCGCTCATCGAGAGTGAGCGCGTCACCCACGGTAACTTCGTGCCGCTGCAGCTCGAGCGGCTGCTCGCGCTCCCGGAGCTCGGGCGCCACGACCTCGACAGCCTCGACACCATCATGTGCTGCGGCTCGCCGCTACCGCTTGGCATCAAGCGCGAGTTTCCGCGCCGCACCGGAGCGACGCTCATCGAGCTCTACGGGCTCACCGAGGGCCTGTGCACCATCCTCGCGCCCGAGGACTTCGAGGCCAAGACCGCCTCCGTCGGCAAGCCCTTCCTCGGCACTGACCTGCGCATCATCGGCGAGGACGGGGCCGAGCTCCCCGCCGAGGCCGTGGGCGAGATCGTCGGCGTGAGCCCGCTGCTCATGCACGGCTACAACAATCGCGACGCGGCGAGCGCGGAGGCCACCTGGGAGGGCCCGGACGGGCGCCGCTGGCTGCGCACCGGCGATCTCGGCTACCTCGACGCCGACGGCTTTCTCTACATCGTCGACCGCAAGAAGGACATGATCCTCTCGGGCAGCCAGAACGTGTATCCGGCGGATATCGAGCAGGTGATGCGCGAGCACCCGGGCGTCGCGGAGGTGGCGGTGGTCGCGGCACGCAGTGCCAAGTGGGGCGAGACGCCGGTCGCGGTAGTGGTGGCAAAGGCGGATGAGAGCATCGACCCGCAGGCGCTGATCGAGTGGACCAACGAGCGGGTCGGCAAGCAGCAGCGCATCGCCGACGTCGTGCTGCGCGGCTCGCTGCCGCGCAATGCCAATGGCAAGATCCTGAAGCGCGAGCTGCGCGCCGAGCTCGCCGGGCGCGAGTATTAGGAGTAGCCGTGGCAGCAGAGTACTGGTTTGATAGTCAGGACGGGCTCAGGCTCTTCAGCCGCGTTTACGCAGGGCCGGCGGCGGCGGCGCCGGTGGTGGTGTGCCTGCACGGCCTGACACGCAACAGCCGCGACTTCGAGGATCTCGCGGCGCACCTCGCCCCGTGCTACCGGGTGATCGTGCCGGACGTGCGCGGGCGCGGCCTGTCGGCGCGCGATCCCAACTTCAACAACTACCAGATCCCGGTGTACCTCGCCGATCTGCAGCGGCTGCTCGTCGGCCTCGGAGCCGCGCGCGTCGCGATCATCGGCACCTCGATGGGCGGACTCATGGCGATGGTGCTGGCGGCGATGCAGCCGACGCTCCTCAGCGGTATCGTGCTGAACGACGTGGGGCCCGAGGTGGATCCGGCCGGGCTCGAGCGCATCCGCGGTTACGTCGGCAAGTCGCCGCCGGTCCGGGACTGGGCGGGCGCGGTGGCCCAGGTGCGCCTGGTCTACGGCTCGGCCTGGCCCGGACTCGATGACGCGCGCTGGGAGAAGATTGCGCGGGCCAGCTACCGCGCCGACGCCCAGGGCGTGCCGCAGCCCGACAGCGACCCGATGATCGCCGAGCCGCTCAAGGACACCTCCAAGGCGGCGCCGGACCTGTGGCCGCTGTGGGGGGCGATCGCGAAGGTACCGCTGCTGGCGATCCGCGGCGCGCACTCGGACATCCTGAGTGCCGCGACGCTGGCGCGCATGCAGCGTGAGAAGCCGGATCTGCAGACACTGGAAGTCGCCAATCGCGGCCACGTGCCGCTGCTCGACGAGCCGGAGAGCCTCGAGGCGATCGATCGGTTCCTGGCCGCGCTTCGGTAGCGCCGCGGCTTAGCCCTTGCGGCTGGACGCGGCGCGCGCGGCCGCCGTCTTCACCTTCGGGCGCTTGCGGAGGGGCTTGCGCGCGCTGCGCGCCGCCGGCCGCGCATGCGCGCGGGTGGTCTTGGCGTGTGCGGCGGGTGCTGCAGCGGCGGCCTTGCCCGTCGCGGCCTTCTTCGCCGCCGGTTTGGCCGGCGTGGCTTTGGCGGCCGGTGTGGCAGCCGCGGTGCCCGCCGCCGCCGCCTGCTTGCCGCGGCGGAAGCGCCCGAAGCGGCCGCCGCGCTCGGGGGCGGCGGCGATCATGGCCTTGCACTCCTCGAGCGTCAGGCTCTTCGGGTCGCGCTCCTTCGGCACCTTGGCGTTCTTCTTCTTATCGGTGACATACGGGCCGTAGCGCCCGTTCAGCACCTGGATGCCGTCGTCGGGGAAATCCTGGATGAGGCGCGCCGCGTCCGCCTCCTGCTTCAAGCGGATCACCTCGAGCGCACGCTCGAGCGTCACGGTGTAGGGATCGTCGTCTTTCAGCGAGACGTATTTGGCGCCGTACTTCACGTAGGGGCCGAAGCGGCCGACGTTGGCGAGGATGCTCTCGCCCTGCGCGGTCTCACCCAGTGTGCGCGGCAGCTTGAAGAGCTCCATGGCATCCGCGAGCGTGATGGCGTCCATCTTCTGCCCGGGCTTCAAGCCCGCGAAGCGCGGCTTCTCCTCGTCGTCCTTGGTGCCGATCTGCACGAACGGGCCGTAGCGTCCCATGCGCACCGTGACCGGCTTGCCGCTGCCCCCGGGGTCCTTGCCGAGCTCGCGCGCCATCGCCACCTGCTCGCGGGTGACGGTCTTGTCGATCTTCTCGACCTGGTGGATGAACGGCTTCCAGAACTTCGCCAGTGGCACGGTCCACGGCTCCTCGCCGCGTGACACCGCATCGAGCTCGTCCTCCATCGCCGCGGTGAAGCCGTACTCGACGTAGCGGTGGAAGTGGTGGGTGAGGAAGCGGTTGACGATCTTGCCGATGTCGGTCGGCACGAAACGGCGGCTGTCCATCTCGACGTACTCGCGGTCCTGGAGCGTCGAGATGATGGAAGCGTAGGTGGAGGGCCGGCCGATGCCGTGCTCCTCGAGCGCCTTCACCAGCGAGGCCTCGCTGTAGCGCGGGGGCGGCTCGGTGAAGTGCTGCTCCGCCTTGAGGGCGGTGAGCGCCACGCGCTCGCCTGCCTGCATCGGCGGCAGCACGTGATCGCCCTCGTCGGTCTTCTGGTCGTCGCTTCCCTCCTGGTAGACCGACATGTAGCCGGGCTTGACCAGCGTCGAGCCGTTGGCGCGCAGCAGGTGGCGCTGCGGACCGTCGGGCCCGGCGAGCAGGTCGACCGCCACGGTGTCGAAGATCGCGTGCGCCATCTGGGAGGCGACCGCACGCTTCCAGATGAGGGAGTAGAGCCGATAGAGGTCGTCCTCGATCTTGCCCTCGACGTCCGCGGGCGTGATGGCGGCCGAGGTGGGCCGGATTGCCTCGTGCGCCTCCTGTGCATTCTTCGACTTCGTCTTGTAGACGCGCGGCTCCTCGGCAACCTCGGCCTGGCCGTAGAGCCGCGCGGCAACCGCGCGGATCTCCTGCACCGCCTCGGCGGCGAGCGACACCGAATCGGTGCGCATGTAGGTGATCAGGCCGACGCTGCCCTCGCCGATGTCGAGTCCCTCGTAGAGCTGCTGCGCGAGGCGCATGGTGCGGCGCGCGTTGAAGCCGAGCTTGCGCGCGGCCTCCTGCTGCAGCGTCGAGGTGGTGAAGGGCGGGGCGGGATTGCGGCGGCGCTGCTTGCGGTCGATGGCCAGCACGGCGAGGAGCGGCTCGCCTCCGGCGCCGCGCGCGGCCGCATTGATCGCGCGCTCGGCCTCGCGCGCGACGGTCTCGTTGGTGAAGCTGAACTGCTCGACCTTGTTGCCGCGATATTCGAGCAGCTTCAGCGGGAAGCCCTGGCCGGAGTGCGTGCCCTCGCCGTCGATGGTCCAGTATTCCTGTGCCCTGAAGGCCTGGATCTCCTCCTCGCGCTCGCAGATCATGCGCAGCGCCGGGCTCTGCACCCGGCCCGCCGAGAGTCCGCGGCGCACCTTCTTCCACAGCAGCGGCGAGAGGTTGAAGCCGACCAGATAGTCGAGCGCGCGGCGCGCCTGCTGCGCATTGACGAGCTCGAGCGACAGATCGCGCGGCTGCTCGACCGCGGCGCGGATCGCATTGCGCGTGATCTCATAGAACACCACGCGCCGTACATCCTTGCCGTTCAGGTCGCCGCGCTCGCGCAGGATCTCCTTCAGGTGCCAGGCGATCGCCTCGCCCTCGCGATCGGGGTCGGTGGCGAGCAGCAACGCGCGGGATTTCTTCAGCGTGCGGGCGATTGTCTCCACGTGCCGCTGGTTCTTCTCGAGCACCTGGTACTTCATCGCGTAGCCGTTGTCGGGATCGACCGCGCCTTCCTTGGGGACCAGATCGCGCACGTGGCCGTAGGAGGCGAGCACGTCGAAGTCGCGGCCGAGATACTTCTTGATGGTCTTGGCCTTGGCGGGCGATTCGACGATGACCAGGTTGTCTGCCATGGGGTAAGAAAACGCCTCAGCCTAAAACAAAAAACCGCGGACGAGCCGCGGACCAGACGCAATCAGCGAGCTCACCCGCAGCGGTCAATGCGGTGCCACCGGGCGATTGTCGGACACCAGCCCGTCGAGCCGCTCGAAGGCGAGCTCCTGCCCGGGCTGGCTCGACAGGACCATGAGCACGACCCACTTGAGCTGCTCGGTGTCGGGCTCGTCGGCGTCGAGCGCCAGCATGCGCTCGATGACGATCTCGCGCTGCTGGGCGGTGAGGACGCCGAGCCGCTCGAGGGTGAGCAGGAAGCCGCGGCATTCGGTCGAGAGGCGCGTGAGCTCGCTGTCGGTGAACACGCGCACGCATGAGGACGGCGCACCCGGCTCCGCCGCCGGCAGCGGCGGACGCTCGTGCCCGAAGGCGAGATCGGTGAGCCAGTCGAGCGCACGCTCGACCTTCGCCGGCGTGAACCCGGCGCGCTCGAGGTCGCGCGCCAGATGCTCGCGCTCGGGCACCTCCGGCGCATCGGCGAGCATGTACCGGTCGAAGACGTAGATCAGGATGTCGAGAATGCTGCCAGTCATTTTCTAAGGTATGCGGCCATAGCGGCCGCCCGGAAGAGCCGCCACGCGTCCCTCGAGCTCGAGTATCAACAGCATCGAGGCGATTGAGTCGCTCGGCAGCTCGGTGCGCGCCACCAGGCTATCGATGGTCGCTGGCTCGAAGCCGAGGGCATCTAACAGCATTTCATACTCCTTGTCCAATACGCGCAGGTCCTGCGACGCCGCCGGCGCGTCCGTAAGTCGTTCTTTCAAAACCGAAAATCCCAGCTCGTCCGTCACGTCCCTGGCCTCCTCGACCAGCTTTGCCCCGGCTTTGATCAACAGGTGACAGCCGCGCGACACCGGGCTGTGGATCGAGCCCGGGATCGCAAACACCTCGCGGCCTGCATCGAGCGCGTGGCGCGCGGTGATGAGCGAGCCGCTTTCCCTCGCGGCCTCCACCACCAGCGTGCCGAGGGAGAGAGCGGCGATGATGCGATTGCGCAGGGGAAAGTGCGCGCGCAACGGCGGGGTGCCCGGCGGGAGCTCCGACACCAGCGCGCCGTGCGCGCGGATGCGCTCGGCGAGCGCACGGTTGGCGGACGGGTACACCCGATCGAGGCCGGTGCCGAACACGGCGATGGTCGCGCCTTGCACCTTGAGCGCGCCTTCGTGGCTCGCGGCATCGATCCCGGTCGCGAGCCCGCTCGTCACCGTGAATCCCGCGCGCGCGAACCAGGCGGCGAACTCGCGTGCCGTCGAGCGGCCGGCGGGAGTGGGACTGCGCGAGCCGACCATCGCGAGCTGCGGCGAGGCGAGCAGCGACACCGAGCCCTGCACGTAGAGCGCGGCGGGCGCGCCCGCGGTTTGTCGCAGCAGCGGCGGATATTCGGGGTCGGTGCACAGCACGATCACGGTGCCGCTCGAGGCGAGCCATTCGAGATCGGCACTGATGGCGCGCTCATCCGGTCGGCCGAGGAAAGAGCGCGCCGCCGGAGGCAGCTCGATACCGGCGGCGCCGCGCCTGCGCGGGACTGCGGCGAGATCACCGCCGGCGGCCGCGATCAGCGCGCCCGCGGCCTGCGCCGTGAGTCCGGGTGTGCGCGCGAGCGTCGCGCGAGCCAGGGCAGAGTCCATGGCGCCCGAGCATACGGCAAGGGCAACGCGCCGCGAACGCGGCGCGCACTTAATGCTGCGAAGGGATCAGTTAAGGATTGCGGACGACGTCGCGGACGTGGATGGTGTCCGAGGCGCCGACGATGAGCGCGTAGCTCATGCGGTCGAACACCTTGAAGACCAGCAGGGTGCCGACCCGCTCGTCGGGGAGCTTCACCGCCGGCGCAAACGAGGTGAAGCCGGGGATCGCATCGCCGCGCGTGGCGCCGTTGCGGTAGAGATCGGTGACGACGTCGCCCGCCGAGTCGACGGCCAGCACATTGCCGGCCTCGAGCCCATGGCGCTTACCGCGGTTGATAGCCACCACCTCGAACTGCCCCGCGAGATCGGTGCCGTTGACGACGGCGATGATGCGGCCCTTCACGTCGCCGGAGGGTGCGCGCAGCGTGAAGTTGACCGGGGTCGCCTCTTCGGACGCCGTCACCAGGCGGTCGCCTGCGACGGTCTCGAGCGCGGGCTCGGTGAGCAGTGCCTTGGCGGGATTGCCCGGGCGCTCGACCAGCGCGGTGGCGGTGTAGATCCCTTCGTAGCCGAGCAGCGTGTTGTCATCGGGATCGCGCAGCTCGTCGCTGACGTGCATGACGGCGTAGCGTGCATTCTGCTCGGCGTTGAGGTTGCTCACGTACACCTCGATACCCGAGCCGCCCACCTGGTGCATGTCGCGGAAAGCGAGCACGTAGGGAGCGGTCTTGATCTGATCGCGGTCGAGCAGGGTCGGATGCGAGAGGAAGCCCCGGAGCGAGGAGTAGGGAATCGTGGGGATCGCAGTATCGTTCGCCGTGCTGCGCAGCCGCGGATCGAGCCGCACCGCTTCGAGCCGCTCGGCGCCCACCTGCGAGACCATGACCTGCGGGCTGCCGCTCGCTCCATAAGCGAGCGCCAGCGTGTCACCCGGATAGATCAGGTGCGGGTTCGGGATCTTGGGATTGATGATCCACACTTCGGGCCACAGCCAGGGATCCTTGAGGAACATCGAGGCGATGCCCCAGAGCGTGTCGCCCTTCTTGACGACGTAGCTCTTCGGCGCGGTCGGATTCACCATGTTGGCGGGGACCGACGCCGGCGCGGCGGCGGGCGCGGGTGCGGGCGCCTCCGCGGGGGCGGCCGCAATCGCGGCCTCGGTCGCCGTCATGTCCGGTGCCGGGGCGGTCTCGGCCGCCTGGCTCGTGCTCGCCGCGGGCGCGGGGGCGGAGCTTTCCGGGGCGGCCGGCTTTGGATGCCTGAAGAGCGCACACCCGGAGAGCGTCAGCGACAGGGTGAGCAGGCCCGCGCCTAAGCGGGCTCCAAGTACTTGATTAGAGACCATCCTCCACTCCTCTTCGCGCGAGGCGGGGTGCACAAGCAGCGCCCGAGATTCTAATTGTTATACTGGCACGCGGCGCATTTGGCAGACGAATTAATGTCAAAATCGTGCGCTGGATCACGGGCGCCGGCGCCCCCATATACGTCGAAATCATGGCCTTAAGAACCATCCTGGAGTTCCCGGACCCCCGGCTGCGCACGCGCGCCAAGCCGGTGACCGTGTTTGACGCCGAGCTCGGGACGCTCGTCGACGATCTGTTCGAGACCATGTACGCCGCCCCGGGCATCGGGCTCGCGGCCACCCAGGTCGACGTCCACCAGCGGGTCCTCGTCATCGATGTCTCGAGCGATCGCAGCGGGCAGCTCGCGCTCGTCAACCCGGAGATCCTCAGCCGTGAGGGCGAGGAGAGCACCGAGGAAGGCTGTCTCTCGGTTCCGGGGATCTTCGATGAGGTGAAGCGCGCGGCGAAGATACGGGTGCGCGCCCAGGACCGCACCGGCGCGGTATTCGAGCGCGACTACGACGATATCCTGGCGGTGTGCATCCAGCACGAGATGGATCATCTCGAGGGGAAGCTGTTCGTCGATTACCTCTCCGACCTGAAGCGCGAGCGTATTCGCAAGAAGCTCGACAAGGAGCGCAAGGAGCGCTCGGCGCGCACTGCGGCGCCCGTCGGCAGCGCGCGCGCTCTGTAGATGGGAAAAAGTCGCCTGCGGCGCTCAGTGCGCCGGCCGTCCCTGGCGGGTTAGCACATTGCGCGTCGCCTTCGCCGGGACGCCGGAGTTTGCGCTGCCCGCGCTCGAGGCACTGCTGGGATTTCACCAGGTCGTCGGTGTGCTGACGCAACCCGATCGCCCGAGCGGACGCGGCCGACACCTGCGCGCATCGCCCGTGAAGCGGCTCGCCGAGACGCGCCAACTGCCGCTGCTGCAGCCCGTGAGCCTGCGCGAGGAGGCGACGCAGGCGGCGCTCGCCGCCTGGAAGCCCGATCTTCTGGTGGTGGTCGCGTACGGGCTCATTCTGCCGCCCGCGGTGCTCGGTCTTCCCCGCCACGGCTGTGTCAACATCCACGCCTCGCTCCTGCCGCGCTGGCGCGGCGCCGCGCCGGTGCAGCGCGCGATCCTCGCCGGAGATGAAGTGACGGGCGTCAGCATCATGCGGATGGATGCCGGGCTCGACACCGGCCCGATCCTCCTCACGCGGGAGGTCCGCATCGGTGCGGACGACACCGGCGGCTCACTCGCCGCCAGGCTCGCAAGGGTTGGCGCGCAGGCGCTCCTCGCGGCGCTCGAGGGAATGACCGCAGGAACGCTCGCCGCGCACCCGCAGCCCGGAGAGGGCGTCACCTACGCTGCCAAGATCGACAAATCCGAGGCTCGCATCGACTGGAGCCGCGATGCGGCGAGCATCGCTCGCCAGGTGAGGGCTTTCGATCCCTGGCCGGTCGCCGAGACCACGCTGGACGGGGAGCGTCTTCGTATCCATTCTGCTGAGATCATGCCTTCAAATGACGCTAAATACCTTGAATCAGGTAGGATCATCTCCGTACGTGAGGGCATCATGCTGGTTGAGTGCGGCCAGGGCCTGCTCGGCGTGAAGAAAGTTCAGAGGCCGGGTGGCCGTGTACTGATGATGTCCGAATTCGCACACAACCTGGACCTCGCAGGCCGGCGCCTTGGCTAGGACGCGCTGGGCTCCGGGCGCCACGGCTCTCGCCGCAGGCGCCCGGGTCGTCGACGCTGTCGTGGCGCATGGCCGCTCCGCGGATGCGGCGCTCGCGGACGCTGCCTCCGGAGCGGATCGGTCGGCGGTGCGCGCGATCACGCTCGGGACGCTGCGGTGGTATCTGCGGCTTGCGCCGGCGCTCGAGACACTCCTGAAGCGGCCCGCGGGCATTGCCTCCGCGGTGCGCGCGCTGCTCGCGGTGAGCGCTCATCAGATCGAGTACTCGCGCAACGTCCCGGAGCAGACGGTGCACGCCGCGGTCGATGCAGCGCGGATCCTGGGTGCCGAGCGCGCCACCGGGCTCGTGAACGCGGTGTTGCGCCGCTATCTCGCAGAGCACGCTGCGCTCCTCGCACGGGTGGATCAGGACCTCGCAGGTCGCACCGCCCATCCCGCCTGGCTCGTCGATCGCCTGAGGGCCGTCTGGGGAGAGTCCTGCGAAGGCATTCTCGCCGCCAACAACGCGCATCCGCCAATGACGCTGCGGGTCGACCTCTCGCGCACCACGGCGGCCGAGTACATGAGTCAGTTGCGCGCCGCGGGAATTGACTCTCAAAAGATACAATGGATGCCATCAGCGGTAATTTTGGATCGCCCGCAACCTGTTGATCGACTCCCGGGCTTCGCGGACGGCATCGTTTCGGTGCAGGACGCGGGCGCCCAGCTCGCAGCGCCGTTACTCGCGGCGCGTCCGGGCATGCGGGTCCTCGATGCCTGCGCAGCGCCCGGCGGAAAAACCGGACACATTCTTGAGCAGCTCGGCCAGGGCGCGGACGTCACCGCGGTGGACATCGACGCATCCAGAGTCGACCGGATCCGCGAGAACCTCGTGCGCCTCCGGCGCAGCGCGCAGCTTCGGGTTGGCGATGCGCGTGAGCCGCAGAGCTTCTGGGACGGGCGCCCCTTCGAGCGCATTCTGGTGGACGCCCCGTGCTCCTCCACGGGTGTGATCCGCCGTCATCCGGACATCAAGCTGCTGAGGCGCGAGAGCGACCTGCCGGCGCTCGCCGCCATGCAGCTCGCGATTCTCGAGGCAGCGGGCCGCATGCTGGCCGTGGGCGGGCGGATCCTCTATTGCACGTGCTCGGTGCTGCCCGAGGAGAACGAGGCCGTGGTGCAGCGCTTCCTGCAGGGCACCCCCCATATGGCTGTCGCTGAAATGCCGCGTGCCGCCGAGCTCGCGCCCAAGGCCCGGGAAAGAGCCGTGGGCACTCAGCTTTTGCCCGGGGCAGAGGCGGGGACCGACGGCTTCTATTATGCTTGTATCGAAAAGACAACGGCCGAAACCTGAGCGCCAGTTGCATCCATGCTACGCAGCGATCCAGCAAGGGACGGTTTGATCGGGCGCGGACTGCTCACGACGCTCTGCGTGCTGGCGCTCGGCGGCGGAGCCGGCCGGGCGCATGCGGATGCCCTCGACGGCGTGCTCGCGGTGCGCTCCGCGTACGTCAATATCGATCACGGGGTGTTCCTGCTGCACGCGCGCGTGGAGTACCCGCAAGGGCCTGCCATCCGTAACGCGCTGCGGGACGGAATCACGCTGGACTTCGACCTGGACGTGCGCATCGAGCGGGAGCGGCGCCTCTGGTTCAACGCCAACATCGTCGAGCTGACCCTGCACCGGCAGCTCAGCTATCACGGGGTGAGTGACCGTTACGTGGTGCGCGACGTGCGCAGCGGCGACCAGGACACCTTCGCGACGCTCGACGAGGCGCTCGAAACCCTGGGTAAAGTCGACGGCTGGCCGATCCTGGTGGAGCCGCAGCTCGATGGCGGCAACTACACCATCAGCGTGCGCGCCGGCGTGCGCCGCGGGGAGCTGCCGGCGTCACTGCGGGCGCTGCTGTTCTGGACCGACGACTGGGCACGACAGAGCGAGTGGTACACATGGTCGCTGCCGGTGTAAATCCCCGCGGCCAGCGGCGCGCGCGGCTGAATGCGCTGGCACTCAGCGTCTTCTGGGGCATCACCGCGATCGGCGCTTTCCTGCTGCTCGCCAAGAGCACGCAGAACTCGGGCGAGTTCGCGCGGCTGCAGTGGTGGATCGTGGTGCTCAACGCCGGCGCGGCGCTGGTGCTCACGGTGCTGGTGACACGCAAGATCTGGCGGCTGGTGCGCGACTACCGCGCGCACGTCCCGGGCTCGCGCCTCACCGCGCGCACCGTGGGCATCTTCGGCGCGCTGGTGATCGCGCCGCTGCTGATCGTCTACCTGTCCTCGCTCGAGTTCCTCAACCGCGGCATCGACAGCTGGTTCACGCTGGAGGTGAAGCAGGGGCTCAACGATGCGGTGGTGCTGTCGCGGGCTGCGCTCGACCTGCGTATGCGCGAGTACTCGCAGCGCACTCAGGCGCTGGCGCGCGAGCTCGCGGCCGCCTCGCCGGCGGCCGTGCAGACGCGGCTCGACGCCGAGCGGCTCGCCGGGGACGCGCTCGAGATCGCGCTGTTCGGCGCGCGCGGGCGCATCGTTGCGGCGAGCCTCGAGAACCCGCTCGAAGCGCTGCCGGCGCAGCCGCCGCCGGACCTGGTGCGCCAGGTGGCCCAGCATCTCCCCTACGTGAGCCTCGAGCCGCAGGCCGGCGGGCGCTACCTGATCCGCACTGGTGCGCCGCTCGGTGAATCGGCGAGCCACGATCCGCGCTTCGTGGTGGCGATCTACCCGGTGCCGGCGCAGCTCGCGGCCCTCTCCGAGGCGGTGCAGGGCGCCTACTCGCAGTACGGCAATCTCGCCGCCATGCGCGAGCCGCTCAAGTACAGTTTCAGCCTCACCCTGACCCTGGTGCTGCTGCTCGCGATGCTCGCCGCCATCTACGGCGCGATCTTCTCGGCGCAGCGCCTGGTGCGCCCGGTGCAGGATCTGATCGAGGGCACGCGCGCGGTCGGCAAGGGCGATTTCGCCACGCGGCTGCGGCTGCCGTCGCGCGACGAGATGGGCTTCCTGGTGCACTCCTTCAACGACATGACCAAGCGCCTGCGGCGCGCGCGCGCCGAGGCACAGTCGAGCCAGGAGGCGGTGGAGCGCGAGCGCGAGCGCCTCGCGATCATCCTCGCCCGGCTCTCCACCGGGGTGCTGGCGATCGACCGCCACATGACGGTGCGCATGGCGAACCAGGCGGCCGGGGCGATTCTCGGCACCGACTTTGCTTCGGCCACCGGGAGACCGCTCCCCGAGCTCGCCGCCGGCAACGAGCGCCTCGGGCAGTTCGTGGGCGCGCTCGCGGTGCGCTTCGCCGCCGGCCGCGAGGAGTGGCGCGAGCAGCTCGACCTCGACGGCACCGCGGGCCGGCGCACGCTGATGTGCGCCTGCACGCCGTTGCCGGGTGAGGACCGCGACATGGGCTTCGTGATCGTGTTCGACGACATCACGACGCTGCTCGCGGCGCAGCGCGACGCCGCCTGGGGCGAGGTCGCGCGGCGCCTCGCGCACGAGATCAAGAACCCCCTCACTCCCATTCAGCTCTCGGCCGAGCGGCTGCGACGGCGCCTGCTCGCCGGCATGAGCGAGCGGGACGCCGAGATCCTCGAGCGCGGCACCCGCACCATCGTGCAGCAGGTCGAGACCATGCAGCAGATGGTGAACGCCTTCAGCGAGTACGCGCGCGCCCCCGAGATGCAGGTGACGCGCTTCAGCCTGAATCAACTGGTGACCGAGGTGGCCGACCTGTACCGCTCACAGGCGCCGCGTACCCGCATCCGCCTCGAGCTCGATCCGCGCCTCGCGGGAATCGAGGCGGACCGCGGCCGCGTACGGCAGATTCTCAACAATCTCGTGACCAACGCGCTCGAGGCACTCGAGGGCGTCGCGCAGCCCGCCCTCGAGATCGCCACCCGGCTCGACAGCACCGACGAGAGCGGGTACGCGAGCGTCACGGTGTGCGACAACGGGCCGGGATTTCAGCGCGAGCTCCTGGGACGGGTGTTCGACCCGTACGTGACCAGCAAGCCGAAGGGCACGGGTCTGGGGCTGGCGATCGTCAAGAAAATCGTCGAGGAGCATGGCGGCCGCATCGATGCGGACAACCGCCCCGAAGGCGGCGCCCGCGTGCGCGTGGTGCTGCCGGTGACAGACAGCACCCGCACCGCCGGTGCGCGCGAGCGGCGTGATCAGTTGCGGAGGGAACGGGCATGAGCAACCCACACATTCTCGTAGTCGATGACGAGGCGGACATCCGCGGCCTCCTCAAGGAGATCCTCTCCGAGGAAGGCTACGAAGTGGACGTCGCCGCCAACGCGGCCCAGGCGCGCGCCGCGCGCGCCCGGCAGATCCCCGATCTCGTGTTGCTCGACATCTGGATGCCGGACGTCGACGGCATCACGCTGCTGCGCGAGTGGTCGACCGGCGTCGCCGACGGCTGTCCGGTCGTGATGATGTCCGGGCACGGCACGGTGGAGACTGCGGTCGAGGCCACGCGCCTCGGCGCCTTCGACTTCGTCGAGAAGCCGCTGTCGCTCGCCAAGCTGCTGCGCACGGTGGAGCGCGCGCTCGATGCCGGACGGCGCCATCGCCAGTCGGGCAAGCTCCTCGGCGCCGCGCTCACGGCGCCGATCGGCAAGAGCCGCCTGATACAGCAGCTGCGCGCCGAGCTGCAGCAGATGGCGGCCAATCCCTCGCCGCTGCTGCTGGTCGGCGAGCCGGGCTCGGGGCGCGAAGCTTTTGCGCGCTACGTGCACGAGCACGGTCCGCGCGCGGCCTCGCCGTTCATTACGCTCATCGCCAGCACGCTGCGCGAGGCGGACGCCGAGGAGCGCCTCTTCGGGCGCGTGGGCGCGGACGGCGGCGGCCAGGAGGGCCTGCTCGAGCAGGTCGGCAACGGGACGCTCTTCATTCACGAGATCGAGGATCTGCCGGCCGGGGTGCAGCGGCTCCTCTACGGCGTGCTCGAGTCGGGACAGTTCACGCGCCTGGGCGGAGCCGAGCCGGTGGCGTTTCGTGCGCGCCTCATCTCCTCGGCGCAGCCGGGGATCGAGCAGCGCGCCGGGGGTGAGGCACTGCGCCGCGATCTGCTCGCGCACCTCAACGTGCTCATCATGCGCGTGCCGCCGCTGCGCGAGTACGCCGAGGACGTGCCGGACCTGCTGCGCTACCACGTCGACCGCGTGGTCGACACCGAAGGGCTCCCCTTCCGGCGGTTCAGCGTCGCCGCGCAGAACCGCCTGCGCAACTACCCCTGGCCGGACAACGTGCGCGAGCTCCGCCACCTGGTGCATCGCCTGCTGATCCACGGCGGGAGTGAGGAGATCCGGCTCGAGGAGATCGAGCGCGAGCTCGCCGTGCAGGCGCCACCCGACGAGCCGCTGGTGAAACAGGATCTGCTGGCGTTGCCGCTGCGCGAGGCCCGCGAGCAGTTCGAGCGCGCTTATCTGCAGCAGCAGCTGCTGCTCTGCAACGGCAAGGTCGGGCAGCTCGCCAAGCGGGTGGGGATGGAGCGCACGCACCTGTATCGGAAGCTGCGGTCGCTGGGAGTCGACTTCCGTAACATCAGCGAGGACTGAGGGTGCGCCGGTGTCGCGCTCCGCATGACGCTCAGCGCCAACTTTCTCGCCTACGTGCTCGAGCAGCTCGCGGCGCATGTTCGGCGGGGCGGGGCTGTACTGCGGCGAGCTGTTCTTCGGGCTGATCGCGGACGACACGCTGTACCTGCGGGTCGATGATTCCAACCGCGCCGACTACACCGTGCGCGGCGCGCAGCCGTTCCGGCCGTACGCCGACCGGCCGCAGCTCAGCATGAGCTACTACGAGGCCCCGGCGGAGGTGTTGGAAGACGCCCGTCGGCTCGCCGAATGGGCGCGCCGCTCGGTGGCGGTGGCACAGCGCGCGCCGCCCAAAGAGCAGAAGCCCCGGCCGAAGTCAGTGCGGAGCGGTCGGCGGCGCTGACGGCGACGCCGGCGCAGCCGGAGGGGGCGGCTCGGATTGCCCCTGTTCGGCGGAGCGGCTCTGCGCGCGCTTCAACGCGGCGATCGTGTCGCGCTGCAGCTGCGCAATCTTCGGCTGCAGGTCGCCGACGCGCTGCATCGTGAACTGCATCGTGTTCTGCATCGCGAGTGGAAGCTTCTCGATCACCGCCTGGCCGGTCGGCGAGCGGTAAAAGGCCAGCATGCCGTCGATCTCCTGCTGGCTGAAGGTCTTGCGGTAAATTGCGATCATTTGCGGCTCGAGATCGGACCATTTCAGATACTGCTTCACCATGCCGGCGAGCTCGCTCCCCATGTCATCGAGGATCTGCTGCTGCTCAGCGTTGAGCTTTTGTCCCTTGAGCGATTGCTGGATTGAGCTGTGCATCACCTGGTCGATCTGCGTCATCATGCTGTCCAGGAGCCTGCTGGTGTGCATGACCTCGAACAGCTGTCTGATGGAGGCCTCCGTGGGCGGCGCGTCCTGGCTCCAGACAGCCGGCGCCGCCAACAACATGAGCAATCCCGCAATTACGCTTCTCATGCGAGCCTCCTCCCGTCCTAGTCCCCCACGCGGATCACCAGCGCATCCACCTCGGCGGCCTGCAGCTGCTTGCGCACCTTGTTGAGCTCGGCGAGATTCGTGATCGGGCCGATGCGCACCCGGTGCCACACGTCGGCATCGACCGCGACGCGCTGCACCTTGGCCTGCACGCCCTGGAGCGCGAGCTGCTGACGCACGCGCTCGGCGTCCGCCTCGTTGCGATAGGAGCCGGCCTGCAGCACGTAGACGCCCGGTCGCTCGATGGGCGCGCCCGCGGACAGATCGCGCTTGACGTCCTTGTCCTTCTCCGGCACCACTACCTCGAAGTTCGGCAGCATCTGATAGAAGTCGTACTTTTCGGAGGATTTGTCCGGGCCCGCCGCGGCCGGGTCATTGTCGGCGGCTGGCGCGCGGTGCGGGTCCGGGTGCGGCACGTCGGCGAGCTCGGGCGCCCTGTGAGCCTTGCCGCCCGCGTAGACGAAGGCGACGGTCGCGAGCACGGCGCCTGCCAGCAGGCCGTAGCCGAACTCGCGCCAGCGTGAGAAGTCGAGCGTGCGGCGCGTCGTTCTCTTGTAGTCGCGGGTGGTGAGTCGCGCCATCGTGCGCTTATTTCACATTGTCTCGGGCGCCGACACGCCGAGCAGCGTCAGCCCGTTGCGCACCACCTGCTGCACCCCGAGCACCAGCGCCAGGCGCGCGTTGCGCAGCCGGGCGTCCTCGACGATGAAGACCTGCGCGTTGTAATAGGTATGGAAGGTGTTGGCGAGCTCGCGCAGGTAGTGCACCAGCGCATGCGGCGCGCGGTTGGCCGCCGCCTGCTCGAGCACTTCCGGGTAGCGGG
>Ga0335079_10002593_pt1 | contig 20795 bp, 21 predicted proteins | sample Lox_Sample_33_FD_206719 | JGI IMG/M metagenome (GOLD analysis project Ga0335079, IMG submission 206719) | Soil microbial communities from Loxahatchee National Wildlife Refuge, Florida, United States - Lox_Sample_3.3 | ecosystem: Environmental > Terrestrial > Soil > Wetlands | place: USA... | reverse complement strand
CCTTATTCTGTCCCCGCTGAGCCACTTTTTCCGCTGCATCCTGAGCATTGATGTCATTCGAAGGCCGGTAAGGACGGCAAAACGAGCCGACAGTTTCAGATGCGGAGGGAGTTCTCGCTCCAGCTGCTCATACTCGTGAGGTCGCAACCAACGAGGTTCTGAAGGCTCGGGGTGATACATGGGCACCTTGAGAGCGTGATAGCCTGCAAAGGCCCAATCGAACTCGAAGTATCTCAATGTGGCTTACTTCCCAGCAAACGCAGCTTGAATGACGGTGCTATCCGGCAACGCCTTTACGTGCCAACGTATGAGGCGAATTCCCGCTGATGCGGTCGCCTTGTCCTTCTTCTTGTCGGTCTCTGAACGAGACATTGAGTCATGTGATTTGTCGTCGAGTTCAATGACTGCCACGACTGTCGCGTCCTTCGTGCAAACAACAAAGTCGTAGCTGAGCCGATTGATGCGGTTGTTCCATTGATGAAAATTGAACCCTTTCTTCACGCCAAGAATGCGCGACACCTGCACTTGGGCGAGAATGATGTGTTCAGGGAGACAGGATACGAGACGGTGGTAAAGCACTTGTTCAGGCTGCGACAGTGGTCGCTTCGCGTAAAACGGCCACGGCCAGTCTGGGATACTACGACCGAGTTTCTTGATGACGACCAGCGCTACGATAGCAATGGCGAACAACAGCAAGAGGAGCGGGAGCACGAAGTTCAAGGGGAGACTCACGACTGCCGCCTTTCGCCAGTTATCAGCTGTTCCGGCGCTATCCCATTCGCGGCAAGGAAGGTGCTTAGCTGTACATACGTAGCCCGGAACTTGTCTGCCTGTATTACCTTCGGGCTAAACATCAGGCTTAACTCGGAGACTCTCCTGTCATCTCCCTCTCGAAAGAAGAGGGGCGCAATAAGCTGGAGTAACTTGGCTCCGGAATTAAGCCTGCCTTCGTCCTTGCGAGTGTGTGCGTTCACGGCGTAGCGAAAGGAGCCAACAACGATATCTATGACGCTCCCAAGATGCGATTGCCCTATAGCCGAATAGTGATAGCCGACAATTTGCTCAAGTCGAGTGTGCCCCTTCGAATCCGCCCATGTGAGTCCGGTTGAGAACTTCTCACGTAGATGCGCGTCAATTTTCCCGTCTTCGAACCGATCTATCAGTACCAATCCATGACCCTTTTGCCTTCTTAGATAACAGTCAAAGTGATAGCAAATGGTATTGATACAGTTCCTCCGAGCATCGTCCGCGCTTGTCGCAATGTCGTGAAGAATCACCGAGGTGAAGAAGGCACACCCATGGGCGATGGCGACACCGACGGCGGCCTGCTTTAACGCACTGAACTGTTGATGATTGAGTTGATGTGGACGAGGGTTGAACTTGAGAATCGCATCATTTGGAAGCCCTGCATCGCGCCGGATCTTCTCAATCGCGTGCGTGAGCGAAAGAGCCGCCTCCGCAGCGACCACCAAGCCGCCATAGACAAAGAAGTCTCCGTCCCGTGGTTCAAGGTTGCTTTCGTCGCAGTACAGCAGGTGCAACTTTAGCCCCTAACGCTCCCACGGGAGACCGATCTCTTGCTCGTAATCTCCAGCACCACACGACCGTCGCTCAATGTGCGAACCTCGCCTCCCACGAACAACTCGCGGTCGTTGTACTTCCTGATCTTGTCAGCGCCCGGAGCCGCAGTCGGGTCGCCTAGACACATCACCACATAGGCAGGCTTACCGGCCCTTATTGACGCGATGTGCTTCCTGCGCTCGTTCAGCCCATTATTGTCGGTGACGCCGACATAACCCTCGTAGCCGTCAACGTGCAGACCCCACTTATTACCGTCCAGCTTAACCTTCTCGTGCTGCCAGCAGCGCAGGAAGACGGCTTCGTGATTCTCCGCACCCCAAGACCACTGCGAACTGCGCAGCGGCGCATTGAGGGTCTTGGCAAAGAAATCTGTGATCGTGCTACTCAAGTAACCCTCCCGTGATTGGAAAGCCGGATTACCGCCACTCAAGGTGCAAAATGGCCATCACGCAGGAATACGAAGCTCTGTCCACAGACCTGCTCCAGCAATATCTTGCGGAGCGGCAAGAGGAAAATCTACACCTCGAATTCAAGCTGGTGAACAACGCCGCACTTGCGAGCAGGGACGACCGTAGAAACCTCGCCTGCGCTCTGTCAGGGTTCGCCAATGCGAGCGGCGGCTTAGTGGTCTGGGGCGTGGAGGCACGCAAGAACGACAACGGAATTGACAGCGTGGTTTCCCTTCCCGGAATACGAGGCGTAGGCGCCCTTGTTGCAAGGCTCAATCAGCTTACCGGGCAGGCGGTGGACCCCACGGTGGACGGCATCCAGCACCGGGTCGTCGGGGTCTTGGATAACAACCGTGGATTCGGGGTGACGCTGGTGCCTGAAAGCGATGGTGGGCCGCATATGGCGAAGCTCGGAGAGATCGCTATAGCCATTTAGTCTTATGCCACGATCGGAACCGCAAACAGTGTGGACTTTTTTCAGTCCTTCGAGGCTCGCGATGATCTCTATCCTCGATCGCAACGAAATCGCTCCGTGTTATGAGAGTGGCACCGAAGCACGCCGGTATGCGTGGAGCCTCGTTGCGAGTGCTGCAGCCTTGAGTTCCTTATTGGCAGCGTGTGGACCCCCATCGTTTGAGAGCTCCGGTACCTACGCACACCAACGTCTGGTCGAATATCGCGGTGACACGATGCCGAATCAGGGGAAAAGCCTTTACCTCGTTGACTTGTATGACACGAAGCGGTCGCTTTGGGCGCTTCCGAGTGTCGCCGTCAATCAGCTCGCGCCGCCCGGTGGCGCGTTTCATCGAGTCGCGTGGTCCCCCAACATCAAGCGGTTGCTGTTCGCGACCCACGAGGCCGTCTTTCTGCTATCAGCGAATGGCGACACGCAGCAACTTAATCTGCACATGCTAGGCCACTTAGAGGCGTGCGAGGGGATGAGTACTTACGCGATATCTGTCGATGGGCAGTACGTCGCGTACTATCTCTACACGAGGGACGCTGCTGATATACAGGCTGATGGATTTGGTCGCCTCTATCAGGACATTGTGATTCAGCATACCGAGGGCTCAACTCCAATGACGGTGTCTCGAGGGGTAATGCCGAGCGCGCTGGCGTGGAATCCAAGTAACGATCGGCTAGCGATTAGCACGTTTAACAGCAGCGGAACGATCACCGTGGTGGATCTTTCCGGCCGGACAATTTGGACCACTCAGGTCCGGGAGGACACAGATCCAGTTGGAAGGGGTGGGGGCTACATCTCAGACCTGCAATGGCAGCCGACGGGCGAAAGGCTCGCCATGCTCTATGGTGATCAGGTTTACCTGATCAATGGCGATGGCTCCGCCCTCCAGAAGATCAGAATTGGCGACACGCACAACGCTATTACTAGCATTGCCTGGTCGCCAGATGGGGCGCATCTGGCACTCCGAATGGCAACCTCTCAGAGCTGCCATTTTGCGCTGAACGAGAACACGTTCCAGGAGTGTCACAGCAGGTCTTCATTGTTCGTCAGCGACGCCGACGGGGGACACTTGCAACGGATTCCTGGCACCGAATTTGAGGGCCCCCCGCGCCCTATCACGAATCTCTTCTGGATCAACTAAATATCTCGTGAACTTGCGCGTCTGACTTGGAGAGGAGGAGTCCGCTGCAGCAATGCAGCTCACGGCTGTGGTCGCACCAGCTGCAGCTCGCCCCAGTTGCCGTTCATGTGCCCATTGGGGTTGAAGTTGGGATCGTCGGTCACGATGTACCTGTCGTTTCCATTCGACCAGGCATGGTCATACAGGTTGCTCAGCTCGACCGTGTGCCCGGTGCTCGGATCACGGAAGGTCTGCACGCCGCGTACCAACTGATCGCTTCCGTATGCCGCCACCATTGAGCCGTGCTGCTGGTTGGCCGTTACGCCCTGGAGTGTCTCGATTACGTGCTGCTGCAACGCCGCGATGATCGTGCTTTGCTTTCGCTTCTCCGCCGCCCATGCGGTGTAGGTCTGGTTGATGATGGCGGTGGTTGTGGCTTGAAACTGCGGACCGACGCGAATGCTGGTCGCCATCACGCGCTGCAGCTTGTCGTACCCGTCGAGCTGGCCGGCCGGGGTCTGGAAGGAGGTGATCTGCTCGACGTGCCAGTCGTAAAACGAGCCCCGTCCTGCACCCGAGGTCCGTACAACGATGACCGCGGACCACCATTCATCGAGGGGGGCGCCCGTCGGGGAGGTGCTCGAGTTGCGCACCCGTGCGGCCTCGACGCGCGTCGAGCCGGCGCCTGCACTCCCGCGTTGTGGTCCCAGCCCGAGCTCGGCGCGGACCAGTTGCTCGAGCTCTGGAAACGGCTCTGAGGTTACCGGCGGCTTGTCCTTGTGGAACCTCCAGACCAGTTTCTCCCGGATGAAGTCGGCTGCATGCATGGGCGCCACGATCGGACACCCCTTGAGCTTGAATTTCTCATCGGCGCGGTCACTCTGCTCCATCTGCTGTCGTATCGCCGGATCGTCGGCGTACCGGAACGTCGACTGCGGCAGCAGGACCATGCCGAATGCCGCGTCGCTCTTCTTCACGACGCCGCCCATCTTGAACATGTCGGAGAAGCAGCTCCCGGCATCGGGATTGGCGTCAGCGCCCCCGGTCAGATTCCAGTCCGCCGGGGCCAGAAGCGAGTAGACCGTCACTTCGTGCGGCGGATCGTGCGCGGTCATCGCAAGGTTCGTGGTCGTAGTGAAGCGTTTCAGCTCGAAGTAGTGCGCCGCGCCGCTGTTGGCACGGGCTTGCTTGGTCGAAGTGGAGGCCGGATGCGCTCCCCCGCCGGTTGAAGGCGGAGCAGCGGTTGAAGCCTGAGGCGCCGCAGCCGCTGGCGATGCGGGCGGCGAGCTCCCGGGCGCCGGCGTAGCACCGGAAGTCTGTTGACCACTTCGCGCCGGAGCACCACCCGGCGGCCCCTGCAGTGCGCTCATGACCGCCTGCTTGCACGCGGGAGAGACTTGGTCGCGATGCTGTTTCAGGCACGCCAGCATGCGGCCGCCGCCCGGTTGCACGCCTGCGCAGAGCTGCTGGAGATCGGCGCTGCAGGCAGCCTGCGCAGCCTCAATCGCCGAGGACTGTGCCGAAGCGGGGATCTGAGCCCAGAAGCCCAGAACGGCGAGCGCCATGCCCGAGCACCGATTCGACCATGACATGTGCGCCCCCCTTGGCGTGTGACCGTGGCAGTTTACCCAAGAGTCTGGCGTGATCGCTTCGGAAAGTCTTGCGGGAGATTTGCAAGAGTCAGTTGTGCTGCTTGTTCCCGGCCGGTAAGGGGTCCAAATCGGTCGACACAATCCGGACCCCCTTGCGCGGCTGTCCCCGGCGTAAGCCTCTAGCGTCTCTGTGAGACAAGCGTACCCGAGGCCAGTGTCTTGTACTTCGCGTTGTATACGGCGGACAGCTCGGGCTGGTTGACCTCGGCCACTGCGTTTGCAATCGCATCGTGCACGCAACGAGCTTCATCCGCGTCTGTCTTGAACCAATAGTATGAGCATGCGCCTTGAGCCGCCGCTCGGATGCGCTCGTAGAGCACATGCGCGCTGGACGGGTTCGATATCTTGAGATCCGCAAACTTCACGGTAATGCTGACGGAGCTGCTGGTGTCAGCGGCGGAAACGGCGCTGAAGCTCGAGGCGAGAGCGCCGAAGATCGCGGTAGCGATAAGGCCACGGAGGCCGGTGGAAGCGGTTGAAGCATTCATGATCGTCTCCTGAAGTATCGGCGGGGGCACCTATTCACCCCTTCACCCATCAGGACAGCGTCCGCGAGCCAACCCGGACATCCACCGTGGGAGATTGCTAACTCCCATATTTCCTATGACGACCCGTGACGCACGAGGGACGTTCATTTCCCTTATGAAACAGGTGGTTAGCAGTATTGGAGCGGGTACAGCGGTGGTGGGGCCTGCTTGCTGCTTGCCCGCCCGGCAACTGCAACGCTCGACGGGTTGCCGTGTGGGAACCGCCTTCCCGTGGCACAGCTTATGCGGCCGCGTAGACTTGGCCGCCATCGAACCGGCGCCAGACGCCCAGGCATTCGATGAATCAGCTCACCGAGCTTCTAGTGCAGCTGCGGGCGGGTGACCCTGAAGCGCGCAAAGCGCTGTTTGCGGCGGCCTACAGCGAGCTTCACCGGCTGGCACGATCGCGGCTGCGCGACGGCGGGCGCAACACGGTGCTCGACACCACCTGCCTCGTGCACGAAGCGTACTTGCGGTTTGTGAGCGCCGGGGAACTGCGAGCCGAAGACCGACGGGCGTTCTTCGCCTACGCCTCGCAAGTGATGCGTTCAGTCATCGTCAATAGCGCACGCGAGCGGATCGCACAGAAGCGGGGTGGCCAGTTGCGACCGGTGACATTATCAACCCAACTTCCTGTCAACGCCGCAGATGACGAGGAGACGATCCTGGCAATCCACGAAGCGCTGGAGGCCTTGGAGCAAGCGGACCCCCGGTTGGCCGAGGTGGCGCAGATGCGCTACTTTGGTGGATATAGCGAGCAGGAGATTGCTGAAACGCTGGAGATGACCGAACGCACGGTGCGACGCGACTGGGAGAAGGCGCGGCTGCTGCTTGCGGCGTTGCTCCGGTGAGCGGTGCGCTGTTGGCGGTGGGCGTGCAAGCACTACGGCACCAGGATGTCGATGAGGCCATCGATTCCCCAATTAGCGCTGATGAGCCGCCTGCTCGATGAGGCGCTGCCGCTCGATGAAGCTGAGCGCCGCGCCTGGCTCGAGAAGCAGTCACCCCGGTATCCGGATCTCGCCCAGCACCTGCGCGAGGCGCTGCTGCCACAGGATTCACACGCTGCCCCTTCCAGATCACACGTGACGCTCCCGGGGCTCGCCTTTGCCCAGGAGGCCAGTGCCGCGCCCGCGAGCGGTCTGCAAGCGGGCGCACGGGTGGGCCCGTACGAGCTGATGCGGCTCCTGGGTGCCGGGGGAATGGGCGAGGTGTGGCTGGCCAGGCGTGCCGATGGCGCCTTCAAGCGCGAGGTAGCTCTGAAGCTTCCGGTGAAGAACCGCCTGCGCAGGGACCTGGCGCCCCGCTTTGCCAGAGAGTGCGACATTCTGGCGAGCCTCGAGCATCCCCACATTGCCCGCCTGTACGAAGCCGGAACTGATCCAGGCGGCATCTCGTACTTGTCGATGGAGTACGTGCAGGGACACCCGCTGACGGAGTGGTGCGATGAGCAACGTCTCGGGATCACTCCCCGGCTGGAATTATTCCGGCAGGTACTCGACGCCGTCCAGTACGCACACGAGAAGCGGGTCATCCACCGTGACCTCAAGCCCTCGAACATTCTGGTGACCGAGTCCCAACAGGTGCGACTGCTGGACTTTGGCGTCTCCAGAGTGCTGGAGGCTGGCGAGGCGGACCAGACTCCTCTCACGAGTGTCTACGGTCGGGCACTTACGCCGGACTATGCCAGTCCCGAGTTGCTGCGCGGAGATCCGATCGATGCGCGCAGTGATATCTATTCCCTGGGCGTGGTCCTTTATGAACTGCTGACCGGCGTTCGTCCCTACCGACTGCAGCGCGCGGCGTCGATGGGAATGCTCGACCAGGCCATCGCCACGGTCGATGTGAAGAGACCCAGCACGCAATCGGCGCGGGGCGCGAGCACTCGCCGTGGCACCACGCCCGGGAGTTTGACGCGGCAGCTGCGCGGCGATCTGGACGCCATTACGCTCAAAGCCCTCGCGCGTGAGCCTGATGAGCGGTATCCAAGCGCCGTTATGCTGGCGCAGGACATACAGCGCCATATCGAGGGGAAACCTATCGCGGCGCGACCGGCCCGATTCACCGATCGTCTGCGCAAGTTCGTGCGCCGCAATGCTCCGATGGTGGCAGTCACCGCAACGGCCGTCGCAGCAATTGTTGCCACGATTGCATACACCCTGCACCGTGAGGCTGTAACTCAGGCGAAGGGCGCGGCGAACGCCGTCGCGCCATCGGCGCCGACGTCGGCGAGTGCGCTGGCGGCGGGGAATGCCGCGGTTCCGGTCGCCGCTGCCCTGTCCCCGGCGCACTCGATCGTTGTCCTGCCGTTTGTCGATATGAGTGAGAGAAAGGACCAGGAGTATTTCTCGGACGGCCTGTCGGAGGAGCTGATCGAGCTCCTCGGGAGGACGCCCGGACTACGGGTCATCCCGCGGACGTCCTCCTTCTACTTCAAAGGAAGGGCGGAGACGCTCGATACGATTGCCGCGCAGCTGCGTGTCGCGAACGTGCTCGAAGGCAGCGTCAGGAAATCCGGCAAGCGATTGCGAGTTACAGCGCAGCTCATTCGCGCAGATACCAGCGAGCAACTTTGGTCTGAGACTTACGATCGTGACCTGCGGGATGTCTTCAAAGTTCAGGACGAAATCGCCGGTGCGGTGGTCTCAGCGCTGCAGGTCAAACTTGCCCCCGCTCGGCAAGCAGTCAATCTGCACCGCCCGTCGAATCCCGAGGCCCACAATCAGTACCTCCTCGGTCGGCAATTCTTCGAGCGGGGAACAAACGACGACTTTCGGCGCGCCGTGAAGGCCTACCGCAAGGCCATCGAACTTGATCCCGGTTACGCCACCGCCTACGCCGAACTCGCCACGGCGGAGTCCTACGTCGCGGATCAGACCAACGATGCAGCGGGGCAGCAGCGGGCGCTGGCGGCGGCGGACAAAGCCGTGGAACTGGCTCCGGACGAGGCCGACTCCTATGCAGCGCGCGGCTACATGCGGCTCAGGCGCACCTGGGATTGGAGCGGAGCGGAGTCGGATTTTGGCAAGGCGCTGAGACTCGATGCGGCCAACAGCACGATACAGTGGCGCTACGCTGCGCTGCTGGCCGCCCTGGGCCGGCTGCCGGAGGCGGTTGCGGCGTCGAAAAAGGCCACCGAGTTGGACCCGCTATCGGCCGCGGCGTGGGCGTTCCTCAGCCTGTACCTGATCGAGAGCCGCCAGTATGCCGCTGCTCACGAGGCCGTCAGCCGGGACCTCGAGATCCAGCCCGAGTCGCCTATTCCCTTGACCTATCGCGGCTTCCTGCAGTTGGTTGAGGGTAACGCCACGGAGGCGCTGACCACGTTCCGACACTTGCATGAGGAGGGGTACGTCGCGATGGCCGAGCATACGCTGGGTCACGCCAAGGAGTCGCAACAGGCACTCGATCAGGTAATCGCCGAATGTGGGCGAGCCTGTCCTTACGCCTTAGCGGAGATCTATGCGTGGCGCGGCGAGAAGGACAAAGCCTTCGAATGGCTGGATCGGACTTACCAACAGCGCGACAGCAATCTGTACGATTTCAGGAACGATGCAACGCTCGCGTCGCTTCACGGTGACGCTCGCTTCGCCGCGATGTTAAGGAAGATGAGACTACCTAAGTGAGACTGACTTGCAACGGGTGCCCCGCGGCAAGTGATCAGAAATACCTAACCCTGGTGTCGACCTGACGCTCTCGTAATGCCGGGGTCGAGGGTTCGAGTCCCTCCCTTTCCATTACAAATCAAGGTCATTGCGGTCGAGTTGCGGTACCTGACTCTGCGGTAATGGTACGGTAGATTCTTCGCCTCGTTGCGTAACGGCGTGCTGGTTGGACGCCGACCGTTATTCGACGCCGGTTTACAAGTTATGCGACCTTTCTCTTTGGGAGCTGGAGAAGAGCCCGCGCGGTCGACAACCACCTGAGGCGCGCCTCAAGCTGAAAAAGTGCGCCCAAAGTTGCGATATAGGCAGACTTGTCGGTCTCGCGCTCGGTCTCCGCCTGCTTGCGTACTTCCTCTGCCATTTCAGCCGTAAGCGCCTCGGCGGCGGAGATGAATCGAGCACGGTGTTCGTTCGACGGCAACAGCCCTAAGAATGATGAACGCGTCCGGATGGGATCGGGCGTGGACGTGGCATGTCGCGGTTCGAGCGTTGTGACCCAGGCAAATATCGCGCGCTCGCCATTTTGTGTGACCGTGAGGTCGGCGCGGCGGCGCCGGTCTCCGGCCGCGCTCCTTTTCCGCGCGAGACCTTGCTTTAGCAGCCGGTTGACTACCGGATAGATTGCGCCGGTGCTGCCGCTCCATTCCGGTGTGACCGACCTGGCGAACACTTGGCGCACTTCATACGCCGAGCAGGGTTGATACGACCGGATCACACTCAGGGTGCAACTTTCCAGCTCAGTCAGTTGAACGGCAGCCACGAAGTGACTATAGTGCGCGTAGCACTATAACCACAATAGGGCGTCAAGGCGCTTTATGCCTTGACTGCGCGATGGGCCGCAATCGCCGGCATGCCGGACGACGGTACGAAAATCGTTGCTACCGATTGGAACGCGGCCCCCGCGACCTACGATTTCGGGGGGCAGACGGTCCTCCCGGGCTGGAATGACGCCCATGTCATTCGCACCAGGTCTCGAAGCGGACGGCGTCCGCTCGACGGCGGTCCCGGATCCGACATCACCGCTGGATGTCGTCTAAAAGGCGTCAAACACTGAAGGGACATAACATGCCCGTGACTCGCGGGGCGTTTTCCGTAGTCGCCCTGGTCGTCTGGAGTCAGACTCAGGCAGCGGCGCTTCCAAGCGCGACCGAGGTCGTGGCCCGTTACGCCGACGCTTTGGGGGGCGCAGCGGCGCTGCACCGCCATACATCCGCAACTATGCGCGGCACTGTAGAAGCAGGAAACAAGTCGCTGCTGTTCACCTACTACGCGGCGGCCCCCTATCTGCGGCTCGAAAAGACCACCCTTCCCGATGGCAAGGGCGACGTGCTGAACGGGTTCGACGGCGAGATCGCCTGGAACGTCGATCCGCGGAGCGGAACACAGATTTCGGCAGGTGACGAGCGCGAGTCGGCCAAACGCGACGCGGACTTTTACTATCCGTTGGACGAACTCACCTGGTTCAAATCAATGGAAGTGGTTAGCGTCGAAGTCTACGAGGGACATCGTTGCTATCATCTGCACGGCATCAACAATTGGGGCAAGTGGAACGACCACTTCTACGCCACCGACACAGGGCTACTCGCCGGATACGAGTTCGAGGCGCAATTGAGTGACGGGCCGCGCACTGTGCACGAGATCTTTTCGGACTATCGCCGCATCGACGGCGTGATGGTTCCGATGAAGCAGACCGTTAGAGTGAAGGCGAAGAGCGGGGACGGCTGGACGGTACTCGAGACGATCAACTACGCGGCTGTGACGTTCAATGACGTTGATCCGAAAGTGTTCGCGCCGCCGCAGGAGGTCGTCGATCTCGCGGCAAAAAAACATCGAATTGGCTGAGACTGGCTTCGATATCTCGCCGCGGCCCTGCTGTCTGAGCTGCGATTTTTCCTGGGGGCGCGAAACGCTAACCTGCGGGCCGGCTTGCGGGCCCCGTCTCTAAGGCCGTCTGCTCAGTGCGGGACCTTTGCGGGAGTGGGGCCGACGGCGCTGTGGGGCCGGGGATGCTGGGCTTTACTCGGGAAGCTGCGGGCGTTGTCGACGGCGCGTCTAAGCGCGCGACGAATCCAGATAGCGGGAAGTTCCGGCGAAATCGTCCGTCTACGGGATAGGCGTATCGCCCGGCGAATTGGAGGTCTCGCTCGCGGCGGGCTCGCTCGAGAGCCGGGCGGCGGAGCGCTTGGTGCGCAGCGCCAGGCGCACGCTTTGCTCTTCGCGTACCTGTGCGAGTGTCAGGCCGGTGCCGTAGGCGATTACATCCAACACCGGATGTGCCGCGTCGCCGGGCATGCGCAGTGCATGGACTTTTTCCCATACGCGGATTCGAACATCGGGGGGATTGGCGGTCGAGCTCTGCTCGGCGAGCGCACGCTGCCGCTGGTGCAACCGCTCCTCGGCGTCGAGGGCGAGGCGCTCGGCGTGAGTGCGGATGATGTCCCCGATGGGACGCGAATCCGAGGGTTTGTCGGTCATAAGTGATGCTGCGGTTTGGTTGTTCACGTGAGCGGAGTGCCCGTTGCGGTGCGCCGGTACGGGCTCATCGCACGGTCTCCACAAGGTGTTTCGGACTTGCGCTTGCCTCAGGACCCGCCTCGAAAGTCGCGGTGACGGTGTAGCCGAGGAGCAATTGACAGGGCTCCTTGTCGCCGACGCGCACGGCACGCTTGCCGGGACATCGGAGTTCTCCCACCGCACGGCGCATGGGGTCGGAGATTGCCGCCTGGACGGCGGCGCCGAGATCGAAATGCCCGTCACAGTCGGCGTAGGGACAGGGAAACTCGAAGAAGGCCCGCGCTGGCGCGTGCAGCGTGTGCGACTGCGGGGCGGGGTTATTCAGGGTGGCGCCGTGAAACAGCAGGTCCAGCCGCAACTGCCGCACTGCGGGATACACCTCGCGTAACGCGCGCGCCGCGGCGCGATCGCGCCGCAAGCGCTCACGCCGTTCCTGGCGTTCGGCAGCGGGGCTGATCAGGGCGAGCTTCATGAAGCGTCGCGCACGATCGGCTCGGCGGCCGTAGCCGGCTCATCCCCCGGGATCGCAGCATCCGCCGTCGCGGCAGCCGTAGTCAGACGCGCGGTACGGCGTTGTTGCTTCTCCTGCTGCCGTGCCTTCTTGGCCATCTCCTTCTGTCTGCGCACCTGGTTGTAGTTTTTACGCATCTGCACTCCATTCACGGTGCAATCGGAGGCCCGGGATGACTCGCGCAGATCGGATCTGTCGGCTTTACCTCGAGCGTCTGCCTGAGCTCTGCTCTCACGACGTCCTGTCCGGCGGCGCGGTCAGTTCCATGGCTGGGTCGCGCGACCCCCGCGCGGCCGGCCGCGGCTTGGCAAGGAAGCCACGCGGTCCGGATCCGGCGTGTTCGCCGCGAATGCCCGCAGGCATTCGCGCGAACAGATGACGACGGAGGGCTCCTGCGGGTCGATGGCGCCCGGTTGGGTGCCGGCTGAGACAGCCCTGGCCTGCGCCAAGCCATCGGTCATTCAGTTGCCCTCGAATCAGGCGCGCCTCAGTAGCGACGCGGTCTGCCGCCGCCGCCGCCCGAGCGCTCGCGCTCCTGCGCTTCGCTGACCTTGAGGGATCGGCCCTCGAAGTCGGTGCCGTTCAGCGCCTGCATGGCGCGCGATGCGTCGGCGTTCGACATCTCGACGAAGCCGAACCCGCGCGGCCGACCGGTATCGCGATCGTTGATCAACGACACCTTCTCGACAGTCCCGTGCTGGGCAAACAGAGCGTTCACGGCCTCGTCGGTCGCGGTAAAGGGCAGATTGCCTACGTATAATTTGGTCACTATTAAGGTACTCACGAAAAGAAGAATGAATCAGCAGGTAAACCCTGCCTCCTGGTTCGTCAAAGCTTGCGAGGGTGAAAGGCTGCCCTGAGGTAAGCGCCAAGGGGCGCAGTGCGGGCAAGACAGACAGGTCGAAAGATTACGAGCCGAACTCACAGTACTCGCTTTCCTGCGGCGCTGCTTGCCTTTCTGCGGGATTCCCGGCTGCGGCACCACCTGGGGCGTTGCTTGTTGCTACCGATCCGCGCAAGGTGGGGCCCATTTAGCGCAGGAGCAGACGCCGGTGGCAGGGCAGAGCACGGACAGTTACCGCTATCTGACATGCGGCGGATGTGGGAGCACCATAGATCAGCGGGAGCACTGGGGGTTTCCGAACGAGAGCACGGACCCCGCCCGGGTCCACCTGATAGCAGACGCTGCCGCTCCCGCATATGGAGTGCTCTGCCCGTGCAGCCACTACACCCTTTACGCCAATCCCGAGAATCTGCCCGCGGGTCTGCCGAAAGGCATCCGGCTGTCCTGGTCGGGGAAGCTGACTTAGCGTGAACGCGCACAAGAGCCGCCAGCTGCGAGCGATCGCGCTGACCTCGGGTCAGCCGGGGATGCCGGAGAGGGCCGCCCGGTGAACGAGAAATTCCCGCAGTGGATCAGCGTCACGGCCGAGCACGAGGGGCGACAGGTGCAGGGCCTTTATGCGCTGGACGGCGAGACGCTCATTGTCTCGTACGGAATCCACTCGAAGTCGCGGCAACTGGCCGGGATGACGGCGCCGGCGCTTGCGCGGGCTCTGCTCTTGGAGTTTGCCAAGGCGGGCAGACCCCTTTACGGGGCAACGACTCCGGTCGCTGCAGGCTTCCCCACACCCCGCGCTCGCACGGGTGCCTGACTGATGCCGCTTCGTAAGACCCCACCTGGTGTCTCCTTGGCCGGCGCCGATCCGGCGCGCCTGTCTCCCTCCTGCCGCTCGATGTTCGCTCTCCCGCTCCTGGATCTCATGGCTTGCGTATACGGCAAGTCATTGATTTCCCGCCGGAGTTAAAGCTTCGAGTCGACGCCTCCAACACAACTCCCGCGCGCTCGTGACAAGCGGCTCGCTTGCTCCCCTCGTGGCGTTTTGCAAGCATGCAAACAACAACGTCAGGGGGTCGCGGTGGGGGAGCCCGCTGTCTCGCGACAGCCGCGAATACCGTTAGCGGTCCGGTGTGCGCTGCTCGCGCCCGCACTGCTTGCGGACCGGGCAGGTGCGCAGGAAGGTCCGCCCGCACCGTCCGCGCTCGAGGAAGTCATCGTCACAGCGGAGAAGCGTCCCGAGGACGCGCAGCAGGTTCCGATCAGTGTGCAGGTGCTCGACAGCAGGAAGCTCGAGGAGTTGCATGCCACGAGCCTTGACGGCTATGCGAAGTACCTTCCCAGTCTCTCGACCACCAACTACGGCCCCAGCCAGGAGCAGCTCGCCATACGCGGGTTGACGAATGGGGCACCGGGACTGAGCGTCGGCTCGCTACCCACCGTGGCCATCTATCTGGACGAGCAGCCGGTCACGACGATCGTCGAGAACCTCGACGTCCATATCTACGACATCGCTCGCGTCGAGGAGCTGTCCGGGCCACAGGGTACGCTCTTTGGCGCGAGCTCGATGGCGGGGACGCTGCGCATCATCACCAATCAGCCCGATCCGTCGCGCTTTGCAGCCGGCTACGATCTCGATGGCAGCGCAATGCCCGGGGGAGCCCCCAGCGGCATCGCCCAGGGCTATTTGAACCTGCCGCTGACGGACCGCGCCGCGATTCGCCTCGTCGGCTTCACGGAGCACGACGGCGGCTACATCAACAATGTCCTCGGCCCGCCGGAGGTCTATCCGACTTCCGGGGTGGTGCGCAGCAACGCGGCGTTCGTCAAGAGCGACTTCAACGACGTCACGACCAGCGGTGGCCGCGCGGCGCTCAAGATCGACCTGGACGGCTCCTGGACCGTGACGCCGGCGTTCATGTATCAGAACCAGCATGCCAACGGCGTACCCGGGTACCAGCCCGGGCTCGGTGATCTCAACATTGCGCAATACTCTCACTGGGTACATTCCGATCGCTGGTCGCAGGTTGCGCTCACGATCCAGGGCAAGATCGCCAATCTGGATCTCGTCTATGCGGCCGCCTACCTCAAGCGCAACGTGAATGATGCCTCCGATTATTCGGACTACACCTATGACTACGACGTCTTCTTCGAGGGCGTGCCGGATTATTTCGGCAACCTGTTTCGCGACAACGCCGGCGATCTGATCAGCCCCGAGGAGACCGACCTGAGCCAGGATCACTACTCGAAGAGCATGCAGGAGCTGCGCGTCACATCGCCGGACAGCTGGCCGCTGCGCTTCGTTGCCGGAGTCTTCCTGCAGCGTCAAAGCGATGACACGCGCAACGAAATCCGCGTCGCCGGACTCGCCGACATCTACTCCATCACCGGGGAGCCCGGAGTTCAGTACCTCAACGCCATGACGCGCACCGACCGTGACAGGGCCGTCTTCGGGGAGCTGACCTATGACCTCACCCGCAAGCTGTCGCTGACCGGGGGGCTGCGGGAGTTCGGCTACGACAATACGGTGTACGGATTTTTCGGCTACAACGGCCTGCCGGTTTACGGCAATGGCAGCGCCACCGGGGGCTCGCCTTACCCGACCGGGGAACAGCTGTGCGAGCCGGGGAGCGCTGCATGGGCCGGGCCGGATCGCCCGTGCATCGACGTCGATCAGCGCGCCACCAAGACCGGCTCGACCTACAAGCTGAATCTCAGCTATCACGTCGATTCGGACCGCTTGCTCTACGCCACCTGGTCTACGGGGTTTCGCCCGGGGGGCATCAATCGAACCAAGGACGCAGCTCCCTATCGCCCCGACTATCTGACGAATGTGGAAGCCGGTTGGAAGGCCAGCTGGCCCGGCGCGCGCTTGCGCTTCAATGGTGCACTGTTCCATGAGCGCTGGAAGGACGCGCAGTACACGATCTGCGGCCCCAACTGCGTATTCGAGATCATCAACTCGGGCGGCGCCGCGATTCGCGGCATCGAATCGGAGCTCGAGTGGGCGGCCACCGGCGCCTTGACGCTGTCGGGAGCATTCACCTGGCTCGACGCCACATTGACCAGCCAACTTTGCCGCTACGGCAATGCGGGCGCGCTCTGCAACAATTCCTCGGGAGTGGCCGATCCCACCGTGGCCCCGCTTGCCGTTTCCGGCTCACCCCTGCCGTCGCCGCGACGCAAGGGCAATCTGATCGCGCGGTACACGTTCAGGGTCCGCGATCTCGACGCGCACCTGCAGGCTGCCGGAGTCGCGCAAAGCGCGATCACCGTGCAACTGCCTAACGCGGTCGGCTATGGGAGTCTCGATCTCGCAGCCGGCGTCGGCCGCTCCAACTGGTCGGCGGAATTCTATGTACGCAATGCGCTCGATTCGCGCGCTGCCGAGGAGCGGTTTGCGCCGTGCGGTGTCTCGACCTGCACGCAGTCGGTGGCGATACCGATCCTGCCGCGCGCCATCGGCCTGTCGTTCAACCAGAGGTTCTGACAGGTGTCGCCCGAGCGGAGTGCATCGCCCAACGGGCCAGTCTTCATCAGCTACGCGTCCGAGGACGGCGCCGCGGCGGGACGTATCGCCGCCGCACTGAGCACCGCCGGCATCGAGGTCTGGCTCGATCAGAGCGAGCTGCGTGGCGGCGATGCCTGGGATGCGGCGATCCGCAGGCAGATCAAATCCTGCGTGCTGTTCGTCCCGGTGATCTCCGCCGCCACGCACGCCCGCACTGAGGGCTACTTTCGCCTCGAATGGAAGCTCGCGGTGGACCGGTCATATCACATGTCGCCTGACAAGGCGTTTCTGCTGCCGATTGCGATCGACGGCACGCCGCAGTCCGACGAGAGAATTCCTGAGCGGTTTCGTGAGCTGCAATGGACGCGCCTGCCGCAGGGCGAGACATCGCAGCTGTTCGTCGACCGCGTGCTGCAACTGCTGTCGGATGCTGCGGACCCGGCCGGCCCGGGTGCGGCTCAGGCCATTCCGGCCTCACGCACCGACGCATCAGCGCATCGACCCCTCTGGTCACAGCGATCCTGGTGGTTCGTGGCGGCTGCGGCCGCGCTGTTGATCGTCTACGAGGGCGCCGACCGGCTGCGGCACGCGAATCCCACGGCAACCGCTCCCGAGCTTGCCCGAGCGGTGGGCCAGGCCGGACCGCCGCAAGCGACTGGTGATTCGATCGCGGTGCTGCCACTGGTCGATATGAGTGACCGGAAGGATCAGCAGTACTTCGCCGACGGGCTCACCGAGGAACTCATCGAGAGACTCGGCAAGATCCCGGGGCTGCATGTGACCGCCCGGACTTCATCGTTCTACTTCAAGGGCAAGAATGCCACGGTGGCGCAAATTGCCAGCGCCCTCGGGGTCAGCCACCTGCTCGAGGGGACGGTGCGCAAGTCGGGTGCGACGCTGCGCATTGCCACGCAGCTGGTCCAGGCCGACACCGGCTTCCAGGTGTGGTCGGACACGTTTGATCAGCCGCTGACCGACATATTCAAGATCCAGGATCGGATTGCCTCGGCGGTCGCACAGGCGCTGAAAATGTCCATCCTGCAGCACTATGCGCCGCCGCCGGCGCCCACCGCTAACCTCGAGGCATACACCCTCTACCTGCGGGCGCTCTCGCGTACGACGATCAACGGGGCTGAAGATTACGACTCCGCGATACGCGACCTGCAGTCTGCGGTGAAGCTCGATCCACGGTTCGCCGCGGCCTGGGCCGAGCTGTCTGCGGCCAACATCAACAAGTACTTCCTGCGAGGCAGCCCGCCTGAGGCGGCTTGTGCGGCGGGACGCGCCACGGCGGATCACGCCTTGAAACTCGACTCCACGCTCGTGATTGTGCACATTGCGCAGGGGCTGGTGCATTGGTCCTGCGACGCCGACCGGTCCGCGGCGGAGACGCAGTTCAAGCGCGCGATCGAGCTGCAACCCGACGACGCGCGGGCGATTCGCCAGTTCGCCTGGGTCGTGGTGGAGACCGGCCGCTTCGACGAGGCGCTGCAGGCCGCGCAGCGTGCGCTAGTGCTCGACCCGCTGAACGGCTGGAGCTACGCCGCGCTCGGCGACGTGCAGCGCATTGCGGGCCGTTACCCCGAGGCCGCGCAGGCCTACCGCAGGGCGATTGAACTCATCCCGACGGTCGCGAGCCTGCATGCCCTGCGGGCCAACGTGCTGATCTCGATGCATCAGGGAGCGGAAGCTGTAGTCGAGGCGGGGCTCGAGCCAGACGCGGAGTGGCGGGCGACAGTGCTGCCGTTTGCGCTGGATGCCGCCGGTCGCACCCGCGACGCCGATCAGGCGATGGCCGCATACATGGCGATGGAGCCCGACGACTACGTGAGCTTCGCCGAGTTCTATGCCTGCCGCAACGATACCGAGCAGGCCCTCCAATGGCTGGGCAAATTTGCCGCCCGCCACGAGGGTGAGGTGGGGGATCTCCCCAATCGCGTGGCCTGCCTGGACAGCCTGAAAGGCGATCCGCGCTATGAGGCCCTCGTTCGGCAGATGAAGGCGGACAAGCCGAAACAGAAGAGCACGGCGCTTATGATGCAGGAGCACGCCATTCTCTCCTCTCAGTTAAGTTGATACCGGGCGCCGTGTCGATACGAGCCGTCTTCGTTCGTCGAAGGCAGGAACAATGGGAGACACTGCAATGCCCGCGTCCTATCGCTGGGTAATCGTCGCCCTCGGCGGCCTCATGGGCTGCGTGGCCATCGGCGCGATGTTCTCGCTCGCCGTCTTCCTGGGTCCGATCTCGGCTGCCACCGGCTGGAGTCGCGCCGCCGTCTCGAGTGCCATGACTCTGGATTTCCTGGTGATGGGGCTCGCGGGCTTTGCCTGGGGCGCAGTCAGCGATCGCATGGGTCCGCGCATCGTGGTGCTCGCCGGCGCCAGCATCCTCGGTGCCGGTCTGTGGCTGGCGAGCCGCGCAACATCCGCGCTTCTCTTCCAGCTCGGCTTCGGCGTACTGGTCGGCATCGCGGCGGGCGCCTTCTTCGCGCCGGTGATTGCCACGGTTACCGGGTGGTTCGATAGCCAGCGGGCGCTCGCGGTGTCGCTCGTCTCGGCTGGCATGGGAATGGCACCCCTGACGATGTCACCTCTGGCGGCCTGGCTCGTCTCGCACTACGACTGGCGCACGGCGATGGCGGTCATAGCGAGCCTCGCCTGGGTGGTGCTGATCCCGGCGGCCCTGCTGGTGCGGGCGGCGCCGCGGACGGAGTCTTCCGATGCCGCTTCGGGGTCCACTCCCGCAAGTCCCCCGCCGCGGGTGGCGTCGGCTCTCGGTTCCCTGCGGTTCGTCGTCCTGGGGATGACATTCTTCTTCTGCTGTGCGGCTCACTCCGGTCCCTTGTTTCACTTCGTGAGCTACGCGATTACCTGCGGCGTGCCGATCATGGCGGCGGTGAGCATCTACAGCGTCGAAGGGCTCGCCGGCCTCGGCGGCCGATTGCTCTTTGGCGTCGCCGCGGACCGGCTGGGGGTGAAGCCCGTGCTGATCAGCGGCCTCCTCGCGCAGTCGATCGCCATCCTCGTCTACATGTTCGCGAGCCGGCAGGTCGAGTTCTACATGCTCGGCATCGTGTTCGGCACCGCGTACAGCGGCGTCATGCCGCTCTACGCAGTGTTGGCCCGCGAGTACTTCGACCAGCGCATCATGGGGGCGGTATTCGGTGCCGCCATCATGCTCTCGAGTCTGGGAATGGCGCTTGGACCTGTCGTTGGGGGCTGGATCTTCGACACCTATCACGACTATCGGTGGTTGTACATGAGCTCCACTGTGATCGCGCTCGCAGCCACCGCGGTGGCGTTCGCCTTCCCGCCGCTGCCGCGCGCCCAGTCAGGACCCCTCGCCGCCTGAGGCCGGCCACGGCGCCATGCGCGCGTCCTGGTCAGCACCGTGGCCTCGGGGCGCTCCTCCCGGCCATTGAAATCCCGTCTTACCTTCGCTTTCCAACATCCAGTCCCAGCACCCGTACGACCCGCGCAGCGAGCGCATAAGGGTCACCCTCAGGACGCTGCGAATAGTGTTTGTGGCTGCGGTTCCACGCCTCGCCCATGGCGAACCAGTCGATTGGCGCGGCCGCACGGCCGGTGCGCAACTCCTCATCGAGCGCCCGGAAGTAGCGGGCCCAGCGCTCCCGGTAGTAGTCGCGAGTGAGCCCTGACCAGTCGCGGTTGCCGTAGTCGTGCAGGCCCGCGTCCTCGCTCGCCCTGCGTTCTCCCCAGGTCGTGAGGATCGAGCGGGCGTCATATTCGAGCCGCGCGCGTTCCGCCGGGGTTGCGGCCCACGGCGCCACCTGCGCGAGCCAGGTGCCGACGAGGAACGAGCGGTGGGTGGCTAGCAGCTCATCCTCGAGGCTCATGAGATCGAGCCAGCGCGCCGTCAGTGACCCGAAGCGCTCGCGGTCCTGCGCCTCGTAGGCCGCCCTGATCTGCGGCAGCAGCACGCGGCTCTCGTTGCCGAGCA
>Ga0335079_10002590_pt1 | contig 20808 bp, 16 predicted proteins | sample Lox_Sample_33_FD_206719 | JGI IMG/M metagenome (GOLD analysis project Ga0335079, IMG submission 206719) | Soil microbial communities from Loxahatchee National Wildlife Refuge, Florida, United States - Lox_Sample_3.3 | ecosystem: Environmental > Terrestrial > Soil > Wetlands | place: USA... | reverse complement strand
GGCCACGAGATTGCCTTGTTCGCGTATGACGGCGGGATTTCACACGACGTGGCGTTCGGGCCGCTGCTGCGGGACAGCCGGCAATGGCTCGCCCGGCTCACCGCGGCCGATCCGGCGATCGAGGTCCTGTCGCTCGCCACGGACGGCGAGACCTTTGGCCACCATCATCGCTTCGGCGAAATCGCGCTCGCCTGGCTCTTGACGGAGATCGAGCGTCATCCGGGATACGCGGTCGAGAATTTTTCGGCTGCGCTCGAGCGCTATCCGGCCACGAAGGACGTGCAGCTCGTGGAGCCCAGCTCCTGGAGCTGCGTGCACGGGATCGAGCGGTGGCGGTCGGATTGCGGCTGCAGAATCGCGCCGCAGCGCCCGACGCAGCAAGCGTGGCGGGCGCCGTTGCGTCAGGGACTCGACTCCCTCGCCGCCGAGCTGCACGCCCAATTCGAACGCGAGGGCGCGCGGCTGTTTCGCGACTGCTGGGCCGCTCGCGAGGCGTACGGGACGGTGGTCGCGAGTGCGCCCGATGCGATTGCCGGGTTCGTGGCGACACAGCTCGAAGGCACGCTCGACGCGCGGCAAACAGTGCGTGCCCGAGAACTGCTCGAGATGGAGCGCAACACGCTGCGCATGTTCACCTCTTGCGGCTGGTTCTTCGATGACCTGGCCGGCCTCGAGCCGTTGCAGGTGCTGCGCTATGCCGCCCGCGCAATCGAGCTTGCCGGTCCCGATGCGGCCCCAGGGCTCGAGGCGGGTCTGCTGCGCCACCTCGCGGACGCGCAGAGCAACGACCCGGACGCCGGGACGGGAGACCGCGTATATCGCGAGCGCATCAAGCCGCGCATCGCACCGGTGCTGCGCATCGCGGCGGGCAGCGTTGCCGCCGCGCGCCTCGCGCCCGCCGACCCGAGCGCAGCGACTCGTTGCTACGACGTGCGGGATCAGGACGGCACGGTGCACGTTCTCCATTGCCGGACGGGGCGCGAAGCGCTGTGTCACGTTGAGGGACCGAGCGAGGCCACGATCCGCCTCACGCTCAGGGCCGCGCTCGCGAATGGAGGTCCCCCATCGACGCTTGGACTCTCCCAACTTCCGGAGCGGGCGCGTAACGCCGTGAAGGCCGCGCTTCGGCGCGCGCTGGTCGAGCGCAGGCTTCCCGCGGACCTCCGTGAGGGGGTGGACGAGGGCCGGATTGATCTGCCAAACGCCACCGCCCGGGCGCTCGAGCACGCCGTCGCGGCGCTGGCGGCGGATCAGTCGGTGGCGGCGGTCGAAGCCGTGATCGATCTTGCGGACCTGCTCGAACTCGAGGGAGAGTCGGTGCCGTTCGACGCACAGACGCGGCTGTATCACGTGCGATCATCGCTGGGCCCGGAGCTTGGGGGGCGTCTCGACGCGGCGGCCTGGCGATTGGGATTCGCGAAGCACCTCGGAGGGGACGACTAGCCTGGATCCGCTGCGATTCGTGTTTGGCGTCCACTTTCACCAGCCGGTGGGCAACTTCGATCACGTGTTCGAGCAGCACGTCCGTGACGTGTACCGGCCGTTTCTCGAGCGCCTGCGCGAACGCCATTTCTTCCCGATCTCACTCCACATTTCCGGCCCGCTGATCGAGTGGCTCGAGTCGCACGACCCGGCATATCTGGATTCCCTGGCCGAGCTCGCTCGAGCCGGGCATCTCGAGATGCTGCTTTCGGGTTTTTACGAGCCCGTGTTGGCGTCGCTGCCGCGCGCCGACAGGAGCGAGCAGATCGGGTGGATGCGCGAGAAGCTGGAGCAGCGGTTTGGCGTCAGGCCACGCGGCCTGTGGCTCACCGAGCGCGTGTGGGAGCCGGAACTGGCAGCAGATTTGGCGCAGTCAGGTGTCGGGTTTGTGCTGGTCGATGACCGGCACTTCCTCGTGAACGGGTTCGAACGCCGCAAGCTGCACCAGCCGTTCTGGACGGAAAGCGACGACCAGCGCGTCGCCTTGTTCCCGATCGACGAGCGGCTGCGCTACCTCGTGCCGTTCCAGCCACCGGAAGCCACCGCGCAGTACCTGCGGGAGCTGCGCGGCGCCGGTCAACGGCTTGCGGTACTCGTGGATGATGGCGAGAAGTTCGGCGGCTGGCCCGGAACCAAGGAATGGGTGTACGAGCGCAACTGGATCGGGCGGTTTCTCGACACGATGCGCGAGCTGTTCGAGTCCGGAGAAGTGCGTCTCTCGACCCTGGGTGACGCGCTCGAGCACGTGCCGAGCGGCGGCATCGCCTATCTGCCCACCGCATCCTACCGCGAAATGGAAGCCTGGGCGCTGTTTCCCGGGGCAGCGACGCGGTTGGCCAGGCTCGAGCGCGATCTCGGCCCGGAGCGATCGAGCGGCCCCGATTCCGCGCTGCTCCGCGGCGCGCATTGGCGCAACTTTCTGGTCAAGTACTCCGAGTCGAATCGCCTGCACAAGAAAATGCAGGCGTTGTCGCTTCTGTCACGCAGCCGCGGCGATCCCGCGCCGGCGCGCCGCGCCATCGGTCGAGCGCAATGCAACGACGCCTACTGGCACGGAGTGTTCGGCGGGCTGTACCTGCCGCACCTCCGTTCGGCGCTGTGGCGGCAGCTCGCGATCGCCGAGCGGGCGCTGCGCGTGGATGAGCCGCTCGCCATCGAACGGCGCGATATCGACGCCGATGGCGCCGAGGAGCTGTGGATTCATTCCCCACGATTCTCGGCGATCGTGAGCCCCGAACGGGGCCTCGGGATCGAGGAATACACGCGCTTCGAGTCAGGCTTGAATTATGCCGACGTGCTCACGCGCAGACGCGAGGCGTATCACGAGCTTGCCGTCGCGGACGCGAATGGCACGGCGCACCCCGGAGGAACGGAGGGAGATCAGGCGCCGAGCATCCACGATATCGAAAAGGGCGTGCGGCTCGATCGGCTGCCGGCGGTGGATTTGAATGTGCGCGCGCTCGTCGTGCCTCGGATTATCCCGGCCGCGCTCGATGTCGAAGCGTACGCGCGGGCCGAGTACGTTCCCCTCGCGTCGTGGGCCGATGTGCGCTTCGCGCTCGAGGTCAGCAGTGAACGGAAGGTGATTACCATTGTCGGTCGCGCGACCACGCCCGTGCCGCTCGAGGTCAAGCTGCAGTTTACGGCGGACGGCCTCACCCAAATTTCGTATCGCTGGGACTCCCGCGATCTCGATGCCGACGCGGTATTTGCACCCGAGCTGTCGCTGGCGCACCCGCTCGATGTCCAGCACCCGGGAACGAACGACGTGTGGGCGTACGACATCGCGACCGTCGCCAAGTCGGAGCGGGGGTTGGATGAAACGATACAGGGCCGTTCGCTCACACCGCGCTGGGCGTGCAGTGGCGGTACTGCGATGCTCGTGTGGAAAGTGTGATGCGATCTAGCGGCGCACGGCGCCGTCACCTAAGTTAACGCGGTTGGAACGTTCCCCGAGAATCGGGTATACAGATCTTGCGTTGACGGTGCTTTGAGGTCGTCTTCAGTCGAGGGGAAAGGGGCAAAGAGATGCGCAACGTATCCACGCTTGGGGTGCGGCGTCTTTCCGCGGTGCTCGTTCTGCTTGGCGCGGCCGCATGCACGTCGGTTGGACCGGTGGACCACCCTGGCAGTTACATCAGTTCCAAGCAGCCGCACTCGATTTGGCTCACCAAGAACAACCGCTCGGTGGTCAAGGTCGACGGCCCGCGCATGCTCGGCGATACGGTCATCGGCTCCGTCGGCGGTGAGTACACGGAAATTCCGCTGACGGAGGTCACGCGCGCCGCGGTCGAGCAACAGGACAAGGGCAAGACCATCATCGCGGCCACCCTGGGCGGTGCGGCGCTTGTGGGCGCGATGGTCGTCATCTTCTCGCATTCGGGGAGCGGTTCCAACAGCGTAACCCAGACGCAAGAAGACACGATGACGCTGGCGCATCAGTTTTAGGCGACTCTTCCGCAGCTATGTTCCGGCCCCGGTGATGTCACCGGGGCTTTGTTTTTTTGTTAACCGGTCAGCCACGAGGAAGAATGGAATAGCGGCCAGCTCGAGCGCCACGGCCGCCGCAACGGTCGCGCCGATCGAGTGGTCGTATAGCCACCCCAAGAGCGCGCTGCCCAAAAACCAGAACACCACGTACCCGGCCGTAAACACGCCATACGCTGTCGCTCGCCGGTTGGACGCGACCAGCGGCGCGATCGCCGCCGCCATGATCGATTCGTGGACTCCCATGCCGAGTCCCCAGATCGCCACTCCCCAGAGCGCAATCCAGCGGCCGCCGAGCAGTGCGAGCGGCGCGTACGCGGCTGACACGAGGGTGAGTGGCGCGAGCACCTTGATTCCCCCGCGGTCGAACATCCGGCCGAACACCAGGGATCCCGCGCCGCCCGTTCCCATGGCGACCGCGTAGAACACCGGGATCGTGGCGTCGCCGATGAACGCCGCTTGATGGAAATGGAACGCGATCAGCGGAAAATCCGCAAAACCGGCCGCGACCAACGCCGCGCCCGCGAAGTACACCCAGAACGTCCGGGGGAGTGCACCCTGAGCGTTCACGTGGCGTTGCGATTCCATCTGCTCGGGACGCGGGTACAGCACGCGCGCGATCACGAGCAGAGTCAGCGTGCAGAGCGCGGGTATCGCGAGGACCGAGAACGCGAGTCGATAATCCGCGCTCCCCGTCAGCACGAGTGCCATGATGAGCGGTCCGACCAATGCTCCGAACTGATCGAGCCCTTCGTGCAGGCCGAACGCCCAACCGTAGCCGCCCATTTCCCCGCCCGCGTGTGACAGCATCACATCTCGCGGTGGATTGCGCGTCGCCCTTCCGATCCGCTCGAGCACGAGCAACGCCACGGCGGCGGGCCAGCTGCGCGCCAGCGCGAGGGCGGGAACGGCGAGCATCTGGATCACATATCCCGTGATCGTGATGGGCCAGTACGCTTTGGTGCGGTCGGCCAGCGGGCCTGAAAACAGCCGGAAGCCGTACCCGGCCAGCTCGCCGAACCCGCTCGCGGTGCCGACGATCGCGCCGCTCGCCCCAAGCACGGCCAGAAACGGTCCTGCAATCCCTCGGGCTCCCTCGTACACAAAGTCGGCGAAGAAGCTCATGATGCCCACAAGCAAAACGAACTGGAGGGCCTGGCGTCTCTTGTCGCGCATCGGGTGGCAAAAAACTAAGGCTCCGGCTGGTTCACCGGAGCCTGTGTGTCGCCAAAATGGACGGACGCTCAGTCACACGGGATGCCCGCCCCGTAGAGCCCGTCGCGACAGAATTGTGACGTGCCCTGATGTTCGGCCTGATTGTACAGCGCGAACCACGCTCCAGCGAACCCGAGAACTCCAACGCCGATGGCAAGCCCCGTCTTCGTGGCCGAGTGCTGTTGCGCCTCGAGCTTCGAGACATCTTCCAAGGACAGCTCCTCGAATTGATGGATACCGTTCCACTGTTGCACGAAGCCCATCAACGTGTCGTCTTCGACGCGAGCACCGACCATGATGAAGCTCGTGCCGTCGGGTCGCGTGACGCGCACGTTCTTGGGGTGCGCGTCGTCGAGGTACGAGGCTGGCTCCTTGACCCGAACCATCCCCGTGCATCCGGCGGCGGCGAGTACGAGCAAGACCGCGACGCTGTGCCAGTAATGTCGTGAGCTCAAGTATTGAGGAGGCATTCCTGATCCATTTCGATAGGCGTCGAACTCTCCGGAGACTCGTGCGGGCGGTGCGAGGCGCTCACGGGTGTGCATGCGATCCCTCGGGCTGGGCGGTCTTCGTCATATTGTTATTCGTTATCGCCATGCGAGACATATCTCAGGATTCAACCGCAGTCAATGCGCGGCGACTGCCTCCAGTAGCCCGAACGCGGCTGCTGTGCGATCGCGTTAGACGAGCGCTACGGAACGTTAGTGGTATGCGTGCAGACGCACACGTCGTCGAAGTCGCAGTCGCAATAGTTGACTCCCCCGAGGTGATTGCCGTTGCTCGCGCCGCTTGCGGTACCGACGATCGCGCCGGTGGCACCGAGTACCGCGAGAAAGGGACCGGCGATCGCACGGCCCCCCTCGTACACGAAATCAGCGAAGAAGCTCAGGATCCCGATGAGCAGGACGAAATGGAGGGCGCGACGTTTGGTGGCGTTCATGACCCTCAAAAAAAACTCAGCCCCGGTGCGAAGCCGGGGCTGAGAATGTCAATGCTGCTAGCGGCAGGTCAGCAGGCGCAGACCTCGTCGAAGTCGCAGTCGCAGGGGATTTGCCCGGGTCCCTGCTTCGGGCCGTTCCCGCCCCCACCCACCAGCTGCGAGTAGACCACATAGGACACGGTTCCGAGACCGACGAGAACGGCGGCCGTCCGGACCGGCGCGGATTGCTTGGCCCGCATTTGTCGAACGTCGGTGAGCGGAATTTCCTGGTACAGGGCCATCGGAGAAGTTTCGGTCGGGAGGCTGAAGCCGATGAGCGTGTCACCCTGCAGCCGGGGTTGTGAAATGCGGTAGGTCGTGTCGTTGTGCTTGCGAATCACCCAAACCTCGGTCGGCTGCTGTACCTCGAGGTAGCTCAGTGGCTTTGGTACGGACGAAACGGCGGTACAGGCCGCGGTCAGGCTTGCCAGCACGACTCCCGATGCGAGTCCATACGCCCAAATCTGTTGTGCCTTTACGCTTCTCATACGCACCTCGTTTTTCGCGCCTGGGGTCAGTCATTGACTGTCCCACTTGCCTACCCCACAGACTGGAAGTTGGCACTTGCGGCAACGTCCTGCAAGGGCAGAACCGCCCGTGACAACCCTCCAGAATGCCCGCATATTGGCCACCCTGCATCAAATGGAAGGGCCGCGGCGTAGTCAGAAGCAGTCCCGCGACTGAACACACGCTTTGTGAGGACGGATGCCGGTGATGACAACAGCCAGGCAGCGGCTGGGCGCGTCCGTGCGGACCCGTCGCGATCTTCATGTCCTGTTTGCCCTTGCCGTACTGATCGCGGCCCGACCCGCGCGTGTCTTGGCGCAAGACAGTGTGAGTAATGTATCGGGCGATACGCTCCATCTAACGCTGTCCGACCTGCTCGACAGCATTCAGTCGTCTCACCCCGTCGTAGCACAGGGCTCGGCTATGGTGCTCGCCGCGCACCAACGCCGCAACGCCGCGGGTCGCCTGCTCGACAATCCAAACCTCGAATGGCAGCACTCGGGTGCGACGTCGTATCTCATGATCCTGCGGCAGCCGATCTTCTGGCCCTGGGACGTCACGGCCCGGCGTCACCTGGGCGACGCGGAAGTGGCGGTCGCGCACTCCGAATCGCAGCTGCTAACCGACAGCGTCGCACTTGCGGCGGCGCAGCGCTTCGCGGATGTCCTGCGGGACCGGGCGCAGGTGGCGCTCGCGACCGAAGCAGAGAGCCTCGCCTCGGTGGTGTACGACCGATCCGTCGCCGCGCGACAGCTCGGCGAGGTGGGAGATCTCACCGTGCTCCAGGCGCGCGTCGCCCTCGATGCCGCCCGCCGCGACCGCGCGACAGCCGGCGATGAACATCGCGTGTCGATGACAAACCTCGCACTCATGATCGGTGTGCCGCCTGACGCTCCGATTGTTCCGGAGGGTGACCTCGCAACGCTGGCCGCGGTTTCCGAGCCCGATTCGGGGTATCTCGCGTTGGCGCTCGGCACGGACCCCGAGCTGCAGCGCTTTACGGCCGCGAAGATTCGGGCAGATCGTGAGGCGAGCCTGTGGCGCTCCCAGGGCCGAATTCCGCAACTTACGTTTGGGCCGAGCTTTGGTTGGTCGATCAACGCAGTGGCTACGATCCCGCCCGTCCCGCCCAGCACCACGCCGACGTACAAGAACGCGGACATTCACTACCTCGGATTCGACGTCGAGCTCGATATTCCCATCTGGCACGGTCACGCGGCGGAGACCGAGGCCGCCAATCAGGATCGGGCTGCCGCGGAAGCCGGCCATCAGGCACGGCAGCGTGAGCTGCAATTCGAAGTGCTCGACGCTACTACGACCATGTCGCGCGCCTCCCGGCAGCTTCAGGTGTTGCGCACCGGCGATCTCGCGCGCGCCCGGTTGGCCGACAGCTTGGCGGCCAACGCTCTCCGCGCTGGCGGCCCATATCTGACCACGTGGGTGAGTGCCCGAGAGGGGTATCTCGACGCGCGCCGCGCCGAGCTGGACCTATTGTGGCAGGCCGCCCGGGCGCGACTGATCCTTCAGTACCTCACCGGCACACTCCTCGCACCACCATCCGAAGGTCAATGAAAGGGAAATGGTCCATGCGCTGGGCTCGCCGGCAGGGCCTCACACTGCTCATCGTGTCCCTAACGGTGGGTGCGTGTCACAGGGGCAAGTCTCGTCATAGCGCCGATGCTGGGAATGCCACCGTCACGCTCACGCCCCGCGCGCTCGCCGTGACCGGTGTCGCGACCGAAACGGCCACGGCCAGCAGCGTACCGGAATCGTTCTCGACTACGGGTGAGATCGGGTTCGATCCTTCGCGAGTGGTCGCGGTCAACGCGCCCGTGACCGGTCGAGTGCAGCGACTGCTCGTGGGCGTCGGTGACCGGGTCAACGCGGGTGACACGCTCGCGACCGTACAGAGTCCCGAATTTCTGTCCGGCGCCGCCGTGGTGACGGCCCCCCGTGCGGGCGTAATCACAGTGCTCGCGGCGGGTCCGCAGCAGCTCGTGACCGCCGGGACCGAGCTGATGCGGGTCGCGGGTATCGATCGGGTGTGGCTGAGGGTGGATCTGTACGCGCAGTACGCATCGCTGGCGCGCTCCGATCTCCCCGTGGAAGCACGCGTGGCGGCCTTCCCCGGCCAGGTTTGGAAAGGTCGGCTCGCGGGGGTCGCGCCGAACGTCGACAGTGTGACGCAGGCGGTCGCTGCCCGTGTGGTGCTCGACAACAGCGACCACCGCCTGCTCCCGGGCATGTACGCGGACGTGCAGGTGCAAACCGGAGGCTCGATCCGTGGCATCCTGATTCCCCGGGAAGCCGTCATTCATGACGGCGGCCGGCAGCTGGTGATGATCCGCCAGGGGACCGCCGAAAGTCCGAATTTCTTTCCCAGTGTCGTGCAGCTCGGTCCGGTGGTCGATACGCGCGTGGCGGTGCTCCGGGGCGTGAACCCCGGTGAGCAGGTCGTCGTGAAGGGTGGCTACGAGCTCTACAGCGCGGGGTATGCGTTCGCCCGCGGCGCCGAGGAGGAATAGCGGGAATGCTGCGGCGCATCATTCTTTTTTCGCTCACACATCGGTTCCTCGTGTTTGCGCTGGCATTAGGCGCGGCGGCCGCGGGTGTCATCGCCCTCAATCGCATGCCCGCCGATGTGCTCCCGCCGCTCAATGCTCCGGTGGTCCTTGTGGTTGTGGCCAACGAGGGCCTGGCGCCTCAGGAAATGGAAGCGCTCGCCGCGCGGCCGCTCGAAGCGGCGGTACGCGCGCTTCCGGGTGTGCAGTTCGTCCGGACCAAGAGCAGCCAGGGGCTCACGATTCTCTGGGTGCAGTTCGCCTGGGGCAGCGATTTCTACCGCATTCTGCAGCAAGTGGCGGGGGCAGTTGCCCAGGTCCAGGGCCAGTTCCCTCCGGGCACCCAGCCGCCGGTGCTGTCCTCCGCCACGAGCCGGCTCCAGCAGGTCGTGGAGTTCTATCTCGCCGGCGACCTTCCGCCCCGCGACCTGCGCGAGCTGGCAGATTACGACGTCCGGTTCGCCCTGCTGGGAATTCCCGGCGTGATGCGCGTGCTCGATATGGGGGGCGAGGTGCGGCAATACCACGTCGCCGTTCACCTCAACGCCCTTGCCGCATATCGTGTCGGCCTGGACGACATCGCCAATGCGATCCGTCGATCCAACGTGAGCTTCGCGGGCGGATTTCTCGTCACCGGACCCCAGGAAGTCACGGTCCGCGGCCTGGGCCGCCTCCGGACGCTCGACGACCTGGCCAACGTTCGGGTGACCTCGGTGGGGGGACGGCCGCTCCTGCTCAAGGACGTCGCGACCGTCGAGGAGGGGAGTGCGATCCGCCGCAGCGCGGCCTCGCTCGGTGGGCGGGTGGTCGTCACCGGAACGGTGAGTAAGCAGTACGGCTCAGACACCCGTCCCATCGCGACCGCGGTCGAGAGCACATTCGCCACGCTTCGCACGCAGCTGCCGCATACAGTGACGCTGCGTACGTTCTACTCACAGGCGCAGTTGATCGATTACTCGCTGGCCGGGCTGCGTGACGCGCTGCTCATCGGCGGTGCGGCGGTAGTTCTCGTGATCTGGCTGCTTGTGGGCGACTGGGTCCTGACGCTCGTGATTGCGGCCATCATGCCGCTGTCGCTGCTCGCCACCTTTGCCGCGATGGGGCTCGCCGGCATCGGTTTGGACACGATGTCGCTGGGCGGCATCGCGGTCGGCCTCGGGATCATGATCGATGCTGCGATCGTGGACACGGAGAACATCTACCGCCACCTCCGCGAGCGGCCCGATGACAAGGTGAATGCCGCGCTCGAAGGCTCGCTCGAGGTCCGCCGCCCGGTGCTGTTCTCGACGTTGATCATCGCGGGGATGTTCGTTCCGGTGTTCTTCCTGGGCGGAATTGCCGGCCGCATCTTCACGCCATTCGCATTTGCGGTGCTCTCCACGGTGATCATCGGGTACGTGCTGAGCCTGACCGTGACGCCGGCGCTTGCGGCGACATTTCTGCGACCCGAGCGCAAGAGTGCGCGGGCCGGCTTTCTCATTCCCACGCTGCGGCAGCGTTACGAAGCTGCCATCGACGATGTGATCCGGCACCCCGCACGCGTCGGGGTGGTCACGCTGGCCGTCGTCATCGTCACGGCAGTGATCGCATCCGCGGTGGGGTTCGATTTTCTGCCCGAGCTCGACGAGGGAGCGATGATGGTGAAGGTCCAGTCGCCTCCCGGGACGAGCCTTGATCTTACGGATCTGCAGGCGCGGCGCGCCGCCGAGATCATCGCCCGCGGCCCGGACGTGCGCGAGGTAATCGTGCGCGCGGGACAGCCGGAAGGCTCCGAAGAGCCGGAAGGCGTCAACAACACGGAGATCTGGGTGCGCCTCGCGCCGTTCGGCCAGCGAAAGGACAACATCGAGACGATCCGTCGCTGGATGCGCGACAGCCTGGCGGCGATTACCGGCGCGCGCGTGATCGTGACCGCTCCGCTGATCGAGCGCATTCAGGAAAGCCTGGGCCAGTCCACCGCTCCGCTCGTGGTGAGCATTGTCGGCGACAACCTCGACACGCTCTCGTCGCTGTCCGACCGGCTCGCACGCACGATGAGCGAAATCGCAGGAATCGTGGACGTGAACCCGGAAGCCGCGGAAGCGGTCACCCAGATTGCCGTCCGGCCCGACCGGCTGCGCGCAGCGCGATATGGGCTCGATCCGGAGGATATCGCGGGGGCGGTCGAGCTGGCGTACGAAGGCAGGGTGGTGACCACGGTATTGCGGGGCCAGCGCAAGGAATATGGTGTCTTCATGCGGCTCCAGAAGCAGGACCGCGCGGGAATCGAGGACTTGGGGCGGCTGCCGATTGCGACTCGAGCGGGAGGCAACGTCCGGCTCGATCAGGTGGCCGACGTATCGCTGTCACGGGGGCCATCGGCGATCCGGCGCGACAACGGCGAGCGCCGCATCCAGGTAGATGGAAATCTCGCCGGCATTGATCTCTCCTCCGCGGTAGCGGCGCTGCGGGCGCGAATTCCGGATCTCCAGCTACCTCCGGGCTACCAGATTCGGTTCGCGGGGAGTTACGAGGAGCAGCGCCGCGTGGAGCAGGCGATCAGTATCGCCATTGTCGCGGCGATCTTCGTGATCTTCGTCATCCTGGAAGCGGCGTTCGGGTCGGCCAAGCAGGCGGCGCTTATGATTCTTACGATTCCGTTGGCGCTGTCGGGCGGCGTGGTGGCGCTGTGGATCACCCGCAGCACCTTCAACGTGTCGTCGTTGATCGGCATCCTGGCTCTGTTCGGGCTGGCGATTCAAAAAGCCGTGCTGCTGCTCCAGCACGCGAACGATGACATGGCACGGGGACTCGGACCCGATGAGGCCGCCAAGGCGGCGGCCATCATCCGATTCCGCCCGGTGTTCCTGACGACGGCGGCCGCCGCCCTCGCGGTACTCCCGCTCGCCATCGGCCTGGGCGCCGGCGCCCAGCTGCAGCAGCCCATGGCGATCGTGATTGTCGGTGGTGTGACGAGCGATATGCTGCTCGCCCTGGGCGTGCTTCCGGCTCTATACAAGTACACGGTGAGACGGCGTCAAGAGAGAACCGTCTAGGGGTGGTGCGCCAGCGTCATGGTATCGGCAATTTGATCGTTGACACTGTTCGAGCCTGACCCCGAGTGTTTGAAGATCACGATCAGCGCACCCGCTAGCGCCGCCCCACCCAGGGCTGCGGCCGCGATCGTCTTGCCCTTGTCTTCCTGCTGCACCGCGGCATGGCTGACCTCACTCAGCGGAATCTCAGTGTACTCACCGTTCACCGAGCCGATGACCGTGTCGGCGAGCATGCGTGGGCCATCGAGCTTGACGACCGAGTTGTTGTGCTTCGTGAGCCAGATAGTGCGCGGCTGCTTTGAGACAATGTAGCTGCCGGGCGAATCGACCGGCCCGACGGAGGTGCACGCGGACGCGGCGACCAGCAGAGCTATCACGGAAACTGTGTTGCGCATGCGTTTCTCCTTTCGTGCGCCGTGTGATATGAGACTGAGCACAAAGGCGGTGTCGGATGGCTAGCCGAGGGGTGCTGGCTCGTCCGACCCCGCCTTTATGCTCTCTACAGTCTCGCCGACAGCGACAAGAAGAAGCGGCGCGGCATGCCCGGTGTGAGGAACCGGTCAGGTGCCGAATTGAAATCGTCCAGCGCGATCTGTGACCCCGGTGGGAACAGGCCGTTTGTGGCCTCGATCCCGTATGCCATGTACGAAGCGTTGAAGATGTTCTCCAACTGGAAGTTGATGGAGAAGCGATTGAAGCCCAGCTTGCCGCGAATTCCGCTCACTGCGTACCCCGGCTCCTGCGGGCGCTGGTTCGATTCGTCTCCCTGCACATAGAACGACGAATACGCTCGCACGTCCCACTCGGCGTTGAGCGTCACCTTACCAAAGGCACGGTCAATCCCGAGTCCGGCGCGCAAGCGATGCAACGGCGAGTTCGGGAAGATGTCGCCGGGCTCGGTAGGGGCCGGCGCTGTGTCGGCGGTTTGCAGCTGGATTACGCTCTGATACGTCGCTCGGACGAAGCTGTAGGACCCGAAGATGCGAAAGCCGTCTGGAAGTCCCACCTGTAGCGAGGCCTCGAAGCCCGCACGCCGCGTCTGTGGCACGTTGACGAAGTACACGTGCGTCAGATCGGGCGAGGCAAACAGAATATCGTTCGAGACATTCGTGAAGTACCCGTTCAAATCGAGCGACGACCGGTGTCCCAGGTCAAGATCGACTCCACCTTCGAAGTCCTGCGAGGTGACTGGCGCGAGCGGTGGATCGGCGCCGAGCGCCGAAGGCAGAGAACAGGGCGCGTCCGGGTTGGCGCACGCGAGCTCAAGCGGCGCCGGCGCGCGGAAGCCGCTGCGGTATGCGATGAATCCTTTTACGTCCGGCGTGAATTCGTAGGTGAGCCCCGCCTCGGGCGAGAGGCGGTCATATGAGTTTGTGGCGCTGTTCGAGTCATTGAGTTGATCCACGTACGGAATGTCGACGTGGTCGAATCGCGCCCCGGCCGTCAACGTCAACTTGGGCGTGAGGGAGATGGCGGCTTGGGCGTAGCCGGCCAGATTCGCTTGAGGCGAAATCTGTGCGAGCGTCGTGGTCGAGTCGGGCTGGCTTCCCGGGCCTGCGGGAACGTTGAGCAGATGGAAGTTTACGTCGTCCCACTGGAAATCAGCGCCGAAGGTCAGGCTGATGGGCATGTTGCCCGCAATGGGTCGCGACCATTCGAGCGTCCCGCCACGCGAGAGGTTGTGAATGAACCCGTCGGTGTTCGGTGGCGGCACGTTGCCGTTGAACTGCTCATAGTAGTTGCGGCGCCAGAACACCGTACCGCGAAACAAGCCGCCGCCGAGCGGCTGATTGCCCCGTAGATCAACGGTATAGGCTTCTGGTCCGAAGAAGTCGCCTCCCGTGTAGTTGAGGCGTGGATAGAGCGTTGCGTAGGAGGAGGGCAGCGAACCGGCTTCCTCGATCCGATCCTTGTTGTACATGAAATCGATTGCAACGTCGCCCGAATCGTGGGTGGCACCCCACTGGTGTCCAAGGGTCATGAACACGTTCCGCGTGCGACCCTCGGTGACCTGGCGCCACCCGGTGAGATTGTTGCCGGTGCCGGCGACGAAGGCGTCAACGCCGCCAGCCTTTCCGCTCGCGTTAAAGCTCAACATCTGCCCGCCGAACGATCCACCTCCCCCCTCGAACTCCGCCTGTGGGGTGTCGGTCCCGCGCGGGGTCGAGAGCAGCACGGTGCCGCCGAGCGAGTTACGGCCGAAGAGCACGTTGGACCCTCGAACCACCGATGTCGCCGAGATGGCCTCCATCGGCAACATGTCGAAGTTTACTTCCTGTGCGTCTGGCTCGTTCATGCGCACGCCATTGAGAAAGACGCTCACGCCCTGCGGCTGCCCCACGACCCCGGAGACGGTAAAGCCGCGGATCTGGATCTCGGGCTGAAGCGGCGTTCCCTGATCGTCGAACACGTTCACGCCAGGGAGTTGCAGCAGCGCGTTCGGCAGTGCGTTCGGGATCGGGACTGGTACTGCGACAGCCATGTTCAACTGTTCGACCTGGGCGGGCGACCGCTCATCGATCGGGGATAGACGGGTGGCGGTCACCACAACCGCTGCCAGCCGGTACCTGCGCAGCGAATCTTGACGGGCTTTTTCCACGCTATCGACGCGTGCCTGGAGCGCCGCCTGGCGCGCCCGATTGATGGAATCAGCACGCGCGCGCGCCGCCGAATCCGAGGGTTGCTGGGCTGCCAGAGGACGCGCCACGGCGAGAGCGGCGATCGCCAGCGGAGCGATGAGCAGAGTGAGCTTGGTCATGGAATTGTGCACCCCGTGGGAACCCAGGCGACAGCGTAGAGAACCGTTGCGCTTGGTGCCTTGCTAGCGGAGCCGAACACCACTCCACAGTTATTGATGGCGTTGTCCTGCGGGCTGGCACGCAGCCCGCCGAGTGTTGGCAGGACGGTCCAGGTCGAGGCGGTGTCGACGATGCTACCGACGACCGCGCGAGTAATCGTGTTGTTGGCGGAATCAGTTCCGGTGAGCGTGGCGCTGACCACCCCGCTGTCGTTCACAGCGTTCGCTCCAACCGCGGTGTACCCGGTGGGCGGCTCACTCAGCTGTATCGAGCCCGCGGCACCAGTGTAGATGAAGGAACGGATCAGGCCGCTCGCCGCGGTGAAGCTGCCGGCGATGACACCGAGATTGCTCATCCCGTTGACATCGGGGTCGGTCCCGCCCTCGGGTGCGTCCACATCATCTGACTCCAACCCACTATCGCCCGGGGTATAGATGAACCCATCGTCATCGGCATTGCCGCTGATCTGACCGGGGTTGTTGATCGCGGTCGCGTCGAGGTCAACACCCGCTCCCGACGTATCGACCGGCGCCACGTCGTAGCCGCCAGAGCCGTCCGGCGTCCAGGTGACGAGCACGCTGTCGCCGGTCGTATCCTGGGCTGAACCCAGAATCACGCCGGCATCGTTGATGCTACGCGCGAACCCATACAGGAAGCCGGAAGAGTCGCCCAACGTAGGGAGGATGAGCGGTGGCGCGGTCGCGCTCGCCCAGTATATCGCTTGCCGGACACCTCCGAGCGTGGCAAATCCCACAATGGCCCCCGGGTTGTTCACTCCCCGAGCTTCGCTGTTGGCGGCGCCCGCGGGCTCCGTCAACGCGTGCGCCTGGCCACCGGAGAACGTCACGGCATGGTGCGCGGTGCCGGAAACAATGCCCCATCCGACGATCGTGCTCATGGAGCCCGCCCGAGCCTGGCTCTGTGTACCGCCGGGCAACAGGCCGAGCTCATGGATGACGTAGTCTTTTGGGAGCGGGGGTGGCAGCACAAAAGACTCATAGTTGCAGCTGCCCAGTGCCGCCGCCGCTACCCCGATCAGGAAGAGCAGCTTTGGGATTCGGCGATTCAGGCGTGGTCGCGCCACATGATCCTCATCGAATGGGGTGATTTTCGGTGGTGGTAGGCTCATCGTACAGTGCCGCCAACAGCACCTCGCCCGCAGGCGAGCTAACAATGAGCAGTCCATCGTCCGCCGCGCCCCCATTGTCAAAGTCGCGGCAGCAGATTTCCCGCGTCACGAGGGGGGTCTGGTAAGAGTGCGGCTCGCTCAGTGCCGGCTTGCCATCGCGCTGGAAGCGCACGAGCTCGCCATCGGACCAGGTCCTGTCGGAATCGCGTTCTTCGTAAACCATCATCCGCCGCACGCGGCGGTGCCCGACCGTTTCAATGATGATGCCATCATCCTGTCCCCCCACGCCGTCGAGATCGCCGCAGCACACCTCGATGCGCTGCGTGGAGGCAAATCGATCGAGCATGGGGATGTACCCGGACCGCGCAATCGCAACGATTGCCCCAATCACCCCCGCGGCCACGGCTCCAAACCAAACGGCGGCCCGCGGCCCGGCGAAACGGCGAGGGGGGCGATAGGAGGATTCGCCGCGGGCGGCCCGACCGGTGATCTCCGGGCCGAGCGAGGCGCGTGGCTCGATACGGACGCCGCGCAGTGCGGCGTCGAGTGCCGCCAGCTCTGGTGGTGTCTTGTGTTCCATAGTGTTTCTCCTTCTCTCCGCGCGGTCGGCGCGCGCAAGTCATGAAGTACGCGTGAGGCAGCGCCACGTCACGGCAACGTGACGCGTACGGCTATTCCTTATATGTGCGAGAGATTGCTACGCGGGGTCTGCCTCGAGATGCTTCCGCAGCCGCGCGAGCGCGCGCCACAGTCGGGTGCGTACGGTGCCTTCCCGCATCCCGAGAACTTCGCCGATCTTCGCAAACCCGAGCTCGCTACCGTAGCGCAAACTGATCAGCTCGCGATCCGAGTCGTTGAGGCGGCGTACGCCGTGTAGCAGGCGCTCGATTTGCTCTTCGCGCACCAGCCGCTCTTCCGGTGACGGGGCGCCAGTGGCCAGATCGCGCATGGCCGACAACGTGACGTGCTTGCGAACTTTGGCGCGCCGGAAGTGATCGCGCAGGACGTTGCGGGCGATCGTGAACACCCATACCCGCGCCTCCGCGCGCTCGGGATCATAGCGATCGCCAGACTCGAGCACTCGCAGGAACGTGTCCGCGGTCACGTCCTCGGCCTCGTCGGCGGAATCGACGTGAAATCGGATATAGCGATACACGGCGGTGCCGAAGGCGGTATACCATGCGTTGCAGCGAGCCGCCGCACTCGACGCGATTTCGGTCGACACCGGCTGTGGCGCAGGGTGGACGCGGTCGGACATGGTGGGTGGAAGATACAGCGTCCCCCCCAAAAAAAGAGACCCGGAATGATCCGGGTCTCTTTCGGCGTTCCTAGTACGCTAGTACACCGGCGCTATTGTCCCGCGGTCTTGGCAGCCTGGGCGGACGGTGTCACGATCACCTGCGCCTTCATCCCCGGATGATAGAAGCAGATGTAGTCGTACGTGCCTGGCGTATTGAAGGTGTGCGAGAACGCGCGATTGTACGACAGGTTGCCGGACTCGAACTGATCGTCGCCGCCGTTGCGCGTTGCCGTATGCGCGGCGATGTCATGATTGACCCAAGTGACCGTCGTGCCGACCGGGACCCGGATGATTTTTGGCTTGAAGATGAACTGATAAATGACCACTTCGTTGGGCTTCGAGGGCACGCTCGGGTCGTTGGCCATGCCGCTGCTGGTGCTCATGCCACGATTATCACTGCTGGGCTTGGCACCGGGGTTTCCGGCTGATGCGCACGACGCGAGTACGACGACTGCTGCGGCACTTGCCGCGATGGACACCAGACGCACAAAACCTCCCGCCTCGAGGGGCCCTCTAAAGTCGGACAACAGTGTATAAAAGTTTGTGAAAGATATCACAAGATTCAAGGGGTAGCTACCCGTTCGAGTACCGCGGCGGCCGAATCGATCACCGTTGCACTACGCAGCAGTGCAGCGGCTACTCGCATGATTTCGTGCTGCGCTTCATCGCCGTTGCGTCGCTCCAGCGCCTCCCGCACCCCCGGAACGGTTTTGACCCCGTACCCTGTATAGCGTCCGGGCGCGTACAGCAGGTGGCGAAACCAGGGCCGGCCGGGAAGTCCCGCCGTGTCAGTCAAGCTGCGCTCGAAACGGATCAGTAACGGGTTTGTTGCTCGCGCGCCGGTGCTGTCGAGCCCGGCGCCGCCGTTCGCTGCTAGTGCGTCGAGTGCCCGCTCGTAGCGCTCCGCACTGCGCGCCAACGCCATGCGGGCGCTGTCGAGCCGAGCCAGATTGGGCTCCCGCGGAATCTCCTGGCGCTCGGGCGCCACGAGCGCGGCGCGTGGATCGGTGATCGCGGCGTACATTCCCTCATCGAGCTCACGATTCCGTTCGCGCGCGTTCTCTGCCTCCCGCTTCCCCAGGTTCCGGAGCTCGTCGACGTAGCGCGCGACGGTTTCAGCAAGATTGCCGAATTCAAACGGCAGCACGGGCGCGTCGGCGAGGCGCATGACCGCTGTACCGGCGGTTTGCGCCAGCGCCCGTTCGTACACGAACGCGCTGTCATCGAAGCGCATATACCAGAAGAAATCGTCGTATACGGAATGATAGATGCCGCCGCCATCCTCACCACCGTAGGCGAGGTTCAGTGACGCAATCCCGGCATGTTGCAGAAACGGCGTGTAGTCCGATCCCGACCCAAGGGCGTCGAGTCGCAGGTCGGCGCGCCCTCTCACTTCGCGGCGTTCGGCCGCGGAGTCGGCCTCGGCGATGCGATGCAGTCGCTCGCGCGACCACACCGAAAGCCCGGTTTCGGGGTCGCGGATGTCCTTCGCGACTTCGTTCATGAATCGCTCGAGCGAGTGCGATCCGCCGATCGAGATAAATCCGCGCCCGTTGAGATCCGTGTTGACGTATGCCGCCGCATGACGCTCGAGCTCGGCGGCATGGGCTTCCACCCACTCGGTCGACCCGATCAGCCCCGGCTCCTCACCATCCCAGGCCGCGTAGATGATTGTCCGCCGGGGCTTCCATCCCGCCTGCGCTAAAGCTCCGAGTATGCGTGCCTCCTCGAGCAATGCAGACTGGCCCGAGAGAGGGTCCCACGCGCCGTTGACCCAGGCATCGTAGTGATTGCCGCGCACGATCCACTGATCCGGCTCCGTGGCGCCGGGAAGCCGTGCCACCACATCCGAGATCGTGCGCGTGCTCCAGTCGAACCGCGCACGCAGGTGCACGCGCGCTGGCCCCGGGCCGACGTGATACGTGATCGCCAGGCCGCCGCGCCATGCCGCCGGTGCCACTGGCCCTGCGAGTGCGGCAAGCAATGGCTGGGCGTCCCCATACGACAGCGGCAACACGGGAATCCGCGTGAGCGTCTGCGCGTCACCGAGCGCCAGGCGCTTGGTTCCCGGCACGGAGGGTTCTCCCGGCGTGAGCGGATCGCCGGGATAGATCGGCATATCCATGACGCTGCCGCGCTGCACGCCGTACGCCGGGCGCCACGGCCCGGTGGGAAACACATCCCCGGCCTGATAGCCGTCGTCGCGTGGATCGGAGTAGATGAGGCAGCCCACGGCGCCATGTTCCGCCGCCACTTTCGGCTTGATGCCGCGCCAGGACGCGCCGTAGCGCGCAATGACGATCGCCCCGCGCACCGACACGCCCATCTGCTCGAGCCGCTCGTAGTCCGCCGGAATGCCATAGTTCACGTAGACGAGCGGCGCCGTCACATCGCCGTCGATGGAATACGCGTTGTACGGGGGCAGCTGCTCGGACTGCTGCGCCGATGTGGGATCTCCCGGCACAGGAGGCTCGACCAGACGCGCCGTAAATTTGCGCGGGGCCACGAGCTCCACCAGGCGGTCACGTGGCGTGGGGAACAGAACGTCGAAGTGCTCGAGCGCGGCGTCCCATCCCCACGCACGAAACCGAGCGAGAATCCATTCGGCATTGGCGCGGTCGTACGGAGAACCCAGATGATGGGGACGGGCGGACAGGTGACGCATCGTCTCGCGCATCGTGTCGGGCACGATCCGGTCGCGGAACCTGGTTTCCCACTCGGCCTCGGCGCGAGCGGTGCCGGACGAGTACCCGCGAAACGCCGCAGGCGCTGGTGTCTGCGCGAGTGGCGTGACACAGAGTCCCAGGACCAGCGCGCCCGGGAGAGTCCCATGGTTAACAATCGCGCGATAGCGCACTCTCATGGCATTGCCTCCGGGGGGGAACTCATGAAAACAACGCTGTGTGTCCTGGTCTCGGTACTGGCGCTTGGAGTAGCGGCGGTGTCAGCGGGCGCCCAGGAGCCGGCCGCCTCCACGGCCGAGATGGAAGCCATGGATTCAAGCGTCGCCATGTCGAGCGAGATGGCTCACGATGCCCACATGCGCATGACGGCCACGCGGCCGCCGAGTCGGGGCGATTCAGCTCGGGTGCGCGGACTGCTCGAGGAAATGCACCGAGCGCTCGGCAAGTACGAGGACGTGAGCGTGGCCGAAGCGGACGGGTTCCGGAGATTTCTCCCGGGTCTCAAGCAGCCGCTGTATCACTATACCAGCTGGCGGTGGGCACTCGAGGCGGCGTTCACGTTCAACCCCGACAAGCCAACGTCGCTGTTGTACCGCGAGCGCGCGGACGGTAGTCTCGAGCTCGTCGGGGC
>Ga0335079_10002586_pt1 | contig 20835 bp, 19 predicted proteins | sample Lox_Sample_33_FD_206719 | JGI IMG/M metagenome (GOLD analysis project Ga0335079, IMG submission 206719) | Soil microbial communities from Loxahatchee National Wildlife Refuge, Florida, United States - Lox_Sample_3.3 | ecosystem: Environmental > Terrestrial > Soil > Wetlands | place: USA... | reverse complement strand
CACCGCGTTGTAATACGCCACGTTGTGGCTCCACATCAGCGAATTCTGGTTGCTGCCGTTCCGCACCACTACCCGCTGCAGGTTCGACTCCCGCGCTCCGCAGTATGCGAAGATGTTGTTGTCCCACAGGTTCCACTGCGAAAGATATTGGTTCGGCCCCGTGTGCTGCGGCGTGTTGTTGAACGCGCACGTGTGGCTGATGCGGTACACCAGGTTGAATCGCGCCTCCACGTTCGATGTTCCCTGGTCCAGATAAATCCCCTGCGCTCCCTGGTTCGCCGTGTTGTCGTAGTTATGCGCCAGATCGTGGATCACGTTATAGAGAATGTGATTGCAATAGCTGTTCGTCGGTGCAAGCGATGGTTGGCCCGTCGTCGGACAATTCGCCGAAAGCGAACTCGCCGCATAAATTCCCCCGAAGTCGCTGAGCACGCCGTTCAGTGCCCCGTTCTGCCCTTGCCCGTAACAGCGGTTCCAGCTCACCGTGTTGTTGTAGGCGAAAAACTGCGTGCTGCTCGAACCATCATCCGCGCCTCGTCCCAGGCCGTACCCCATCTCTATGCATCCCGTGTACCCGTTGAAAATGTCATTGTGCGTGACCGTGTTGCCGTGCGTATCGCCCAGCCAGATACCCGCCCCTTCGCCCGTCGGCTGCAGTCTCCCGTAATACGCAACCGCCGTATTCATCACCAGGTTGTTCTTCGGCACGCTGGTGTCGCTGTCCGTGACCGACGCCTTGCTTCCAATCCGGATTCCGCCCGCGCCCGCGTCATACACTGCGCTGTCCATGATCTCGTTGCCGCTGCTCGTTCCCAGAAATTCGATTCCCCATCCCTGAATGTGGTTCAGCTTCACGCCTTCAATCTTGATCTCACTCGAGTCGGTGAAGCTGACGGCCGCCGGAACCAGCGGCATGCCTTGCGAATCTCCCAGTCCATACGGTCCTGGCATCCAGTTGTCAGCCTGGAATTCCAGCCCGCGGAAAATCACATCGTGCAGGCCCGTCGCGCTCAGCAGCTTTCCCGGAGCAGCCATCGCCGGCACCACGATCGTGTCCACATTCGGGTCCTCACCCGGCGCCGCCGCAATGTACAGCCGCCACGTCGCCGCCGGCGTGCTCACCGTCGAAGCGCATCCCGGACAGCGATCCAGGTACCATTGCCCCGCCGCCAGCTTCTCCTTCACGTTCTCCGCAACATACGCATGCCCGGGCAGACATCCGTTATTTCCGTTGCTCAGCGCCATCGGCCCCGTCAGCGCGGCGGTCCCTCCCGACGCCGATGCCAGCCGCCCGCGTCCCATACTCCAGATTTCAAAATTCAGGATCTCGATGTCCCCCAGCGCAATTCCATGCCATGTGCCGCTCAGGTCCGCTCCGCTATACAGAAATCTGTTGAAGCACATCCATGGCGTCCCGCCCGCACACGGCGTCGACTGAAACGAACACGGCCCCGCGCCCGCTGGGCATCCGCAGGCCGAATCCGCCGCTGCCTGGTTTGCTCCGGCAACGCATATCGGAGCGCTGTTCGATCCCGCGCACGCGTTTGTCAGATATCCGCCGCTGCCGCTCCGTGCCTGCGGTCTCGGCCGCCGCACGCCGTTATAAAAGAGCGATTCGAAGTCCTGGAAATATCCCGTGTCCGATGGATTCGCGTCAATATCCTGGTACCACAGCGTGCAACTCCCCGCGCACGCCGTAACGCTGTCCCGCGTCCACGTCCCCGTCATCTGCCGTCCGCCAGTGATCACGGGAATTTCCGCTCCATAGTTCTGGTAGAGCATTGGTGCGCTGCTCGTGCCGCTGTCTCCGCTGTCGAAACTCCACGTTGCGCTCAGCGGATACGTTCCCCCGCGGAAGAGCACCACATGTTTTCCCCCTGGCATACCGCGCACCACCGCCGTCGCGTGCTGCGGTGTCAGGCAAGGCTGGGCCAGCGTGCACGCATGGCTGTCATTCCCGCCCATTTCCGACGGCGCAACTATCGCCGCATTGTTCGTTGCTGGCACGCCGTAAGCGCCCGGACCGCTGCCCGTCCACGAGCCCGAATAAACGGACTGTCCCCACGCTGCCGTTGCCGTCAGCAGAATCCACAGTGTTCTCATAGGAAGAACCGGAGTGTCGTCCTCTCTGCGCTGAGTTCAGATAAATCTGAGTCCAATAGAAAAGGCGGCCCGTGGGCCGCCTCGTTTGCGTCGCCGCCTTCGAAAATCTCTACGGTCCCGCCATCGCATGCCCGAAACTTTCCGGCACAAATGACAGCGCCCCGATCTCCCATCCAGCTCCGAACTGTGTCTGGTCAATTCCCATCAGGTCGTATTTGTACTCGCTTCCGATCGCCGCTCCCTGGTCTACCACCGGAGAAGTCTGCGTGGGCCGCGGGTCCATTGCCGTTCCTGAAGCCGCATCCGCGTAATAGGTCGTCCCCGTATTCTGCTGCTTGCTCAGCAGATAGTTCACCAGCTGCGTGTTGCTCATCAGCGTCGCCCCTGCCGTCTTGAGTGCATCCAGCATCACGCCCACCTGGTGCGCCGAAAGCTCATTGACGTGCCAGAAAATTCCCATCGGCACGCCCCACACTGCCGACTTGAACACCAGCGCTTGCACTTTGTTGGTTAGTTGCGCATCGCTCAGGTTTTGGAAGTTGGGCGAAATGCCTTGGCTCAGGATGTTCTGCACATTGACGCCATTCGCCAGCACCGTCGCTGCATTTGGGGAAGGCTGCATCGTTCCCGATCCCCGGGCTCCCGCATACCCGGCCGTCACCGCAATCGCTTCTGTGGAAGTGTCTTCATAGCTTCCCGGATACACATAGACCCGGTGCGCCGGCAATCCCGTCAGATTTGCATTCATCCATGCCAGCGACCACTCCAGCTCGTCTGTCATCAACCGTGTCTTATCTGTCTGCAGCGTGTAGGGAGCGCTCTTTATGTCCTGCCCGCTCACGTCCGCCAGGTCCTGGCTCCGCACCGCGCTCTTCATGTTCGGATCGGTGGCCACCGCGAACACGCCTCTCTGGTTCAGTGTCGCCACAATGCCGCCCAGCGTGTCGAGCCCGGTCGAGGCTTGTCCGGGCGCCGGTGCCGTCAGGTCCCAGCTCACTTGCGCGTTGCCGTCGCCAGGTGCGTTGATCGTCAGGTGCTTGTTTGCGATCGTGAGCGTCACGCTGCTTGCCGCCGTCCCCGTGTATTGGATCGTGAACGCGTTGGGAAACACAAAGTACTGGTGCGATACCGAATGGCAGTTCACGTCCCAGCCCGCGTTGATCCACGACTGAAACGTCGCCGCCAGTTGATTTGACAGGTCATACCCGGTCACCACCGCAATGCTCAGCGGTACGCCTTTCGCCTGAATCATCGGTAGCAGCGAGGCAATATATTCGTGCGACCCGTCAATCAGTCCCGGATCGTCGTACGTCACGCTGATTCGTGCCGGATATTGCATGAACCCCCGCACCAGGGGCGGTGTGTCCGCCGGCTGATTATGGCCCCCGTCAACCGGCGTCCCCGCCACGTCCGTCGAAACCCCCGTCGCCAGGTTGTTCGCGTAAAAGTGGCAGTAGGAGTACGTCACCGCCCCTGTGTTGTCCATCAATCCGTACGTGCGGTTCGCATAGCCGCGGCAGTTCTTCACTTCAATCGTCGTCGGTGTTCCGTCAAACCGGTATCCCACATAATTCCGGTGCGCGTCCGTGTTATAGAGATGAATGTCGCCCGCGGCCCCGCCCGGATGAACATAAAACCCGATCGGCACCGTCCCGTTCGGCACCTGGCTGTCCGCCATCAGGTTCGCCAGCCATAAGTGATCGCTCGTCCCTTGCACCTGCACGCCGTATCCGTCATACCAGTCAAGTTTTATGTGCTGCATCTCCACGTAGCTGACATTGTTGAGGTTGATCAACGATTGTCCGCTGAGAATCATCGGCGTCACCGACCCGTAGTGCGTCACTGGATTTCCACTCGCCGACCACACGTAGAGGTTCTGCGTTGCCGTGTCATACGTCCAGTCGCGATCGTGCGCCAGCATGTTCTGCGCGCTCTGCGAATTCCCCCACAGTCCGCCGAACTGCACAAAGTTCAACTGCGTGATAGGCTGGGTCGCGCTCAACGTGATCTGCCATACATTGCCTGTCGTATTCGTCCACTGTGCGGCAGTGGTCGCATAGTATCCCGTAAACTCCGGCGGCCTCCCGTTGCCGTACGCGTCAAACTTGATCACGTTTCCCGCCGTCCCGCTCGAAGGCGGCGTCAGCGTTTCATTCCAGACTCCGTCTCGCTTGAACAGAACCACGTCCCCCGGTTGGAACGTCGAGATGCCGACCTTCAACAGCGTTCTCCACGGCGTCTGCGGACTCAGGCCGCTGTTCGCGTTGCTTCCATTCGGGTCCACGTAGTATGTCGTCGCTCCCGCCGGAACCAGCATGGCCAGGAGCGTCAGGAAAACTGCCGCATTCCGCTTCATCACTGCACCTGCCGGGCGCTGATGTAGAGCGCGTACGTCCCCGTTCCCGTCGTGCATCCCGTATAGCTCACCGCGTAAGTCAGGTTGTTGCTGGTCGAGTTGTTCCACACGCTCATTACCGCTTCCCCGAAGTTGGCCGTCGTACCCAGGGCGAGCGCAGAACTTGCCACGCCGTTGCCTGTCAATGGCGCGGTCATCGTCCGCGCTCCTGTCCGGTCGCCCCAGCCGATCGTCACTGAGACCGCAGCCGATCCCGCCGCGCTGCACGCGGCATCCGACTCCACGTAGACGTTCACTTCGAACTGCCCCACCGGTGCGCTGGCGATCAGATTTGTAGTCGTGATTGCCGCCGTCTGTGCCGTTACATTCACCACGTTCGGGGAAATGATCGCGGGAGTGAACACTGCCGTGCCGAAGTATCCGTTTTTCACTCGCAGCGACGTCGAACCCAGGTTGTAGGAGTTGTCCGCAAACGGCTTTAGCTCCGAGATAGTGCTGATCGCCCACCGCACGGTGCTGCCGATCAGGAACCCAATCCCGCGCTGGCTTCCCGTTCCCCCGTTTTCCGTCGCGAGTTCAAAGAGACTGTTTCCCGTGTCCCACTTCAGCCCCACTCGCTCGTAGTTGGAGGCGTCCGTGTAAGTTCCATACACCCGCAACGCCTGCGCCGTCGTGCTGTTCCGCTCCTCCAGCGTGTTCGCGTCCGGATTGAAAACGTTGAGCAGCCCCAGTTGCACCGCCTGCCCGTTGTTGTCAATCACCTTCGGACAATGGCAGCTCGCATCGAACCAGAACAATCCGTAGTTTGGGATGCCGGCCGGCGCCGAGGTCTCAGCCAGTTGGATCACGTCCGCGGTGCTGCAGTTGGCATTTCCGTTTGCCTGGATGCCCGTAGCAAAACTTCCATTGCACTGCGTCGGCGTCTGCATGAGTTGCGTCGCGGTGTTCGCGTTCTCCGCGAGATTGCCGTTGCTGTCGAGCTTGGCCACTTCGACCAGCGAGCCGCCGTTCTCCGATACTTGCACCTTGCCGCTCGTCCCAAATCCAATCAGCGACTGTCCTGCCACCGCTGGGCTCAGGCTTCCATAGCTGCCTTCTACGCTCCAGGCGCCGCTGCCGGTTGAGACGAACGAGTTCGCTTGCACTGCGCCGCTTACCGTCAGCGCGTCATCCATTTGCACGCTGCTCGTGAACTCATTCAGTCCGGCCAGTTCACTCACCGGCACCAGCCCGCTGACCAGGTCGGCCTTGCCTGCCAGTCCTGTATCCACGTAGTGCTTCGTCGCCGCTTGCAGCGATGCCGCGGGATCTCCGCTGAGCGTCAGCGTCCCGGTCATAGTGTCTCCGGCCTTGCTGACGTACGATCCGCTGCCCGAAGTCGTCACCGCCGAATCCACATACCCTTTCGTTGCCGCATCGCTCGACTGCACCGGGTTCGGAAGACTCGGCGCGACCGCAAACGTCTTTGTCCCGCTGATGGTTTCGCTTCCGCTCAGGTGGACCACCGCCGCGTCGTTCGCCTTGCTCGCGACTTCCGATTGCACGTATTGCTGCGTCGCGAACTGCGCCGTCGTCCCCGGCGCGCCAGGTGTCGTGCGCACCGCCGTGATCGTCGTCGGCGACGTCGCCGGAACGTTCCAGTACTCCGTCTTCACGCCATCATCCAGCTGGTACACCACCGTGTAGTAGGTTCCGGCCGGCGTCGCGCCCGCGTTGGGCACAAGCTGCACCGACAATGCGCCTCCGGCGCTCAGGTTCACGCTGGTGCTTCCTCCCGCCACGGCGTATCCGTCCGCCGTGCTGAACGTCGGCCACGAGATAATCAGTGTTCCCGTCGCTGCTGTTCCGTCGGCGCGGTACACCGTTCCCGTAATCGTGGTCAGGCTGGGCGTTTGCGCTGTTGCCGCAGATGTGGCCAGCAGCAGCATCAGCCAACAAAAAAGCCGCCCAAATGGGCGGCGTGCATTACACATAATTCCTCCCCGGCCTGTCCTGCGGGTCAGGCCGACCTTCCACTCGCTTGTGACGGGAATACTGCGAACTGGCCGCTGCCGGCCAGGAATTACCCTCGGCTTACTTCGCCGTTTTTACCTGTTCTTCCAGAAATCGCTTTACGCTGTTGACGTAAACGTCGGCAAAATCCACTACCGGGCGTCGCGTCTCGATCAGTTGCATCGCTGCGCCCAGCTTCCAGCTCAGCGAGCACAGGATCGCCAGCGCCATCATCGGCGCGCGATGCACTCCTGCGGCGCAATGCACGAACAGCTTGCTGCCGTCGTTGTCCAACGCTTCCCGAGCGAACTTCACTCCGCGTTCGAATACCTCGGGCGGCTTGGGCTGAAAATCGTCGTCGGTCGCATTCCACAGCACCGCAATGCCGTGCCGTTCTGCCAGCGGCGTGTCGTCAAACTCGATCTGCATGTTGATGATGTGCGTCACGCCGGCCCGTGCCACGGTCGCCATGTTCTCCGCTGTCCAGATTCCGCCGCCCACGGCAATCCGGCCGGTCACCCATGTCATATCCATCCTGAGTGTCATTCTACGGTATTGGCCGCGCTTGCAACTCCCTCGGTTGCAGCCTCCACGGCGCTGCCGGCCCGCTCCTCGAGAAGTCCCAGCCGTTGCAACAGCGTGCGCGCCAGCACATCGTCGTGCGGCGTGTCCTCTGCGGCCGTCGCGGGATACAATCCCACCATCTCGAACAGGCATTTCATCGCCATGTACTTGCCCTTGTCGGCCTCTTTCATCGTGGTTTTTACCATGGCGAGAGCGTGACTGCCGACGGTATTGCGGATCCGCTGCCTGACCGCTTCAAGATCGGCTGGCTTCCGCGAATCTTTTTCTTCGGGCTCGCTCTTCTTCGGCTTGCGGCTGCTCGACTTTGCTTTTGCGCTCTTCATGCCCTCGCTCACCCCGACTGTGGCCCGCAAAAAACTTAGGGCGCGCATTGTCTGCGCGCCCCGTGATCATTTCCAACTGATCTAAAATCATCATAGCATATTGACGGGGGGAATTGTGCCACTTTTCTGAAAATTTATTGCTCCTGTTCTGAATCAGTTGCCGGGATTTCCTCAGTTTCACCCCCTTGACAGAATTCCGGACACGCCGGTTCTGCCCCTGTCATGCGATGAAGCAGGTTGCCTTCCAGGAAGATTTCGCTCAGCTGGTCAAGCACCTCGGGATAACGCCGCGACAAGGTCCGCCGTCCACAGCCCAGCAGCCTCGCGGCCTCCTCCTGGCTGTATTCCTGGAATACCAGCTTGGCCACCAGTTGCCGGTCGAATTCGCCGAGCTTTTCCAGGCTGCGTTCCATGTCGTGGACGAAAATGATCACATCCTCAAACGTGCAAGCGTGATACGACGTCACCCGGGTGCGGAAAAATTCCCGCCCCAGCAGCGAAGGCAGCCGCCCCGCTTCCACCGAAAGCCGCAGATAACGCCGCAGCAACGCCTCCGTCCGTTGCCGGTACATGGGTAGCGTGGGATCGCCCCCGGCGTATGGCAAAGCGGATTCTGCGAGGAAAGACATTGAAGCCGTCATGCGTTACCTCCCGCGTGGGAAACCAGCATGAGGCCCTGGCCGTGGATGGCGCCGTCGCGATTCATGGGCAGGCGCGGGCGGCTCTTGCGGCGAGACGGTCGAGGCATCGCCTCTGAGGTTTGCGCGACACAAGCCGCGCAGTACACGGTTTGCGCACCGCGCGGACGCACCCACAACCCGCCGCAGCGCTCGCAATACTTCAGTTCCAGTTGCACGATCTCTACTGCCATCATTGCCTCCAATGCGAAACAAAAAGGCCCTGTGCCGATTGCTCGGCCACAGGGCCCGTTTTTCTTGCGGATGACCTGTTTAAGTTATTTGGCTAGGAAGCCCTTATGAGCTACGGAGCTTGCTGACGAAAGTAGCCCTCCTCGTATCCGGACTTCAGCACGCGGCCGTTCTGCACCACCACGCTGACCTTTCCTGTGAAGCGGAGCGACCACAGCAGCCGCTCCATGGCCGACGAGAGCACCTCCGCGGAACGCACCTTGCGGCGAAACTCCACAAAGTCATCCCCTTCATTTCCGGACTGTGCGTTGGTAATCATGATCCCTTTCTGCCTGGGGGAGGGGGAATCCGCTCATCGTATGCTCGCGTTTTCTGCGAGGTCAAGAATTCTATTTCCTTTTGCATGTTGCGCTTGTCGCGCAACGTGTCGAAGCGCACAATTCGCGTGTTTTTTCGCTGTGGAAATGTCTGTCCTGAATCTGGACAGAAGCGGAGAGCACACGTTGGCCGCAACTTTTCGAGTGAGAGCGCGCCTCTACAAACACACATCCGCTTCGCTAATGTTGCTCCGTGCGCCTAGTGAATGGCGTGCAAGTCAGATTGCAGCGCCTTCAAGTCAAAGCCGGCGGGCGTTTTCAACTTCGCCGTCAGGTAGTCGGGACTGAGAATCGCGAATGCTTCGTCGCAATAAGCTTCCCAGAAACTCCACGTCATGCGCAGCAACTGGCCCCACGTGACCACCGTCAATCCACGCGGATCGTATGCCACTACCGGAACCGCGTGCCCGCCCCACGAGCCGGGTTTGCCGCGGCCGGTCGTGCCTTCCGGAGGCACAGTCCACACCTTCTGCTCCTGCGCGCTCACCGGCAACTGCACGCCGATGTAGCATCCGCCGAAAATGTAGACCGAATCCATGATGTGCTGGTGGTTCGATGGCTCAAGCGCAACGAAGGCGGCGATCTTGTGACCGGCTATCCCGGTGTTGCGCCAATAGTTCAGCACGTCCAGTTCGACCGCGCCGTTGTCATTGGCGCCGGTTCTCGGATTGTAGCCAGTGATCGCCGAATACGCGGACACGATCTGCGCAGTCGTCGGGTCGATCATCTTCGCCTTGGCATTGGCCGTCCATTCCATGATCAGGTGGCCGGCGGCGGCGCAGGTGCAATCGCCGATGACATCGTTTTGCATCATCCCCCAGTTTTTCTTTACCTTGCGCACCACCTTCGTGGTCAGGTTTACCTGCTTGGGAGGCGCGGGCAATGTGGCCTTGATGTACTCCGCCATCAGCAAGGTGCGGTTATCGAAGCGCGCCGCCTTCTTGCCCAGTTTCACGCTGCCGGGTTTGAACATGACGAGGTCCTCTCCTGTTCAGGCAATCACAGCCCAGCACACAATAGCGCTGCAGACCGTGGTCCAGTAGCCATATTTCTCATAGATCTGCGCGGCCTTGGTCCGCTGCTCCTGCGCCGTGAGCTTGCCGTCCATTTCCGGATCGGAGGCGTTGCGAATCGCGAGCCACGCGGGCGCTTTGCTTACCATCCCCTTCGCAACCAGGCCCAGCACTGCATCGCCCATCTCGACGGCCGCTCCCAATCCCTGCAGGCTGAAGGTATTGGTGGTGTTATCGAACGCGAAAAAGTCTGTGGTGACCACGCCGGTTTTCTTCACCGGAGTCGCAGGGCGGTAAAGAATGGCGGGAGTTCGCTGCGGCGGCGGCAACTGCCCCGCATTGACGGGCAACAGCTTTTTGCTCGCAACAGAAAAACGCTTCGATGGAACCGCGCCGGGAGCAGTGAAACGCGCTTTGGCAAAAGGCGCGTTCTTGAAGGTGCGTGTGCAATCAAAAACCACGGAACGGGCCACGACTACGTCGCCCAACTGGATGCCAGACCCAATGCCGCCAGCCGTGCCGGTGGTGATCACCAGACTCGCGCCGGTTTCGGCGATCATCTGCTGCCACAAGTCTTTGACGGGCAGCTTTGGGCCATCCTGACTGAGGTGCAGGTTGGACTTAACGCACAACACGCGCTTGCTGCCGATCCTTACCGGAAAGAACTTAGCGAGATATTTTTCCTGGGAGGCAGGCGCGCCGCGACGAATCATGGCGGCGTAGTGAGAAGTGTAGCGATGGCTGTAGGTGTACCAGTCCTGATCGCTGCGGAACCCGGGCGTTAGCACGTCGGCCAGAGCCTTTGCCTCAGCCACGGTCCAGGTCACGACCAGGCAGTCCGCCGGGGGGAGGGCGGTGTCCGGGCGCGGCGCCGGTTTCACGGGCTGCGGTTTCGGAACCGAAGCCCGCGGCCAGGGAACCGGTTTCAGTTGCAGGCGCGTCGCCAGCATCGCCTGCGGCAAAGTCCAGGCGGCGTGCGTCCTCGGATCATCGGGATCGAAGTCGATGATGTGACGCGCGAACTCTACGTCCGTCCTGGGCCTGAACACTTCGCCTCTCGCAGGTGGCATGCTTTTCCGGCACACCACAGCCAACCGAGCAGCAGTCCAACCCTTTTCCTGAATCAGCAGAGGCGATGGGGGAAGAGCACCGCGCCGCATCCTAGTAGCTGCAGCGGATGTAGAAGCAAAAAAAAATTTTTGTTCCGAAAAACGAACAAGAAGTTGCTGGTGGAGGAACGGAAGCACGCGGACGGATAAAAACGATGGCGCCCCTCAGCTCCGAGATCCCGGCCCGCTTCTGATCGAGCCGGGAGCGGAAAAACGGAGAAAGAGGCGCCACTCCCCAGTCGAGTGCAGACTAACAAAGGCCGAGAAGTGGAAGGTCATCGATTTGTCAAATTCAGGTAAAATCTGCCGGCGCTGTGGCGGATCGAACTGGTTTCAGAAAGGGAAAAAGGGGATGAACACGCCATACCGAGTGCCTGCTATCGGGATGATTATGTTGGGAGTGCGAGAACTGGAGCGCTCGATTGCCTTTTATCGCGAGCGGTGCGGCAACAGATTCCGGGCTTTGCGTTTCTCGAAAGCGGCGCGGTGACGCTGGTGCTGAGCGAGCCGCTGGCGAAAAACCTGACGCCGGGAGCGGGCGCCACCGAGATCATCTTCCCGGTGAACGACGTGCGCGGCGGTTATGCGGCGCTGCGAAAGCAGGGCGTGGAGTTCATGCAGGAGCCGCACCAGGTTTCCGGGCCCATGTGGGCGGCGAATTTCCGCGACCCGGATGGACACCTGCTGACGCTGTTCGGGGCGGAGGGATAGAGGGGTTTGTTGCACCGGGAGCCGGTTTGCGCGCCACGCCAAAGCGCTACGCTCGGGATGAGGCCTGAAAGTTGAGTGCGCGCTGGTGGGAGGAGGGGCCCGCGAGATCCCTCGCTCCGCGAAAAAAAGCGCTACGCTCGGGATGACGCCTGAAAGTTGAGTGCGCGCTGGTGGGAGGAGGGGCCCGCGAGGTCCCTCGCTCCGCGAAGAAAAGCGCTACGCTCGGGATGACGCCGGAGATTGAGTGGCGCGGGCGGGTGCGAGGAGGGGCCCGCGAGATCCCTCGCTCCGCGAAGAAAAGCGCTACGCTCGGGATGACGCCTGAAAGTTGAGTGCCGCGGGCGAGTGCTAGGAGGGGCCCGCGAGATCCCTCGCTCCGCGAAGAAAAGCGCTGCGCTCGGGATGACGCCTGAAAGTTGAGTGCCGCGGGCGGGTGCGAGGAGGGAGCGCGAGATTCCTCGCTCCGAGAAGAAAAGCGCTACGCTCGGGATGACGCCTGAAAGAGGCCTGGGCCACCAGGCCACCGGAATTCTACTACCGCGAGGGCGTGACCCACGTCACGGCTCAGGCTGGCGAATTCTGTTTTCATGTTGCGGGAGATAAGTACCGGCAGGTCGCTATCCCTGTTTCCGGCTCGCCATTTCCATCTCAGCTATCACTAGCGGTTCGAATCCAATCATCTTGAGGTAGGAACATGAAGAGGATCAGCTTCGCAATCATTCTTCTGGGCACAATCGCAGCGCTGGCGCTGCCAAGCCCAGCCCAGGTTTCCGGCACGTGGTCGACAACCGGCAGCATGAGCACGGGCCGGTATGCCATTACAGCGGTCGTTCTGAAGGACGGCAAAGTTCTGGTGGCGGGCGGAATCAGCGGCAGCACGGTAGTGAATACCGCGGAAGTCTACGATCCAGCGACTGGAGCATGGACATCCACCGGGAATATGAAGATGGGTCGCGCGTACTACGTGGCCGTACTGCTGCCCAACGGCAAGGTGCTGGTAGCCGGCGGATGCACCAATTCCAATTGTTCCGCAGCAACGCGTACGGCGGAGCTTTACAACCCCACAACCGGAGAGTGGACCGCGACCCGCAGCATGTCAACCTTGCGCTACTTCTTTGCGGGCACCAGGCTGAATGACGGCCAGGTGCTGGTAGAAGGCGGATGCAGCAGAGTGAACTGCGGCGCCAATTCAGCAACCGCGGAACTGTATGATCCGCGGGCACGCACCTGGACACTGACGGGAAGCATGAGCTCCGCGCGCGATTATCATACGGCCACACGCTTGGCCGACGGACGCGTAATGGTCACTGGGGGATACACGGGCGGCAACCTCTCGGAGATCTACGATCCGAGCACTGGCGCCTGGACGACGACCTCCCCGGCCCTTTACAGTCACGCGCTCCATTCATCAACGCTCCTTCCGGGTGGCAAGGTCCTGGTCGAGGGCGGCATTGTCGGATATCTTCCAAGCGCGCTCTGTGAACTCTACGATCCAGAAACAGCGCAATGGAGCTCAACCGGAAGCATGATAACCAAGCGCGATAACCAGGCTGCGTTGATGCTTCCGAACGGCAAGGCGATGGTAGCGGGGGGCGGCAGTTATACGCGTCCTAAGTACTACAAGCTGGCCAGCGCAGAGCTCTATGACCCGAAAACCGGGACCTGGTCGCAGACGGGGAGCATGGGAACCGAACGTTATGAGCAAGGGATGGTGCTGCTGGGCACTGGGCAGGTGCTGGTGGTCGGGGGTCTATCGAATCTGAATGTGAGCCTCAGTTCGGCGGAGCTCTACGCGCCTTAGTCTTGTGTGGCACGGGCGGACGCGTGCTACGAGACGGTCGGGAGATCGGTCGCTCCGCGAAGAAAAGCGCTACGCTCGGGATGACGCGGGAGAAAAGGCAACCCATGCAACCGCCGGGTGAGTATTCCTTATCCCGGCGTCATCCCGATGGCCCGCGTTTGCGCCAGCGGGCCGAGGGATCCCGCGTGGGGCCTGCGACTGTTCATCCGTCACAGGTGCCAGGTGGCCAGCATGCTATAAGACACTCGCGAGATCCCTCGCTCCGCGAAGAGAAGCGCTGCGCTCGGGATGACTTCCCGAGAAAGGGCAATGTATGCGACCGGCCAAGCAGTTCTATGTGTACATCATGACTAATCGGCCCCGGTCGCATGTTCTCTACACCGGAGTCACCGGCAATTTGAACCGACGCGTTTTCGAACATAAGAATAAGCTGGCGCCCGGCTTCACCAGCCGCTACAACCTCACGCGGCTGGCATATTACGAATCGTTCTGTTATCCCGATGCGGCGATTGATCGCGAGAAAGAAATCAAAGGCTGGCGGCGGAGCAAGAAGATTCGACTGATTGAGTCGTTGAATCCTTACTGGCAGGACTTAGCAGAATCGTGGTCAGAGGTGTACAGGCCGAGTAATCGGAAAGCATAAGGGCGTGCTACAAGACACTCGCGAGATCCCTCGCTCCGCGAAGAAGAGCGCTACGCTCGGGATGACGCTGGCTACCGGCGGTAGTCGCGGGCTAGAGTGTGTGGAGATAGGCGAGGAGGTCGGTGACCTGCTGCGGGGTGAGGACCTGGCCGAAGCCGGGCATCTTGTTGCGCCCGAAGCGGACGATGTCGGTCATGCGGTCGTCGTTGGCGGGCAGGCCGCTCATGGGGAAGTACTGCTTCTTGAAGACACCCTTCAGGCTGGGGCCGCGCTTGCCGCGGGAAGAATAGGGCTCGTGGCAGCGGTCGCAGTAGTCGTCGTAGACGCGGCGTCCGGCGGCCTGCTGCGGGGTGAGGCCGAGTTCGGCGTCGCTCTTGCGACGTTCGACTTCGCATCCGGAAAGCAAAAGCAGGGCGGCGGTGAGGGCGAGGACGAAGCAGCCGAGTTCCCGAAATGGTTTCATCTTTCTCGCAGACAGATGGAAGGCAGCGCCATGCTGCTTCTTTCGGACGTACAATAATAAAACAAGCGTTGTGGGGCGGGCGGACCCGGACGCGGATTTAACGATGAAGAGCATTACCATCAAGCGCATCTACGAAGAGCCGGCGGCGGCGGACGGAACGCGGGTGCTGGTGGACAGGCTGTGGCCGCGGGGAGTGAGCAAGACGCGGGCGGCGCTGGATGCCTGGCTGCGCGAACTGGCGCCATCGGATGAGCTGCGGCACTGGTACCATGCGCGTCCGGAAGCCTGGCTTATGTTCCGCAAGCGGTATCTGAAGGAGTTGCGGCGTCCGGAGGCCGGAGAAGAGCTGAAGGAAATCTACCGGCTGGCGCAGAAGAAGAAAATGACGCTGCTCTACGCTTCGAGGAACGACCAGCACAACAACGCGAGCGTGCTGCGCGACCTGCTGCAAGGCATGCGGAAACCGCCGACAGGCACGGGCCCGGGTGCGGTGCGTGCCATGCGCGAACGCCAGGCCAAACGCATGCCCAGGCCCTCCTAAAATCTCAGGCTTGATCCCCGATTGTCATCCTGATTAATGCTTGCTCTTGCCGTCGTTGACGAGAGTTTCGACGATGCTGTCGATGGCGTCAGTGATGCGCTTGCTTGGCAGGTTCAGGTTATTGGAAAAAATGGAGAAGGCGAGCGATTCGCCGCGCTCGGTGGTGGCGTAGCCGGAAAGCGTCTTGACGCCCTCGAGAGAGCCAGTCTTGGCGAAGACGTGGGCGAGGGGGTCGAGGTGGGGGAAGCGCTCGGCAAGCGAACCATCGATGCCGGCCACCGGCAGGCTGTCGTGGAAGGCGCCGCCCCAGGGCTGAGTGGAGGCGTAACGAAGCAGTTCGACGACAGCGTGAGGCGTGGCCAGATTCTGGCGAGAGAGGCCGGAGCCATCGTGGAAGACATATTGATCGTCGGGCACGCCAGCCTGATGCAAGAAGCCGTGGAGAACTTCGAGGCCGCCCTGAACGGAGCCCGCGGTGCCTTTTTCGCGTCCCAGCAGGCGGAGAAGAATTTCCGCGTGCAGATTCTGGCTGACCTTGTTGATGACGCGCACATCCTGCAGAACGGGTTTTGACTGATAGGCGGCGAGAACCAGCGGCTGGTTCTGGCGCGCGGGTTCTTCTCCGCCGCGTGCCGGTGCGAGAGCGGTGACGCTGAGAGTGGAGAGGCTAGCCAGTTCGGTGTGGCGGGTGCGCTGCTTGCCATACACCACGATGCCGCGCTGCTCGAGGAGCTGGCGGAAAAGGTCAGCGGCGAATTCGGCGGGGTCTTCGATGGCCAAGGCCTCGTTGGCGCCGGCATCGTCGGTGGGAATGTTGCCCCAGAGCGTGAGCTGGGTGGAACCGGGTTCGCGATTGATGAAGATCTTGCGGCCGGTGCCGGCGGGGGTGGTGATGATGCGATTATCGAGATGATAGTAGTCCGCGAAGGGCGTGATGCTGACGAAAGCGCGCTCGCCGGCGCGGTCGGCCGGCAGGATATTGACGAAGACCACGTTGTCGTTGATGGTGAGGGCGGAAACGGGCGCGCCATCGGCCCAAACCAGGTCGTCCTGGCTCCAGCCTTCGCCGTAACGTTCAAAAGCGAAGTAGGAGTCATCGGCGACGACGTCGCCATCCACGTACTTCACGCCTTTCTGCACCAGCGAGTCGGCGAGCTGCTCCAGAACCTGGATGGGGTGGTCGTTGCGCTGAGTGCGCAAATTGTAAGGCAGCTCGCGGCCGGAGAGATTGGGATCGCCGCGGCCGACGAGGACGACATCACCATTGAGGCGTCCGTATTTGTCGAGCGTGCCGGAGGTTTCGACCGTGGTGCGGAAACTGTAGTCGGGGCCAATAAGTGCGAGCACGGCAGCGGTGGTGAAAAGCTTGGTGTTGGAAGCGGGAGTGAAGAGGTGGCCGGAGTCGTGCGAGTACACAACTTTGCCGGTTGAAAGAGAAACCACCTCAATGCCCCAGAAGCCGCGGTCGAGATCAGACGCGGAGAGGATGGCGTCAATGCGGTCGCTCACGGACTTCCGGGAGGCGGCCTGGAGCTGCACGACGAGCAGGAAGCAGCAAAAGAGACACAGCCAGGGACGGGTCCTGCGCATAAGGGAATTCTAGCGCATGCGGAAAGGTTTAGAATCGGCGCGATGCGGCCGATCTTCGAATGGAACCTGGGTGGGCGCTCGCTGAACTTAGGCAAGCGGACCATGATCATGGGCGTGATCAACGTGACGCCCGATTCGTTCTCCGACGGCGGATTGCATTTTGACCGGGAGCGCGCGGTCGAACACGGGCTAAAGCTGCTCGAGGACGGGGCCGACATCCTGGACGTGGGCGGAGAATCGACGCGTCCGGGAGCGAAAGTGATGGCTCCGGGCGAGAGCGCGGCTGCCGCCGGAAAGAGCGCGGTCTCGGAACAGGAAGAACTGGAGCGCGTTATTCCAGTGATAGCCGCGCTCAAGCAGAAGCGGCCTCAGGCGCTGATCTCGGTGGATACGTACAAGGCGCGAGTTGCGCAGGAGGCGGTCGCCGCCGGGGCGGAGATTGTGAACGACGTCAGCGGATTCCGCTGGGACCCGCAGATGATGAAGACACTAGCGGCGCGAAAATGCGGAGCGGTGCTGATGCACATGCGCGGGCGTCCGGAGGAGTGGCGCAACCTGGAGCCGGCGGCGGACATCGTGACCCTGGTGAAGCGCGAACTCAGAGATTGGGTAGATGCGGCTTTGATGGCGGGTATCAGGAGAGAGCGGATCGTGCTGGATCCGGGATTCGGGTTTGGCAAAAACTTCGAACAGAATTATCCGCTACTGAAACGGTTTGAGGAGTTCCGCGATTTGCGCTATCCCTTGCTGGCGGCGGTTTCGCGCAAGTCATTCATCGGAAGAGCGTTGGCAAGGAACGGACAAGATGCGGCGACGGGAGAACGGCTTTACGGAACACTGGCGGCGGAGACGGCGCTGGCGCTGAAGGGCGTGCACATTCTGCGCACGCATGACGTGCGAGCGTGCGCGGATGCGGTGCGGCTGGCGGATGTAATGATCTAGGTAGACACGAATCTTCTCTGCAAAAGTTTGCATATAGAGACTTGAGTCTCTAGCGAGGCCACGAAAACCTTGCTACAGTAGCCACTTCCCGGGGCGGAATCTGCCCCCGGGACAATCCCTCAAGGAGTGTTCCTATGAAGTTCTCCCCCCGCGTGTTTCTGTTGCCATTCATCCTGGCAGCAGCGACATCGACCTTCGCCCAGCACCTGATCACGACAGTTCCGGTTGGCACCCAGCCCAGCGCCATCGCGGTGAACCAGAAGACCAACGAAATTTATGTCGCCAACGCCGTCAGCGGAACGGTCTCGGTAATTGACGGCACATCGAACACGGTAACGACGACCATCACGGTGGGAAATAATCCCTCCGCCGTGATCGTGAACCCCACCAGCAATACGATCTACGTCAACAACGCAACGGACAAGACGCTGTCGATCATTGACGGCAGTACCAACACGGTATCGAGAACTGTCCCGTTGCCGTTTGGCTTCAACCAGGCAGTGCAACTGGGACTGAGCAAGTACCTGTATGTGACCGACACTGCGGCCAACACGGTGCACGTGGTGGACCTGACGGTACTTCGGCCGATCGCCGACGTTCCGGTGACGCAACCCAGCTACGTCACTGTGAGCCCGGCGGGGCACAAGGTTTACGTCACGGAAAAAGGCCGGGGAGTTGCGGTGATCGATACCACCAGCAACACGGTTGTGAACACGTTCACAGTCGAGCCCAACACCCAGGTGAGCACCATCTCGGTGGATCCCGTGACCAACCTGCTCTATGTCACTACCAATGCGGTAGGCTCCGGCAACTTCTCGGTGGAGGTGCTGGATGCGAATACCGGCTCTTCACTGGGCAGCACCGTGGCGCTGGGAGTCGTCAACGATGTGCTGGCACTGCCGGGATCCGGCAGGGCGGTAGCCACTGGCGGCAAACAGCAGGGACAATACGAGCACAGCCTGATCTTCATCAACGGCAGTACGCTTGACGTGACCGGGGTGCTGGGGGTGGGGAACAACCCAGGCCCGGTTACCTACAACACGGCCACGCGGATCGCATACGTCGCCAACCTGGCGAGCAACAACGTAGCGGTGGTCGGCAACTAGAGAAGGCGGGCGCCTGTCGCGGCCCGCGCAGCTTCTCTTCAGGTGCTATTCTCCCGGGGGCGGTGCAGGCTTGTCGTTTATGGCCGGCGCTGCTCCCGGCATGCATTTGTTGGCACCGCTCTGCATCCCGCCACAGCAGCAGCAAGCCATGCCGTCGTGATCCATGCGGTGCATTGCACCCATGGCTGAAGGCGGCGCCATCATGCTGACCATTCCTTCCAGGTGCTGGAGCATCGCTTCCCAGAGATCCACGTCGAACTGAGCTTGTTGCTTGAGGGACGGATCTTTCATCCTGGCGGCGCTGGCCTTCATCTGATGGAGAGTGGAGCGCATTTTGGCCACCTGTTCTTTCATCTCTTGCATGTGTTTCTGCATGGCGGGCATGTTGCCCATCCCGGCCATGGATTGATGCGTACAGCAGGGCATGGGGGGAGCGTCAGCCGGCGGCGGCGTGGTTTGAGCGGCGGCCGAAAGCAGGAACGAGCCAAGAACAAGAGCCAGATATGCGAACTTCATGAAGAGTCTCCTCGTGTTGCCGCGGTTTTTCGGAGAGTCGAAGGTCCGAAGGCCGCAGAAGATTGCAGGCATCAATGTACTATCGGACGACACTCGCGGCTGTGACACCGGTCACGCCGGGGTGACTGCTATAATCAGAAATTGTCCCCATGGCAAAAAAGCGTCTAGTGCGTTCCACCACGGTGCTCTGCGTCCGCCGCGGCGGCAGTGTGGTGCTGGCGGGAGACGGTCAGGTCACGCTGGGCGAAGCCGTGATCAAGCACACGGCCAAGAAGATCCGGCGGCTGTATAACGACAAGATTCTGGCGGGTTTCGCAGGCTCGACGGCAGACGCATTCTCGCTGTTCAGCCGTTTCGAGGCCAAGCTGGAGCAGTATCACGGAAACCTGGGCCGGGGGGCGGTGGAACTGGCCAAGGACTGGCGCACGGACAAGTTCCTGCGGCACCTGGAGGCGCTCCTGCTGGTAGCCGACAAGGAGCAGACATTCCTGCTCAGCGGGCAGGGCGACGTAATTGAGCCGGACGGCGGCATCGCGGCAATCGGCAGCGGCGGGCCCTACGCGCAGGCGGCGGCGCAGGTGCTGGCGGAACACACGCAGCTTTCGGCGAGGCAGATCGCAGAAGAAGCAATGAAGATCGCGGGCAAGATGTGCATCTATACAAATGACAAAGTGACGATCGAGGAGTTGTAGGAACTGCTGGGCTGCGCCCGGCTGGACGGGCATGGGCGCCCGTCCTTACACGAGTATCTTATGGCCATTTATTTACCGGGAACGGTTGAAGAAGAACAGATGGCGCTCGACGAACTCACGCCGCGTGAGATCGTGACCGAGCTCGACAAGCATGTGGTGGGACAGAAGGACGCGAAGCGCTCGGTGGCGATCGCGTTGCGCAACCGAATGCGGCGGCAGAAGCTCGCGCCCGAACTGGCCGAGGAAGTGATTCCCAAGAACATCATCATGATTGGGCCGACGGGCGTGGGGAAGACCGAGATTGCGCGGCGGCTGGCGAAGCTGGCGAATTCTCCGTTCCTCAAGGTGGAAGCATCGAAGTTCACGGAAGTGGGATATGTGGGCCGGGATGTGGAGTCGATGATTCGCGACCTGGTGGAAATCGCCATCGAGATGGTGCGCGAAGAGAAACTGGAAGACGTGGCCGACAAGGCGGAACTCAATGCAGAAGAGCGCCTGCTGGATATTCTTCTGCCGCTGCCGTCGCCACGGGCGAGCGAGCCTGCCACCGGCGGCGTGGTGATTGAAGGCAGCACCGGGATGACAGAATCCTCCGGCCGGACGCGGGAAAAGCTGCGGCAGCAGTTGCGCGAAGGCAAGCTGGATGACCGCATGGTTGAGATTGACGTGCGCGAGCGGAGTTTCCCTTCCTTCGAGATCATCTCCAACCAGGGCGTGGAGGAGATGGACGTCAATATCAAGGACATGTTGCCCAACATCTTCGGGCAGCGCACGAAAAAGCGGAAGATGAAGGTGAACGAAGCCTTCGAGTACCTGATCCAGGAAGAAGAGCAGCGCCTGATTGACATGGACCAGGTGACACGCATTGCGATTGACCGGGTGGAAGATTCGGGAATCATCTTCCTCGACGAAATTGACAAGATCGCGGGGCGGGAAAGCGGCCATGGGCCGGACGTTTCGCGGGAAGGCGTGCAGCGGGACATCCTGCCGATCGTGGAGGGAACGACGGTCAATACCCGCTATGGCATGGTGCGGACAGACCACATTCTGTTCATCGCGGCGGGGGCGTTTCACGTATCCAAGCCGAGCGACCTGATTCCGGA
>Ga0335079_10002585_pt1 | contig 20843 bp, 14 predicted proteins | sample Lox_Sample_33_FD_206719 | JGI IMG/M metagenome (GOLD analysis project Ga0335079, IMG submission 206719) | Soil microbial communities from Loxahatchee National Wildlife Refuge, Florida, United States - Lox_Sample_3.3 | ecosystem: Environmental > Terrestrial > Soil > Wetlands | place: USA... | reverse complement strand
CCGATTTCCATTTGCTGCGGAACCGTCTCCCCGATCACGTCCGCCGAGATGCCATATTTTACCGCCACTTGTTGGATGGCCGAGAGGTTACTTCGGTCGCATGAGACCACCACCCGGCTGGCGTCCTCGCCGAATAGCACAAACTCGGTCGGCAGCTCCTGTGCCCCCAAATCCACCTTCACTCCAACACCCCTCGCGAATGCCGACTCCGCCAGCGTCACTGCGATTCCGCCTTCCGAGCAATCGTGCGCGGATTCTACCAGTCCGGCCTTGATCAGCTCGATCAGCGCTTTTTGCAGGGCTGCTTCCCGCTCCAGCTCCAGCGCGGGCGGAAATCCCCACACCGCGCCCAGAATCTCCTTCGCGTACTCAGAAGAACCAAACTCCGACTCCGCATCTACCAAATCGCCTCGTTCCGACCCGCTTAGCAGCACGACCGCTCGTCCCGGCTCGCGGAAATGGGGGAACACAGCTTGGTGAACGTCGTCGAGCGTGCCTACAACGCCCAGCACTGGCGTGGGATAAATTCCTTCGCCCAGAGTTTCGTTATAAAAGCTCACGTTGCCGCCCGTGATCGGCACATCCAGCGCTTCGCAGGCTTTGGTGATGCCGTCCACCACTTGAGAAAACTGCCACATGATCTGCGGCTTCTCTGGATTGCCAAAGTTCAAACAGTTCGTGGCCCCCACTGGAGTAGCGCCGCAGCAAGCGACGTTGCGGGCCGCGTCCGCCACCGCGTGCATGGCCCCGAGTTGCGGATCGAGATAGCACCAGCGCCCGTTGCCATCGAGCGCCATCGCCAAGCCGCGCTGCGAACCTTTAATGCGGAGGACGCCCGCATCCCCCGCCCCAGGGCCTTCGACCGTATTGGTCTGCACCATGTGATCGTATTGCTGCCACACCCAGCGCTTGCCACAAATGTTGGGACTGGCCAACAATTGTTTGAGCTTGTGCGTCAGATCCCCGCTTGACGACAGCCGAATCCGCTCCGGCATTTCCCGCGGCACCGGCGGCTCCCAGCGCTCGAACGGTCTTTTATAAACGGGAGCATCATCCGTCAGCGCTTCGTTCGGAATCTCCGACACAACTTTCCCATGCTGAAGCACGCGCATCTTGCCATCGTTGGTCACGCGGCCAATTTCAACCGCATCCAGCCCCCACTTTTCAAACACGCGAAAGACTTCGTCTTCACGCCCCTTTTGCGCCACCAGCAGCATGCGCTCCTGCGACTCGCTCAGCATGATCTCGTAAGGGCTCATACCCGTCTCGCGCTGCGGCACACGGTCGAGTTCAATTTCGGTGCCGACTTTGCCGCGCGCTCCCATCTCGCAGGTGGAGCAAGTAAGCCCGGCCGCGCCCATGTCCTGAATGCCGACGATCGCGCCGGTTTGCATGGCTTCGAGACAAGCCTCCAGCAGGAGCTTTTCCAAAAACGGATCGCCAACCTGGACGTTGGGACGCTTGGCCTCAGAGCCCTCGCTGAATTCTTCGCTGGCCATGGTGGCGCCGTGAATGCCGTCGCGCCCCGTCTTCGATCCCACATAAATGACAGGGTTGCCCTCGCCCGCAGCCTTGGCGTAGAAAATCTGGTCACGCCGCACCAGACCTAACGCAAAGGCATTCACCAACGGATTTGCCGAATAGCAAGCTTCAAACTTGGTCTCTCCACCCAGATTCGGAACTCCAAAGCAGTTCCCGTAAGAAGCGATGCCGCTGACCACCCCCTCAACGATGGAATGATTCTTGTGAATCTCAGCTTGTGTAGGCGCGAGCCTCCCGCTGGCGCGATTCGTGATCGGCCCAAAGCGCAACGAATCCATCACCGCTACCGGCCGCGCGCCCATGGTGAAAATGTCGCGCAGGATGCCGCCCACGCCGGTTGCAGCCCCCTGAAACGGCTCAATAAACGACGGATGATTATGGGACTCGATCTTGAACGCACAGGCCCATCCCTCGCCAATATCGATGATGCCGGCATTCTCTCCCGGCCCCTGCACCACGCGCTTGCTGCGCGTCGGCAGCCGCCTCAGATGCACCCGCGACGACTTGTAAGAGCAATGCTCGCTCCACATCACACTAAAAATGCCTAACTCGGTGATGGTAGGCTCCCGCCCGCCCAGCAGTTGTTTAACTTTCTCGTATTCTTCCGGCGTAAGGCCGTGCTCACGCACCAGTTCGGGAGTGATGGCGGGAGTGGCAGCAGTGGTCATGGGGAAGTTCTATTGTCGCATTTTCCGCGAACCGCCGCATGTTTAATCGTCACCTACCCGGCCCCCAACTTTCATCATCGAGGCGAAAATTGCTCTCACACCTGCACGAGGCCGATGCAGCGAAGGACTCTTCGAGTATGATTGAACGACTCATGAAGAAAGCGAATACCACACCGGAGCAACTCGTGAAGCCCAAACTCGCCGTAACTCTGCTGTGCATTTTTCTGACACCAGCCATCTTCGCTCAGACCCCAGCCGCCAAGAGCAGCTTCTTCCAGACCTCCGACGGCACCCGCATTCATTACCTCGAAGCCGGCAGCGGCCGCGCCATCGTTTTCATCCCAGGGTGGACCATGCCCGCCTGGATCTGGCAGAAGCAGATCGACGCATTGTCAGACCGCTACCACATCATCGCGGTCGATCCGCGCTCGCAGGGTGAGAGTGACAAGCCGCCTTATGGCCACCTGCCTGAAACCCGCGCCCGCGACTATAGGGAACTCGTGGATCATCTCGGCCTAAAACAGCCGGCGCTTGTCGGTTGGTCAATGGGGTGCGGCGAGTTGCTGAAATATGTCGACCAGTTCGGCACCAGCAACATCGGGGCGGTGGTGCTGGTGGATGGCTTTATGGCTGACAAGGCCAGCATGGAAATGTACTCCGGCCTGTCCGGGTGGATGAACATGCTGCAACAGGACCGCGCCAAACAGGCCGACGGCTTTGTTCGACATATGTACCTGAAGCCGCAGCCCGAGGACTACTTGAAACGCGTCATCGCCGCTTCCATGCAGGTGCCGGCCGATACTGCCGTGGTGCTTATCTACAACATGCTGGCCATCAACGACTGGTCCACGGGTTTTGCGAAAATCGATCGCCCTTTGATGTTCGCTTATCAGCCCGAAAATCAAACGAGTGCCGACTTCCTCAAGTCAAAACTCGGCGACAAGGTGCGGCTGGAGCGATTCGAAGGCGACGGCCACGCTCTTTTCGTAGATGATCCCGACAAATTTAACCGCGTGCTCGATGACTTTCTAAAAGGCCTGCCGCAATAAATGCACGCCACCGGCCACTATGTTGCTGACCCCCGCAGTAGTGCCCACAAACCGGCGATTGCACTCGGAACCCGGTCAACGAGTGCAATCGCGATTTCTCGCCGCTATCTTCGGAAGACCCGCCAACTCACCGCCTTTCATTGACTCGCCCGCTTCCACACACGTAAGATTCGCGCCGGGATCGGCCACACGGTCGTGTCTCGATTCGTTCCGCGTTCAAACATGAGCCCACACCAAGTGACTGTCGTCTTCTTCCCCGAAGGGGCCTACGGGCCCACGAACAACTGCGTGGGCATCGGCAGCATATTGAAAAAACGCGGAGCTCGCGTGGTGTTCGTCGTGGAGGAATCGTTCGCTGGAACCTTGGCGGCGAAAGGCTTCGAGGAAACGCTCATACGTCTGAAGCCGAAACCCGCAACCGAGGAACAGCCCGGACAGTTCTGGAAGGATTTCATTCGCGATACTGCGCCCCAATTCCGCAAGCCCACGATTGAACAGCTCGAGACGTTCATCCAGCCAGTCTGGAAGGAACTGACCGAAGGCGCGAAATACGTCAACACCCAGCTCGAGGAAACCTTTGCTGAGCTGCGACCGGACGTCATCGTCGAGGACAACGTGGTAGCTTTCCCGGCAATTTCATCTTCGCGAATTCCCTGGGTGCGGATTGTCTCCTGCAACCCCCTCGAACTGAAGGATCCGAACCTTCCCCCTGCGTTTTCCGGGTACCCGACGACGAAACCGACGGGATGGGATGACTTCCGGCAACGCTATCTGGATGTTCATGAAGACCTACAGCGGAGCTTCAGCAATTTCTGCACGGAAGTTGGCGCTCCGCCGCTGCCCAGGGGCGAATTTATTTGGGAGTCGCCTTACCTCAATCTGTATCTTTACCCATCCGTGGTTGACTACCAGCGCTCACGGGCGCTCAGTCCTCGTTGGCAACGCCTCGACTCGTGTGTGAGGGATACGGATGAAGCCTTCCAGGTTCCGCCTGTGCTCCGGGGCGGGGAAGGAAAACTAATCTACCTGAGTCTGGGGAGCCTGGGATCAGCCGATGTCGAGCTCATGAATCGCCTGGTTGAGGTCTTGGCCCGCAGCCGGCATCGAGTGCTTATCAGCAAGGGCCCCCAGCATGAACTCATCCGGTTGGCCGACAACATGTGGGGTTCCCAGTTTTTGCCACAGACCTCGATCCTGCCGCAGGTGGATCTGGTCATCACCCACGGGGGCAACAACACGGTAACCGAGTGCTTCCACTTCGGCAAGCCGATGATTCTGTTACCGCTGTTCTGGGACCAGCACGACAATGCGCAACGGGTGCACGAAGTGGGCTATGGTGTGCGATTTCGAACCTACGACTTCGAGGAGCGGGAGTTCCTGGCAGCTATCGACCGCGTGCTGTTCGATGAGAATCTGCAACAAAGGATGTCCGTGGTCTCTTCTGACCTGCGGGCTCACCCCGGAACGATCAAGGCGGCTGACCTGATTGAAGGTCTGGCGAGATGAGCGAAGGGAACTGCAGATACCGGCACGCGTGCTGTGGGTCGCCGACGCGACTGCCGCGGCCTTTAGTATCATGCCGTCAGAATGAAATCCGTCATCGTCGGCACCGCTGGCCACATCGACCACGGCAAAACCGCGCTGGTCAAAGCCCTTACCGGCATCGACGCCGACCGTCTGGAGGAAGAGAAGCGGCGTGGCATCACCATCGACATCGGTTTCGCTCACCTGGAACTCCCTGCTCCGGGCGGCGAGACCCTCCGCCTCGGCTTTGTCGATGTTCCCGGCCACGAGCGCTTCGTCCGCAACATGTTGGCCGGCATCGGGGGCATCGATCTCGTGCTCTTGGTGATCGCTGCGGACGAATCCATCAAGCCGCAAACCCGCGAACATTTTGACATCTGCCGCCTACTTTCCGTGCGCCGCGGCGTCACGGTGCTCACCAAGTCTGATCTCGTCGATCGCGAAACGCTCGACGTTGTCCGGCTGGAAGTTGAAGACTACCTGCGAGGGACGTTTCTCGATCAGCCCAGCCCCATCGTGTCCATCAGTTCACTCACCGGCACAGGCATCGACGAACTGAAGCGGGTCCTGGCGCAAGTTGCCTCCGAAGTCCCCGCCCGCGATTCCACCAGCCTGGCCCGCCTCCCCATCGATCGCGTCTTCTCCATGAAAGGCTTCGGCACAGTGGTTACTGGCACGCTCATTTCCGGGAATATTCCCAAAGAAGCTGAGCTCGAGGTCTTTCCCAAAGGCAAGCGCGTCCGTGTACGGGGGATCCAGGTCCACGGAGCACCGTCCGACGAAGCCCAAGCCGGGCAACGTACGGCGCTGAATCTGGCCGGCGCAACCACGGAAGAACTCGCGCGCGGCATGACTCTTGCCCCGCCGGGGACTTTCAATGCCACCTCGCGAGTCGATGCCGAACTTTCGCTTCTCCCCTCAGCGAAACCGCTCAAAGACCACGCCCGCGTGCACTTTCATTCCTACACTTCTGAAAGCATCGCGACTGTCGTGTTGCATGGCAAGAAGCAGGTCGCCCCGGGAGAAAACGCCCTGGCGCAGTTGCGGCTGAGGGACTCCACTCTGCTACTGCCCGGCGACCGTTTTATCATCCGGAAATTTTCTCCCGTAATCACCATCGGCGGAGGTGTGGTAGTCGAAAATGCTCCGCCTGCGAAAATACGACCTGTTGCCGCCTATAGCAGCTATCTTTCAACCCTTGCCGGCGAATCGAGGCCTGACACGCTGCGCGCGCGAGTAACCCTTGCCGGCGCCCGGGGTCTTAGTCTCGCGGAAGCCGTCGCCCGCACCGGTTGGACAGCCGGTCAGGTCATGAAAACGACATCAGGCGTGCCCGAAATCACCCGCGTCAACGAATTTTTGGTTGCGAATTCCGCGCTGGAAACCCTCCGCACAAAGCTCATCGCCACCCTCGACGCCTTCCACCGCCAGAATCCTCTGGTACCGGGCATGAGCCGGGAACAATTGCGCGGACATTTTCCCGAAGCTTCGCCGGAAGTCTTCACCCGAGTGCTTGAGGATGCCCTGCGACAAAAGAACACCGATATCTCCGGCGACTTTGTCCGCCTTGCCGGCCGGGGCGTTGCCCTGAAAGACGAAGAGGCCAAATCACAGAAAATCATTGAAGCTGCTTTCGCTTCTGCCGGCCTGAAAGTCCCCGCCCTGAAAGACGTCCTCGCCGGACTCAAAGTGGATAAAATCCGCGCGCAGAAGATCGTCACGTTGCTGCTGCGAGATAAAGTTCTCATCAAGATTTCCGAAGACCTGGTGTTTCATCGCGACTCGCTGGCCGATCTACGCAAGCGCATGGCCGCCCAAAAAACCCAGTCTTCTCGGATCGACGTCGCCCGTTTCAAAGACCTGACCGGTGTGACCCGAAAATACGCCATCCCCCTGCTCGAGTATCTAGACCGCGAACACGTCACCCGCCGCGTGGGCGATGACCGCCTCATTCTGTAAAAGCGGCCACGGATACCCACGGATTTTCACGGATTAAAAGAGGAAAATTTATCGGTGAGAATCTGCGCAAATCCGTGGCTAGAATAATCCCATGGATGTTCGCATCATCGGCGCCGGACTAGCCGGATCGGAGGCCGCCTGGCAGTGCGCCCGCCAGGGCATCACCGTCGAGTTGTTCGAAATGCGCCCTGTCCGCTCCACGCCCGCGCATCAAACCGCCGCCTTCGCCGAACTCGTCTGTTCCAACTCTCTCAAGTCTGACTCTGCAAACACCGCGCCCTGGCTATTGAAAGAAGAAATGCGCCGCGCGGGATCGCTCTTGCTCGAAATCGCCCGTCAATGCGCCGTTCCGGCTGGGCATGCCCTCGCCGTCGATCGCACTGCTTTCGCCGCCAAAGTCACCGACGCCATTTCTCGCGAGCCGTTGATCGCCGTCCGCCGCGAGGAAGTAACCCACATCGACGAAGCTGAGCTGACCATCATCGCCACCGGCCCGCTGACTTCCGACGCGCTCTCGCAGGAAGTCGCGCGCCTCAGCGGAGCTTCCCATCTGTATTTCTACGACTCGATCAGTCCCATCGTCGAAGCCGATTCCATCGACATGTCGAAGGTCTACCTCGCCGCGCGCTACGACAAAGGCACCGCCGACTACATCAACTGCCCCATGTCGAAAGAAGATTACGACCGCTTTTACGACGCACTGACCACCGCCGAATCAGTCGAGGCCCACGATTGGGAAAAGCTGAATTACTTCGAAGGCTGCCTGCCGATCGAAGAAATTGCCCGCCGCGGCCGCGACACGCTGCGCTTCGGCCCTATGAAACCCGTCGGCCTGAAGAATCCGCAAACCGGAAAGATGCCTTATGCTGTTGTTCAACTGCGCCAGGAGAACTTGCGCGCCGACTCCTACAATCTGGTCGGATTTCAGAACCACTTAAAATTCGGCGAACAAGCCCGCGTGCTGCGCCTGATTCCCGGCCTCGAGAATGCCCGCTTCCTCCGCTACGGACAAATCCATCGCAACACCTACATCAACGCTCCCACGCTGCTGCAAGAAACACTGCAAATGAAACAGCATCCCCAGGTTCTGTTTGCCGGACAGATTTGTGGGGTAGAAGGCTATGTGGAATCGATCGCCACCGGACTGATGGCCGGACTCCACGCCGCCGCGCTGGCCACGAAAGCGCAACCCGTCCCTCCGCCCCGGGCTACGGCCTTCGGCTCGCTCACCCACTACATCACTCATGCCGACCCTCTCAAGTTCCAACCCGCCAACATCACTTTCGACCTGCTACCGCCGCTCGAACAGAAGATTCGCGATCGGAAAGAGAGGCACTCTGTGCAATGCCAACTTGCCCTCCGAGAATTCGACATATGGCGGGAACAGGCAAAACCCAACCCAACTCTGCCTTAGCCTTGATAGCGGCGGCTTCCCCCGGCTGTCAGCACGCCGGGCATGAGCCACAGGCCTAACTTTCTGAAACAAAACCGGCCTTGTTTCCGTACCACATCTCAGACAAGGCCCGCCCCGGCTCACGTTCGGGTGGCCCGACCGTCCAATCTTCGGCCATGATTCTGCGCGACCTCATCGGCGACGTGCTCCGCACCCTCTGGTCGCACAAGCTGCGCACGTTTCTGACCATGTTCGGCATTGCCTGGGGGATTGTTTCCATCGTTCTCATGACGGCCGCCGGCGAAGGCCTGCGCAAGGGCCAGGAAATCCAGGCCCAGACCCTGGGCAAGGACGTTCTGATCGTCTTCCATGGCCGCACCAGCCTTCAGGCTGGCGGGACCCGCGCGGGCCGGACCGTCCATTGGCAAGACGCAGATATGGCCGCGATTCTGTCGCAGACCCCCGACTGCCAGTACACCATTCCGGAGTTGGAGCAGGACGACGTCCGCACTCACAGCAACTACAACAACGCTGCCTTCCTGGTCACCGGATCGCTGCCTCCGTTTCAGGACATCCGCAGCCTGGGCGTCGGCCAGGGTCGTTTCTACGACTGGGACGACACCAGTGAAGGCCGTCGCGTTGCGTTTCTCGGCAGCGACGCCGCCAAACAGCTCTTCCCCGGCCGCAACCCTGTGGGCGAAAACGTCTATCTTAACGACTTTCCCTACGCCGTCATTGGCGTGATGGAAAAGAAAAAGCAGGATTCCAGCTACGACGGCTTTGACGTGAACAAGATATTCATCCCCTTCGGCGCCATGCGCCGCGACTTTCCCGACAAGCCCCCCGGCACTTCGACCACTTTTGATCAGCTTCTCGTCACACCCAAATCGTACGAACAGCATGAAGCTTGTAAGCGTGAAGTGCGCGTGGCTCTAGGTCAGATGCACAACTTTGATCCCAATGACAAAGAAGCTTGTCCCATCTGGGATACCGTGCAGGAGGCCAAAGCCTTCCGCCAGATGACCGACGGCATGAAGTATTTTCTCGGCGCTGTCGGTGTGGTCACGCTTTTTCTCGGCGGACTGGGAGTCATGAACGTCATGATGGTGGCAGTCCGCGAGCGTACTCGCGAAATCGGTGTCCGTAAAGCCCTGGGCGCGCCCGCACAAACCATCCTGAAGCAATTTTTCTTTGAGGCGCTGCTGATTGCCGCCTTGAGTGGGGGCATCGGGCTGGCCATCGCCTTCGGCCTTTGTTTCTTAGTCGACTTGCTTCCCATGCCCGATTTCTTCGCCGGCTTGCTGCCCACGTGGGGAACCGGACTTTTGGCCTGCGGCTTGCTGGGTACGATCGCGATACTTTCCGCGCTCTATCCCGCCCGCAAAGCTGCGTCGATTGATCCCATCGAAGCGCTGCGCTTCGAAGCAGGAGGATAGCTGAATTCCGGATGGTTTTCCTTGGTGTGACTTTGTGTCCTTTGTGGTTAAGCCATTGACCGTATGCTGATCGAAATCATTCGCGAAGCCTGGATCGCCTTGCGGCGCAACTACACCCGCAGCCTGCTCACCATGACGGGCATTGTCTGGGGCATCACTACCGTGACACTGCTTATTGCGTACGGCAGCAGCTTCCGCGCCATCCTGGTCGGCGGTTTCGACGCCTTTGGCAAGAGCGCGGTCATCTGCTGGCCGCAGCAAACCAGCGAACAACCCGGAGGCCAGCGTGCCGGCAAGAGAGTCGTCTTCGAGCAGGCTGACCTCGATATGGTGAAAGAGACGGCTCCGCTGGTGAAACACGCCTGCCTCGAAACCGTGCGGCGCCCCGGCATCGCCTACGGGGATCGCATGGTGGGCACCGCCGCCGTGCGCGGCGTTTGTCCCGAATATGGCGAGATGCGCAACGAGGTTCCTTCCGAGGGACGCTGGATCAATGCCAGTGATGAGCTCGAACGCCGTCGCGTGGTATTTCTCGGCGGACGCCTTCGCGAGCAACTGTTCAGCGGACGTCCGGCGGTGGGCGAAATCGTGCAGATCGGCGGGGTGCGCTTTACCGTCATCGGGGTGATGGCACGCAAGATACAGCTCAGCAACTATTTCAGCAGCGACGATGAGTCAAGCTGGATTCCCTATTCCGCCGCCGGCGATTTGTGGAACACGAAAGACGCCGCCGTTCTGATCTTCGAACCTATCGCTCCGCAATTTGAAAAACGCGCCATGGCCCAGGTGCTGGCCGCGGTGGCCACGCGCCAGGGGTTCTCGCCTACCGACCCAAAGGCCATTCAAATGTTCGGCCGCGACGAGTTCCGTCCGGTCATCGATGCCCTGACCATCGGGCTGCAAGTGCTGCTGGCGTTCGTTGGAACCTTGACCCTCGGCATCGGCGGGGTGGGCGTGATGAACATTATGCTGGTCTCCGTGGATGAGCGCATCCGCGAGATCGGGTTGCGCCGCGCCCTGGGTGCGCGCAAACGCCACATCAAATTCCAATTCCTGGCCGAAACTCTGCTGATCATGCTGCTTGGCGGGGCGGTGGGAGTCTTGCTCTCTTACGCCATCGCGGCCGCGGTCGGAACTCTGCCCTTAATGGGCCCACTCTTTGAAGACGACTCCGGAAAAGGCGACATCCATCTCCGCATCTCGCTCATGACCGTAACGCTTTCGACGATTGTGCTGCTCATCGTCGGTGTCATCAGCGGCCTCGTCCCCGCTCTGCGCGCCTCGAAACTCGATCCCGTCGAAGCTTTGCGCTACGAATAAGAGCGGCCACGGATCTTCACGGATTTACCGCCTCGCTTTCTTGATCCGTGTGAATCCGTGAAAATCCGTGGCCGCTTTTGGCACTTATAATGTCCTGGTGCAGGCATTTGAACAAAAGGTGCGCGAGAGTTTCGGTCGGCAGGCGTTCATGGCCACGATACGGGCGGAACTGGCATCCGTCACTCTCGGCGGAGTTGAGATTGTACTGCCTTTCGGCACCAAGCTGACGCAGCAAAACGGCTTTCTGCACGCCGGGATCATCACCAGTATCCTCGATTCTGCCTGCGGATACGCCGCGCTCAGCGTGGCCCCGGAAAGCGCCGAAGTCCTGAGCGTGGAATTCAAGGTCAACCTGCTGGCTCCGGCGGTCGGAGAATCATTCATCGCCCGCGCCCAGGTCAAACGCGCGGGAAAGACTCTGACGGTGTGCACCGCCGACGCCTTTGCGCTCAATCAGGGGAACGAAAAGCTTGTGGCCACCATGCAGACCACCATCATGAACATGACCCCGCAGCCGTGACCCTTTCGAGGCCACTAACTTGCCCTCGTCTTGATCCAGATCGGCGTGCCCACAAAGCCAAACGCTTTGCGAATCTGGTTTTCCAGAAACCGCTCATAAGAGAAGTGCAGCTTGACTTTGCGGTCGGTGAACAGAATGAACGTAGGTGGCGCGACCGTCGCCTGGGTCAAATAATAGATCCTGACCCGCAACTTGGCCGGCACCGAGGCGCGTTCAAAGTCCACTTGCTTGAGGAAGCGGTTCATTTCCGCGGTGGGGATTCTCATACGGCGCTCGGCAGCGACCTTTTCCAGCAGCGGCAGAATTTTCTCCACTCCCTTTCCCGTCGCAGCCGAAAGGAACAGCACCGGGGCGTAGTGAAGAAACTTGAGGCCATCGCGCAGATTTTGCTCATAGGCAACGCGATCGGCGGGGCGCTGGCTCTCCTTCAGGCGCGCGTTTTTCGACCGGCCCACCGGTCTCTTTTCGCCGCTGATAATCAGGTCCCACTTGTTCACGATGATTATCACCGACCTGCCGCTCTCATGGGCGTAGCCGGCGATGGCTGCGTCGAGCGCGCTCACACCTTCGGTCGCGTCAATCATCAACAGGGCAATGTCGGCCGCTTCCAGGTGTTTGCGCGCCATCACCACGGAGAGCTTTTCCGCCATCAGATGGGTCTTACCCTTGCGCCGGATGCCGGCCGTGTCCATGAAACGGAAACGCCTGCCCTCGTGTTCCACGACTTCATCGACGGCATCGCGGGTCGTGCCGGGGATGGGTGAGACAATCGAGCGCGCTTCTCCGGTCAGAGCATTCAACAACGTTGATTTGCCAACGTTGGGATGGCCAATAATCGCGACCTTGGTCTCGCGGGGGTGTTCCGTGTCCTCAGGTTCTTCCGCGTGCGAACCCTGTGCCGGCGGAAGCGTCTCGAACACCGCGTCCAGCAACTCATCCAGCCCGCGGCCGTGTTCAGAGGAAACGGGAAACATGCGCCGAATCCCCAGCCGATGGAATTCATTCACCCAGGCCTGCTGCTTGTCCGTGTCGATTTTGTTGACTGCCAGGAACAGTGGCTTGCCCATGCGAAGCAGCAACCGGGCCAGTTCGTGGTCGGGGCCCGTGAGCTCACTGCGGCCATCCACCACCAGGATGGTCGCTGCGGCCTCATCGAGGGCCACCCGCGCCTGGCGGAATATCTCGGAGGGAATAAATTCATGGTCATCCGGGATGATGCCGCCGGTGTCCACGATGCGCAGCTCCCGCCCCCGCCATTCTGCTTTTCCGTAGAGCCGGTCGCGCGTGATGCCGGGCTCGTCGCCGACGATTGCCCGCCGCGAACCGACGATGCGATTGAACAGCGTGGACTTGCCCACGTTGGGGCGGCCCACGATGGCAATCGTGGGAACGCCCGCCGTTGCCGGCAGGCTCAGCGAATTAGAGTTGATCCGGGTCAATCGAATGGTTCGTGTGCTCAGGCAGGTGCAGACAGTATTATAGAGGTTCCGTGGCTTCCGCCTCCCAGCCCGTGGTTCCAGCCAAAAAGCAGCCGGCATCGCTCCACAACTTCTTCGCGCCCGGAGGCGTGCTCTCGCAGACGCACCCGGCTTACGAATTCCGCCGTGGACAACTGCAAATGGCGCAAGCCGTCGAGCAGGCGCTGGCCGAGAAACGTCACTTGATCGTCGAAGCTGGCACTGGAACCGGCAAGACTCTCGCCTATCTTCTACCGGTTATTCGCTCCGGCAAGCGCGTGATTGTTTCTACCGGGACCAAGAATCTGCAAGAACAGCTCTTCAATAAAGACGTTCCGTTCTTGAAGCAGGCGCTTTTTTCTGGCGGCGAGGGAAAGCTAAGCGTGTGCTACATGAAGGGACGCAACAACTACCTGTGCCGCAAGAAGCTCTACGACCTCACCGGCCAGCCGGTATTGAGCGGCTTGGACGAAATTGAGCACTACCGCGCCATCGCCGCTTGGGAGCAGACCACCCACACTGGCGACCGCGTCGAACTGGCCACATTACCGGAAGCCAGCGCACTCTGGCACAAGCTGGACGCGCGTTCCGACACTTGTCTCGGCCAGAAATGCAGTTCCTGGGACAAATGCTTTATCACGGAAATGCACCGCCGGGCGATGGAGAGCGACATTATCATCGTCAATCATCATCTTTTCTTCGCCGACCTGGCGATCAAGCAGCAAGCTGACTATGCGCCCGATGCCGGGATCCTGCCGGAGGTAGGCGCCGTTATCTTCGATGAAGCTCACGAGTTGGAAGACGTGGCCGGCAGCTATTTCGGCGTGTCGGTCAGCAATTCCCGGGTGGAGGAGCTGTGCCGCGATGTGGAAGCCTCGCTGCACCGCAATCATGCGCTCTCGGCAGCTCTCTCGGGAGCCTTGAAGAGCCTGCGTGACCGCTCCATGTTCTTTTTCGCGTTGTTGCCCCAGGGCGAAGGCCGCTTTGCTTTTGAGAATCGCCGTGATTTTTTGGAAGAAAATGGCGACGAATTTCTGGCCTTGCAGCGGTCGTTGGCACGGCTGGGGTCGGAGCTGGAGAATCTGCCTTCCAAACCGGAAGAAGTTTTCAACTTTGTGCGTCGCGCCCAGGAGCTACAGGTCCAACTGGGTTTTGTGATGGAGTCGGAGGACCACAACACCGTTTTCTGGATCGAGCGGCGCCGCGGAGGACGGGAACGGCAGAACGTTTTTCTTCAGGCTACTCCTATCGACGTTGCCCCCATCCTTAAGACTTGCCTGTTCGACAAGCTGGAATGTGCCGTGCTCACTTCGGCCACTCTGGCCGTAGGTGGTGGTTTCGAGTACATCCGAAAGCGTCTGGGGTTGGAGCAAGCCCGCGAGGTGGTTCTGCCCTCCCATTTTGACTACGAGAACCAGGCGCTGTTTTATGTTCCTCTCGATTTACCGGACCCGCGCACGCCGCAGTTCGCAACCAAAGCAGCGGACTGTATCCGCCGCCTGCTGGAGATCAGCCGCGGCCGGGCGTTCGTTTTGTTCACCAGCTATGCCCAGATGAACGATGTCTACCAGCGATTGCTGGGTGAGATCGAGTTTCCCGTGCTGCGCCAGGGCGACGCGCCCAGGAGCGCGCTGCTCGAGGAGTTCCGCATCACACCCAATGCAGTGCTGTTTGCGACTTCATCGTTCTGGCAGGGCGTGGACGTACAAGGCGAACAACTTAGTTGCGTGATCATCGACCGCCTGCCGTTCGCTGTGCCAAGCGATCCGATCGTAGCTGCTCGGGTCAAATCGATTGACGCCGAGGGCGGCAACGCGTTCTTTCAATATCAGGTTCCGGCGGCGGTCATCACTTTGAAACAGGGCTTTGGGCGGCTGATTCGATCGTTGCATGATCGCGGCCTGCTGGTGCTGCTCGACAACCGGATTCTGAAGAAGCAATACGGGCGAGTGTTCGTGGAGAGTCTGCCAAATTACAAGAAGACGACGGATTTAAGGCAGGTAGAGGCTTTTTTCGAAGCTGACTGAGCGTTGGAACTGCAACGCCCGAGCCTTTGCAGGCGGCCTTCGCAATCGCAGCGTTCATTTCCTCGACGGTGGCGGGCCTCCCCTGCCATCGGAACCTGCCGTTCAGCTCGCGGATTGAAGTCTTGGCCAAGGGTTTTCGTGGTTTTGCCACCTCACCTAGCGCAGCACGCAGCTAAACGATCCTCACGTACAATAGTGGTTAGGTCAGCCCCTGCGTTTGCGGGAATGGCACAGGTTCCATGTTCGAAGTCACCGTCGAAGACACATTTGCCGCGGGACACTACCTTCGCAATTACAAGGGGAAGTGTGAGAACCCCCATGGGCACAACTACAAGGTACGGGTCACGCTGGCTGGCAAGGAGCTCGACAAGGCCGGACTGCTGCTCGATTTCAAAGACCTGCGCGAGGTGATGAAGCACGTTATCGATCGCCTGGATCACCAGATGATCAACGATCTGGAACCGTTTACGGAACTGAATCCTTCGGCCGAGAATCTGGCCAAGTACTTTTACGACGAATCGAACGCGAAGCTCGACCGCGTCACCGGGGGCCGCGTGCGCATAAAGAACGTCACCGTTTTCGAAACCGACAGCACGACAGCAACCTATTCAGAGTAGAGGTTTAGCTGAAGGCTGAGAGCCAGGAAGTTATCGCTGTTCTCATGCAGATCACCGAGATCTACAAGTCGATCCAAGGCGAGTCCACCCATGCCGGACTTCCCTGCGTCTTTGTGCGCCTGACCGGATGCAACCTGCGTTGCTCCTGGTGTGACAGTGAATATACGTTCACCGGTGGTCATCGCATGACGATGGAGGAAGTTCTCGAGCAAGTGGAACATCTCGCTCCCGGTGGCCTGGTCGAGATAACCGGGGGTGAGCCGATGTTGCAGGAGAAGGAAGTTGTCCCGCTCATGCAGCGTCTGCTCGACGATGGCTACACGGTGTTGCTCGAAACCAGCGGCGAGCGCCCGCTGCAGGCGCTGCCCAAAGGCGTAGTCAAGATTGTCGATGTCAAATGTCCGCACTCCGGCGAGCCCGACACCTTCGACCTGGAGAACCTGGAAGTCCTCAGCTCGGGGGATGAAGTCAAGTTCGTGCTGAGCGACCGTACCGACTATAACTTCGCCAAGGACTTCCTGACCCGCCACCAACTCGCGCAGCGGGTCAACGCGGTATTGTTTTCACCTGCCTTCACTAAAGACGCCCGCGGCGGACGGGACACTTCCCACTGTCTGCTCGATCCGCGCGAACTGGCGGAGTGGATGCTCGCGGACAATGTTCCCGCACGCCTGGGATTGCAGCTTCACAAGTTCATCTGGGACCCGGCGATGAAGGGAGTGTGACATTGTTTCACCACAGAGGCACTGAGACCCCGAGGAAAAAGACTGCGGCTGACAGTAAAAATGCTGGCAGAAAGTCGACACGATTTCCAAGTTTGTGCCTTTGGCTGGTCATGATTTTCTCGGTGTCTCTGTGCCTCTGCGTGAAAACCTAAGCCGATGAGGGAAACCCCAGCCCGCGCCGTCGTCCTGCTCAGTGGAGGCATGGATTCCTGTGTCTGCGCCGCTCTTGCGGCTCGTGACTTTAACCCTGCCGCGGTCCACATCAGCTATGGACAGCGAACCGAAGCCCGCGAGCAGCAGGCGTTTACCGGGATTTGTGACCGCCTGGGAATCCGGGACCGGCTCCTCGTGCGCAACGAGGCGTTGCGCGCCATCGGTGGATCGGCGCTGACCGATCCTGCGATTCCCGTTCCTCAGTCCCACGCCCTCGGCCACGACATCCCTGTCACCTACGTCCCCTTCCGCAACGCCCACTTCTTGTCGGTCGCCGTGAGCTGGGCCGAGGTTTTGGGAGCCGAGAAGGTGTACATTGGAGCCGTCGAACAGGACAGTTCCGGATATCCCGACTGTCGGCTGGAGTATTACCGGGCATTCAACCAAGTGGTAAAAGCCGGCACCAAAGATGGCCGCATCGAGATCCTCACGCCGCTGATCGGCATGCGCAAGTTCGAGATTGTCAGGCTTGGCCTTGAATTGGGTGCGCCCTTCGATTTAACGTGGTCTTGTTACACTAAAGAAGATCGCGCCTGCGGGGTGTGTGATAGTTGCGTGCTTCGGTTGCGCGCCTTTCGCGCGGCCGGAAGGGCGGATCCGATCCCGTATACGGAAGCAACAAGCAAAGTGTGACCGCTACTGTTTTCGGCTTCCAATTGCCGACTCTCGAATTCTGGAATCGTAAATTGAAAGTCGAAATTTTCAGTTGTCGGTTTCCCTGGAGGCAACGATGAAACAGCGATTCGTGATACTGGCCTCATGGCTCCTGATGGCCGCCGTATGCTCCGAGCTGGCGTTCGCTCAGTCCACCGTAAGGGGCGTTTGCACGGATGTCGACGGTAAGCCCATCGCCGGAGCGGTCGTGCATCTGGCCGATGTCGACACCGGACGCAAATATGATCTGAAGACGAACAACAAAGGGGAGTATTTCTCCCTGGGAATCGCCTTCGGGAAGTACAACGCTACCTTGCTTAAAGATGGCAAGGAGCTGTTCCATGTCAACGGAGTTCAGGTCGGCGCGGATGAAGTGGTGCAGGACTTTGACCTGAAGAAAATCGCGGCATCGTCCTCAGGACTGACTCCCGAACAACTGAAGGCGCAACAGGAACAGCAGGCAAAAATTGCCAAGGAAAACCTCACCATCAAAGAGTTGAATGAAAAGCTGGCCGCTGCCAAACAAGCCGCAGACGCCGGTGATTTCGACACCGCAGCCAAGACTCTCACCGAGGCTACCCAGATGGACCCCTCGAAGGATCTGCTGTGGGCCAAACTCGGGGACTATACCTTTGGTTCCGCCGCAAAGCAGACCGATAGCGCCGCCAAGACCAAAGGCTTTGAAGACGCCATCAGCGATTACCAGAAGGCGCTCGATCTGAAACAGAAAACCATCGATGCCGATCCCAGCAAGAAGACTCCCGACGCCTCCAAGATACTGGCCTCCTACGACAACAACTTGGGCAAAGCGGCAGCCTCGGACGGCAAAACCGATGAGGCCGTTAAGGCGTACAACCAGGCTGCGCAGCTGGATCCCGCCTCTGCCGGCATGTATTACTTCAATCTCGGCGCCACCTTGACCAACGCCAACATCAAGAACGATCCCGAAATGCGCAAGGCTGCGGTGGAGGCTTTCGATAAGGCCATCGCCGCCGACCCTAACAAAGCCGATGCCTACTACTGGAAAGGTACCAACCTCATCGGGGAGGCGACCTTGCAGGGTGACAAGATGGTCGCGCCTCCGGGCACCGCGGAAGCCTTCCAGAAGTATCTGGACTTGGCGCCCACCGGGCCGCATGCCGAAGAGGCAAAGTCCATGTTGTCGGCTCTCGGCGCAAAGGTCGAAACCAGTTACGGCACCCAGAAGAAGCCCAAGAAGTAGCTCGCGCCGGTTCCGGAGTCCCAAAAGGGCAGCTTAAGCGCTGCCCTTTCTTGTGGTTACCAAGGTATATGGATTTGCCGTTCTTCGTGGCCCCCTACCCATTGTTTTCGCTAGATTAGTCCTTGGTGCCCTTGCGGCTTGTCACAGGCTCGCGCGGCGCATACAAGACAACATGGCAGCCCCGGCTAACGCTCCTACTTCGTCCATCTTCGAGCCCTCAACCAGTTTTGACGCGGCGGCCACGCCGGCGTTGCTTGGGGCGATGCTCCGGGCCCACGAGCACGTTAGTGACCTGATTTTCTCTCCCGGCCGGCCGCCTCAGGTGGAGGTGCACGGGCGTCTGCTCGTAGTCCAGGCACCCGGGTTTCGCACTCTCAGCGCCGATGATACCCGCCGCATCGCCGCCGACCTTATTGGCAACAACAAGCAGGCCATCAACATTCTGCGGGAACAAGGTTCCTGCGACGTTTCCTATGGATTGCCCGGATTGGCGCGCTTCCGCGTAAACGCCTTCATCCAGCGGGGCAGTTGCGCCGTCGTCATGCGCGTCATCCCTACTACCGTTCCTAATCTGGCCACCCTCGGCCTGCCCTCACAACTGGCAGAGATCGCCGCCCTTCGTGACGGCATGGTGCTCGTCACCGGGCCCCGCGGATCGGGCAAGTCTTCCACCCTCGCCGCCTTGCTCGACCTCATCAATCAGCAACACGTCTGTCATATCATCACCATCGAAGATCCCATCGAGTTCCTGCATAACCACAAATCCGCCACGGTCCACCAGCGCGAGTTGCACAGTGACACTCCCAGCATCCCGATGGCCCTGCGAGCGGCATTGCGCCAGGCGCCTAATGTCATCCTGGTGAGCGAGTTGCGCGATCGCGAGACCGTCGAGATGGTATTGGAAGCAGCCGAAACCGGACACCTGGTCCTTTCCAGCATGAATACCGTGGATGCCTCGAAGACCCTGGACCGCCTGTTGAGCCTGTTCTCCCCAGCGGAACAAGCCGCCACCCGCAGCCGCTTGGCGAGGTGCATTCGCCAGATCGTTTCCCAGAAGCTTATACCCCGACGCGACGCTCATGGACGAGTGCCGGTGGTCGAGATTCTCAAACTCCTTCCCTGGACTCTGGAGTCGCTGGAAATCAGCGGCCCCACATCGGCACACACGCTGCAATTTGACCACGAGATCGAAAAGCTCGTCCGCACCGGCGTCGTGGATCCTGAGACTGCTGTTTTGCATGCCACCGACCCCGAGCAACTGCGGCAAACCCTGGCTGATCGCTGATCCGTCAAAATCAACATTCGAAATTTCCCTTCCGTCCCCGTATCATCTCCTCGATGCCTGCACCCGCACAGATTTTGAGTTTTGAGGATGCGCGCCACACCGTCGAGGAACACGCCGCGCAGCTTCGCCCTCACGGCAGGGAACTGGTGGAGTTGCTTGACAGCGCCGGCCAGGTTCTCGCCGAGGTGGTCCCGGCAGATCGCAATCTCCCGCCTTTCCCCCGCGCCACTCGCGATGGATACGCCGTGCGCGCTGCCGATCTGGCGCAGCTCCCCGCCACGCTCCAGGTGATGGGTGAGATCAAGGCAGGAGCGCCCGACGTAGTTTTCACCTTGAAGACCGGCGAGGCGGCAGCAATTATGACCGGCGCTCCCGCGCCCCCCGGCGCCGATGCCGTGGTCATGATCGAATACACCTCCCGGAATGGCGACCAGGTCGAAATCACAAAAGCAGTCGCAGGCGGCGAGAACATCGTCCCCACCGGCGCCGAAGCCCGACGCGGAGACCGCTTGCTTATCCCCGGAATCAGACTGGACCCTGCTGCCATCGCCGTGGCCGCATCGGTCGGCAGATCGCACTTGCTCGTTTACTCGAAGCCGCGAGTCGCGGTGTTATCCACCGGCGATGAACTCGTAGACATCGACGTGCCCCCGGCGCCAAACCAGATTCGCAATTCCAACAGCTACTCGCTCGCGGTACAAATCCAGGCGGCTGGCGGCGAGCCGGTATTGCTGCCAATTGCCCCCGATGAGCCGGAACGTCTCCGTGAATTGATTTCCGAGGGCTTGGAGGCCGACTTTCTCCTGCTCACCGGAGGCGTCTCCATGGGCAAGTACGACCTGGTGGAGCAGGCGCTGCTGGATTTGAGAGCGGAATTCTTTTTTACCGGTGCGAAGATTCAGCCCGGTAGACCCATCGTGTTCGGACGAATCCCAGACGCTGCGAATTACAAGTACTTCTTTGGCCTTCCTGGAAATCCGGTCTCCACCATGGTCACATTTGAATTGTTCGCCCGACCCGTCCTGGAAGCACTTGCGGGATTGCAACCACGAAAGCTGGCCTTCTTACGCGCTAAGCTGAAATCCGAGATTAAGGCTAAACCGGGTTTGAAGCGCTTCCTGCCGGCAGTTCTCTCTGGCGAGTTTGAAAATGCTGCAGTGGAACTGGTAGCTTGGCAAGGCTCAGGCGACATCACGGCCACGGCCAGGGCGAATTGCTATGTCGTTGTTGAT
>Ga0335079_10002584_pt1 | contig 20848 bp, 17 predicted proteins | sample Lox_Sample_33_FD_206719 | JGI IMG/M metagenome (GOLD analysis project Ga0335079, IMG submission 206719) | Soil microbial communities from Loxahatchee National Wildlife Refuge, Florida, United States - Lox_Sample_3.3 | ecosystem: Environmental > Terrestrial > Soil > Wetlands | place: USA... | reverse complement strand
AACCGCATCATCGCGCTCGCCGCGCAGAAAAATCCTGAGGAGGAAAATCCCGGGCCCGATGGTGTCTATCAGCGCGCCACCGCGGTGCGCATCCTCAAGATGCTGCGCTATCCGGACCAGAGTGTGCGGGTCCTCGTGCGAGGCCTGGCGCGACTGCAACTGCTCGACTTCACGCAGCGCGAGCCGTTCTTCGAGGCTAAAGTCCGCCGCCTCAGCGATGAACTCGCGAGCGACAAGGAAGTCGAAGCGCTGCAGGCGCATCTGGTCAGCCAGTTCTCGAAATTTGTCTCGCTGGTTCCGTACCTGCCCGACGAATTGCAGGGGATCGCGATGGGGGTGCGCGAGCCGGGCCGGCTCACCGACCTCGTCGCATCATATCTAAAGATTGCGGTCGAAGAGGCGCAGGACCTGCTCTCGACCATTGATGTTCGCCAGCGGCTCGAGAAGCTGATCGCAATACTCACGCGCGAGATCGAGCTGCTCGAACTCGGCCATAAGATTCAGTCGCAGGTTCAGACCGAGCTCAACAAGAATCAACGCGAGTATTATCTGCGCCAGCAGCTCAAGGCGATTCAGAAAGAACTCGGCGACGGCGATTCGCGTTCCGGTGAGCTCGAGGAAATCGAAAAGAAGATCGAGGCCGCCAAGATGCCGGAAGAGGCGCGCAAGGCGGCCGACAAGGAACTCGATCGCCTGAAGATGATTCCGCCGGAGTCGGCGGAACATACCGTGGTTCGCACCTACCTCGATTGGCTGGTGACGTTGCCATGGGCGCAATCCACCGACGACGACCTGGACATCAAGCACGCGCGCTCAGTGCTCGACGAGGACCACTACGACCTCGACAAGATTAAGGAGCGCATTCTCGAATTCCTAGCGGTCCGCAAGCTGAAGAACGACACCAAAGGGCCGATTCTATGTTTCGTCGGACCGCCGGGGACCGGTAAGACCTCGCTCGGGCGATCGATCGCGCGCGCGCTCGGACGCAAATTCGTGCGGCTGTCGCTCGGCGGTATCCGCGACGAGGCCGAGATTCGCGGGCATCGGCGGACCTATATCGGATCGCTGCCGGGCCGCATCATTCAAGGCATTCGCAACGCGGGCACCAACAACCCGCTGTTCATCCTCGATGAGATCGACAAGCTGGGCGCCGATTTCCGCGGCGATCCCGCGGCGGCGCTGCTCGAGGTGCTCGATCCAGAGCAGAACAATACCTTCCAGGATCATTACCTCGATGTTCCATTCGACCTGTCGAAGGTGATGTTCCTCACCACAGCGAACGTACTCGATTCCATCCCGCATGCGCTGCTCGATCGGATGGAGGTGCTGGAGCTTCCCGGCTATACCGAGGAAGAGAAGCTGGAGATCGTCAAGCGCCACATCGTGCCCAAGCAGCTCATCGAAAATGGACTCAGCAGCTTCAAGATCGATTTTACGCCTGAGGCGGTGTCCGAAGTCGTGCGCAATTACACGCGCGAAGCGGGACTACGCAACCTCGAACGGGAGATCGCGCACGTGTTTCGTAAGGTCGCGCGCGGCGTAACCGAAGGCGAAGAGGCGCCCACGCGCATCCTGCCCGAGATGGTGCAGAAGTACCTCGGTCCGCCGAAGTTCTATGCGGAAGTCGCGGATCGCACGCACGAGCCGGGCGTCGCCACGGGGCTGGCGTGGACCGCGAGTGGCGGCGATATCCTCTTCATCGAATCCACCAAGATGAAGGGGCAGAAGGGTCTGACGCTGACCGGCTCGCTCGGCGATGTGATGAAGGAATCCGCACAAGCTGCGATGTCCTACATCCGCTCGCATGCTGACAGCCTTGGCATCGCGCCGGATTTCTACGACAACGCCGATATCCACATACACGTTCCGGCGGGCGCGATACCAAAGGACGGACCGTCGGCGGGCGTGACCATGACTACATCGATAGTGTCGCTGCTGTCGGGGCGCCCATGCCGACCGTACGTCGCGATGACGGGAGAGATCACGCTGCGCGGCAAGGTACTGCCGGTCGGCGGCATCAAGGAGAAGGTGCTGGCGGCGCGTCGCGCGGGCATCAAGACGATTATCATGCCGCGGCGCAACGAGCGCGACCTCGAGGATATCCCGGAGGAGCTCCGGCGCGAGCTCACGATGCATTTCGTCGATACCGTCGATGAGGTCCTCAGCTATGCGCTGCGCAACGGCGACGAAGCCGAGACCGCCCATGAAACGCGCCCCGAGCGGACGGTACTCAACTGAGGAAGGCCGAATAGGAAAGTAAAAGGGGCTGCTGAAAAGTCGGCGGCCCCTTTTTGTTGGTCATGAGACGAAGACTTTGCCTCGCTGGCATGCTGATGGCCAGCATCCTTCTGTTCGGCTCAGGTTCAATGTCTGGCGAGATCTCGGCCTCGCAAAAACTTCAAGTCGCCGGACTCGATGTCGCTGCGTGGATTCCGTCATCCGACACGCCGGGGCCGTGGCCGGCGATCATCTTCTCGCACGGCTTCCACGGATGCTCCACGCAATCGACCTTTCTCATGAGCGCGCTCGCGGACAGCGGGTATGCGGTCTTTGCGCCGAATCATAAAGATGCCGCGTGCCGCAGCGTGCGCGCATGGCTGACGCGCCCCGAAGCTCGTTTCGGAGATCCGCGCGACTGGAACGACTCGATCTATCAAGACCGCGCGCAGGACCTCGAGAAGCTCATCGATGCCCTGAGTCAGGATCCGCGCTATCGCACCGCGCCATACGACTGGAGTCATCTCGGCGTGGTCGGCCATTCGCTCGGAGGCTACACGGTGCTCGGGCTCGGCGGGGGATGGCCGAAGTGGAAGGATGCGCGCATCAAGGCGATCCTCGCGCTCTCGCCATATGCCGCGCCGTTCATCGCGAAGGAGACGCTGCACGGCCTCGAGGCGCCGGTGATGTATCAAGGAGGCACGCACGATTTGGGCGTCACGCCATTCATCAACAAAGGCAACGGCGCGTTTCCGCAGAGTCCAACGCCGAAGTATTACGTCGAGTTCGATGGCGCCGGGCATTTCGCGTGGACCGACCTTAATCCCAAATTCCAGAGCGCGATCGTCGAGTACAGCCGCGCGTTTCTCGATCGTTATCTCAAGGGCGAGCCGTTTCCCGCCTCGCTCACCACGCCGCATCCGGGCGTGACGGAAGTGGAAATCGTCGAGTAGCTATTTCCCCAGGAAGCGCGTGCGGTCGCTGCCGATCCACGAGGTCGTATGTCGAATCGCGCGGGCGCGCAGCTCCGCGAGCGCCTGCAAATCGGCATCGGCCCGATAGCGCTGGAAAGCGGCTTCATCGGGAAAGGTCACGATGTGGACCTCGTGCGGTTGATCGGGTGTCGCATTCGAGGCGAATCCGATCCGCCGCTCCAGCGTGCCGCCGTGGCGATGCATGATCGATTCGGCCGCGGTCTCGAACTGCTCGTATTCCGCCTCGCGTCCGGGATGGATGTAGAGCGATGCGACGATGACGATTTTGTCGCTCATCAGAGCAACATTCCTGCTGCGTTGACACTTCGACACCTGCTCGCCAGCCTGATTGATACGTTCGCAAAAATTCGTATGAAGTTTTTCGTCATCTGCGCACTCGTTTGCTGCTGCTGCGCGGCACCATCCGCCTCCTACTGCGATACCAGCGCACTGCAATTTGAAGATCAACTCGCGAAACGCGGATTGACCGGCGGCGCGGTCGGCGACTTCCGTGCTCCCGCGCGAATCCCGCAGCCCGACGAAGGCATGAGTGTCAGCGAGATCGTTGCGGACCTCGCGCAAAATGGCGACGAGGCCGGACGCGCGACGCTGTGGCGCGAGGACCTCGCGGGACATACCACGGAATTCATGGTGACACGCGCGCCGGGCGGACAGACCCTCGTGCAGTATTGGGTGCTGCGCGCGGGCGGCGGATGCGCACTCTATCAGTCGGTCGTCTATTCAAAAGATGGACGGCTCGTGACGCAGGATTTCTGGCGCAACGATCCGCAAGCGCTGAAGCGGGCGGGCGCGCCCGACTTTCCGCCCGATTTGTTTCCCACCAATGCGTTGCCGATCGGCGCATTCTACGATGCGGTCGGCCGCGGTGCCGATGGGACAACAGGCAAGGTCGAACTGCAGGCCGGTCCCTATGACTACATCCAGCTCGACGCGTGGGTCGATGGCGCCGAGAAGATCGCCACGCCCGCCGGAACGCTCGACACCGTTCGCGTGGTGATGCGCCCGAACGTGGACAGCGTGCTGAAAAGTTGGCCCGCAATGTTTCGCAAGCTGGCGCTGCCGTTCATCCCGAAGGATTATTTCTACTTCAACACCACCCCGCCGCATCAGCTGGTCAAGTTCGAGGGCGCCATCGGATATCCCGCGCCGACGCTTAAGGCGCGGCTGACAAAGACCTGGACCGCGCCCGCGACCGCCACCTCGCGTGTCGGCGGCGACCTCGAGCGTGCGCTCGCGACACGTGGCCTTATCGGCGGCGTGATGGCGGATCCGGACGCATCACTGCGACAGCCGGAGCCGGCGGCGGGCAGCGTGGTCGATGAAATCGCGATGACGCTCTCGGCAACGCACCAGCCGATGACGACCTATCGCATTTGGCACGAAGCGCTCGGCGCTTACGTTCTGGAAATCCAGGAAACCTTATCTCCCGCGGGTCAGGTCGGGATCAACTTTTGGGTGTTGCCGCGCGAAGGCCGCGGATGTCTGGTGGCGGGAGTCGAAAATTACTCGCGCGAGGGGCGGCTGGTCTCCAGCAATCTATGGCGCGACGATCCGGCGACGCTGCGCATCCCGGGCGCGATGGCGTTTCCCGACGACCTCTATCCCAACATCAGCATTCCGATCGATGCGTTCTTTCGCGCGCTCGACGCGCACGATGGCGACGGCGTGGCAAAGGTGAATCTGCAAGTGTCGCCCTACACCTACATCTCGCTCGATACGTGGAGGGCCGGTAACGAAACCGTCACGACCGACGGCGGAAGCATTGCGGCCGATAAGGTCGCGGTGCGCGCCGATGTCGCCTCGATCCTGCCGTCGTGGCCGTCGGCGTTGCGCTCCGCGGTCGCGCCGTTTTTCCCCAAGCTGATGCTCGATTACGACAGCGCCGCGCCGCACGATCTGATCGACTTCCACGGACCGCTCGGATGGCCGGCGCCGACCGTCGATTTGCAACTGACCCGGCGCTATGTTGCCGGCGCGCCGACGCAGTCCGCCTCGACGCGGTAGACGCGCGCATCGAAAAGCATTGCCGCTGGGGATAAACTGTTCATTCGCGGCGTGATCCTAAATGCGATTTCGTTGCGACTGAAGTAATCGCTTCGCTACTCTGCGCTCTTTCCGCAGGGGAGTGCGGATGGGCGGTTACCTTCCTCATTACGCAGGTTTCGGTTTCGAAATGAAGGTTGCGATTGTCGCGGCAGAAATTTCGCCATGGGCCAAGGAAGGCGGGCTCGGCGACGTCATCGGCGCGCTCCCGCTTGCGCTGAAAAAGGTCGGCGCCGCACCGGTCCTGGTGCTGCCCGGATATCGCGCGCTACTCGATCAGTTCAAAACCACGCCAGTCGCCGAGGTCGCCGATACCCAATTCGGTCACAGCACCGAGCCGTTCACCATCCTGCGCGCCGATGGCCCCGAGGGCGTTCCGCTCTATCTCATCGCGCACGAGGGCTTCTTCGATCGCCCCGGCATCTACGGCGAGCGCGGCACGGTCTATCCCGATAATGTGATGCGCTACATCTTCTTCGGTCGTGCGGCTGCCGCGGTATGCGCCGATCACATCCATCCCGATGTGCTGCACGCGCACGACTGGCACGCCGCCACCGCAACCATCGTGGCGCACGCCGACGAGCGGATACGGGCCAAGCTACGCGACGCGGTCTCCGTCTTCACCATCCACAATCTCGCGTTCCAGGGCGTGTTCGATCCGGTCGATTATCCACTGCTCGGAATCAACTGGAGTCATTATACTGTCGATGGGCTGGAGTTTTACGATCACGTCAACCTGATGAAGGGCGCGATCGTGATGAGCGATGCGACCAGCACCGTCAGTCCCACCTATGCGGCCGAGGCGAGGGGCGATCCCGATTACGGCTTCGGACTCGAAGGAGTGCTGCGCCACAAGGGCGCGCGCTTCCGCGGCATCTTGAACGGCGCGGACTACAACGAATGGAATCCCGCGACCGATAAGATGATCGCGGCGACCTACACGCCGAGCCGGCTCGACGGCAAGAGCGCGGACAAGAGCGATCTGCTCAAGACCGCGAAGCTGAAGCCGATCGAGGGCGCGCCGCTGGTCGGGATGGTCTCGCGGATGACCGCGCAAAAGGGCTTCGATCTGATCCGCGACGCCTTCGATCGGGTCATGCAACTAGAGGTGCAACTCGTGATGTTGGCCAACGGCGACGCCTCCTTCGAGAGCTACTTTCGCGATGCGCAGCGCCGCCACGGCGACAAATTCCGCCTGCTCGCGGAGTTCGACAACGCCATCGCGCATAAGATTCAGGCCGGCGCCGACGCCTTCCTGATGCCGTCGCGCTTCGAGCCCTGCGGTCTCACCCAGATGTATGCGATGAAGTACGGCAACCCGCCAATCGCGCGCGCGACCGGTGGACTGCGCGATACGGTGAGCGACTTCGACGCCAGGAGCGGCAAGGGCAACGGCTTCGTGTTCGAGCTCTATCGCAGCGAGGATCTGCTCGCGACGATGTCGCGCGCGAGCGCGGCGTTTCGCAGCCGCGAGCAATGGCGCAAGCTGCGCGCGAACTGCTTCGCCGCCGATTTCTCATGGGAGAAGTCCGCGCGCGCTTACATGAACTGGTTCGAGGAACTCCATCGCTCGCGCCGCGCCGCCGCGGCGGGCCAAGCGGACTGATGGCGGACGGCGCGCGCAAGTACGTCATCTATGCCGACGGCGCGTGCCTCGGAAATCCGGGGCCCGGCGGATGGGGCGTCGTCATCGCGGAACCTGCCGATAAGTATCGCGAGCTGAGCGGCGGGCCGTATCCCGGGACCACCAACAACAAAATGGAAATCACCGCCGCGATCGAAGGATTGCGCGATGTCGAGGCGGGCGCCGAAGTCATTGTGCGCAGCGACAGCGATTACGTGGTCAAGACGATGACGCTGGGATGGAAGCGCAACGCGAATCAGGAGCTATGGCGCGAACTCGACCGCGAGGTCGCATCGCGGAAGGTGCGCTTCGAGTGGGTGCGCGGTCATGCGGGCGACAAGAACAACGAGCGCGCGGACAAGCTCGCGGCGTCGGCCGCACGCGGCATCAAACTGGAAGCCGAAAGTGAGAAAGCGCCGGCGCCGAGCGATCTCGAAAAGATCGATCCGCTGCTAGGCCCGCATGAATCGGTCCGCCGCTGTGCGCGATGCGGCCAGTCATTCGTCGCGGCCGCTCCCGATGTCGCATACTGCGCGCTGGTGGCATGCCAGCTCCGCGCACGCACGAAGAAATAGAAAAAGGGCGGGACTGAGGTCCCGCCCTTCCAGCAAACTGTGCGATGCCGCTGCATCGCAGCGGGCAAAGGCGATTACATCGCAGCGGCCGATTCCATCGCGGTCTCGTTCTTCGGCTTCAGCGCCGCCCACGCCGCCTTCTGCCATTTCAGCGTCGAAAGTTCATCCTCGGCGAAGAGCTGCACCATCTCCTTGGTCTGGAGGTCTTCCTTCAATGATGCCGCAAACTCGAACAACGGCCGAATGGTTTCCTCGGGATTGGGGAAACGCTCGGCGCCGCGCTTCAGCTTGGCGAGGTCGCTCACGTTGGTATCACGCAGTTGGGCGAGGTTCTTCTTGAATTCATCGGTCATGCGATCCGGCATCGTGCCGCCGAGTTCCGCGAGACGCGCCGCGAATGCGCGGCCATGATACGACTCGCGCTCGGCTACCATCTTGAGCCCGCCGCGAATGCAATCGGTGGTGCATACTTCCAGCCATGCGCGCACGGTATCGCCACCATTGGTCTCAGCCGCGCTGACGGTCTCGAGGAACTTGATGACGGCCTCGCGCTCGGAGGCGTAGGTCTTGCCGAAAGCGGTGAAGGCCGCGGCGCGATGGCCGTTGCCGTTGGTATGGGCGCGGTTCTCAAGCGCCATCATCTCGGACTCGAAGGTGGCTTCGTCGATGACACCCGCGCGAAACGCGCGCAGCAATTGTTTGAAAGCGAAATTTTGGTTCATGGTCTTGTCCTCCCTGGATGATGGCGTTGAAAGAAAGTTATCGGCGACACTGAGTATCTGTCAAACCCGGTTGGTTTCGGTCGATTGAGGTGCGCGCCGACGATTCGGCGGACTTTGGCGTAGCGCCCAGAAATCCTTTGTTTTCGACCAGTTACATCGTCCGGCCAGCCACTTGGCCAAGTTCGGGGATACTCGTATGTGAAGGAGGTTAAATTTGAATCTGCAGCTCTCCATCAGCATCCGCGAGAGCTCTCCCAAGATACCGCAGATCTCCTATGACCGATTGTCAGTTCAGCCACCAATCGCAAAAGTATCATTCGAACGCAACGGGCGCGGTCACAATAAAATTGAGTGAGTCTTGTCAGCGCGTTCAAGTGATTGTGAGGAGCGCTGCGCGGACGAGGGGCCGGTACCGGCTTCGCTGCGCGAAGCTGTCCGAGGTCCTTCGGCGTCGTCGCGATGCTCCTCGCTCAGGATGACAAAAAAGGAGCGGGCGCAGAAAAGAGAAAGGGCGGACCGGGAGGTCCGCCCTTTCGAATCAGAGGACTTTGCCGGCTATTCGGCGAAGTCCATCGTTACGTAAAAGTCGCCGTCGGCCGCGCGAGAGACGCCGGTACCCGCCTTGGTGAAGTGCGTCGAGACGAGATTCTTTTGGTCGGCGGCGGCGCCCATCCAGATCGCCAGGGTATCGTCGGCCACATGATCGGTGCGGGTCTTGATCCGCACTACATCCTCGCCCAGCTTCAACGTCTTCACGCCGCTGGAGGTGATGCGGGTGATGACGCTGGGCTCATCGGAACCACGCGTGCTGAGGAAATTTCCAGCCACCATCTTGTCGCTATGATCCTGCGCGCTCTTGCTGAGTTCGGGCGACACGTCGAAGGGGCGCAGGCCGTTCTGAGTGCGCTGCTTGTTGACCGCCTCGAAAACCTGCTTGGCGATGACGTCGTCGGAAAGCTGCGGGCCCTGGTCGGCGATTTGTGCGGAAGGCGGCGGCATCGGACCGCCCACGATGGTGCGCGGCTGGGATTTTTGCGCGCAGGCGGTGAAGGTGACGGCGCTCAAGATGATGATGGCATTGGAAAGTTTCATATGGTCATCATGCATGCGGGCGAGGTGACTCGCCCGCATGCCCCTTCTTTGAGAGATCCTCTAGAGGCCGGGGAAGCTCAGCGTCTTGTACAGGTTCAACTCGCCGTACGCGCCCGGGCTTCCGCCGCCGAACTGCAAGTCCGCGCCCATCTGATAAATCCGATTGTAAACCCCGATGATGGGGCCGCCTTCGCCCTCGAGGCCGCTGATGAAGCCGCCGCCGAACACCTGACCGCCCGCTCCGAGCAGCAGGATCCAGTCAGGCGTCTGCATCGCGACGACGCGAAAATCGATCTCGCTCGAGGTTACGTCGTTCTGGAAGTTATGCAGCGGCGCGACGAAAACATTGATTGGATGCGCGCTGCTGAGCAGGAACCACATCGAGATATCAGACTCGATGGTCCATGCGTCGCTGTCGCCGACATCGTGGCCACCCAGCATTACGATGTTGAGGCCCGCGACCGGGCTGACATCGAAGCCGGCCTGGAAGCGGCCGAAATTCAGCCGATTGACGGTCTGGTTGGAGGGCTCGAGCGGGCTGGTCGCGTTCTTCTCGATCCAGAGCTGATAGCCAGTGGCGCGACCGACGATTCCGATGCCCTCAGTGATGCTTTGCTCGAGCTGGATGCCTTCATCGGTAAGGTAATAGTCCTCGGAAGCCAGACCGCCGCCGAACAGGGTCGCATCGAGGTGCGGAGCGGACGGATTGGTGAGCCGCTCGAGCTGATAGAGCGCGTGGAGGCTCTTGGTTTCCAAATCATCGGGGTTGAGCAGGCCGAAGGCGCGGATCGAGGGCATCATCGAAATCGTCCGGGAGCCGGGCGCGGCGCCGGTAGCGTCTGCGCTCGATGCGATCGTATCGGCGTGGGAGGACGCCGGCTTCGGTACCGAATGAATCAACGGAGAGGTCGCGATTAATGAACCGGTATCCGAGTCGGCTGAGGGAGCCGAGCCCGCATAGCCGTAGGCATCGAGTTGAGCCGCGGGAACCACCATCGCGGCCGTGGTGCTAATGGCAGCTTCGGCCGCGAGAGCCGGAGTGGAGCTGGACAGTCCGAGGCATAATGGACTGCTGCATAGCGCGGCTAGACCTAACGCCGCCGTAGCGCCTCGCAAGTAGATGTTCATCATTTAGTCGCTCATTCCCTCGAGGTATTCGGTACGGACCGCAGCGAAGCAAGGGCCGCGGTCCGTATCGTGGAATTCAGGACACTCTAGACTATTTGGTGACGGATTTCTCGAAATTCTTGAGCGCCTTATTTACCGCGTTATTGGCCCGATTGACCGAATTCTCAGCGTCCACCGCGGCGTCCATCGCATCGGCGGCGGCATGCTGCGCCTGATTGGCGGCAGTCTCGGCCTGCTGCGCGGCATTCTCGGCCACGATCGCCGAATGCTCAGCGCGCGCGACGGGTGGTACCGCAGGAGGCGGTGGAGGAACCACGTTTGGCGGTGGTCCATTGAATGGGGGCGGCGGCAGAACCGGTGGAGGTGGCGGAGTGACGCCATGAACGCACGCGCCGGCGAGCGCGACATAACCGATCACCCCGACCATCGTCATGCCCGCGATGGAGAGAACGCGCGCGGAAAGCGACTTTATACTTTTCACGATAATGCCTCCTCGTACATTTTGAAGCTGTAATTATCCCTGTATTAGCTAGTTATAAGCTATGCCTACTTATGTCATCGATTGGGCCGTATATCCACAAATTGGACGACGCCGGACAAATCGGTCGAACTGCTTATCGTATGTGCACTACTTCGCGGCAATGCCAGTAGTCCCGCTATATCAACTTTCGCGGCGTAAGTTCGCGTCCGATTGAGGATCACCCCGTATCCCTTGCCGTCATTGGGACTGACGTATGCGGTAAGGCCGTTGGGCATGTTCGACATCCGCCATGGCCGCCGCAACGGATCGTTCGGCATAGTAGCCTGGACCCAATCCACCAGCGCGGGCGTCCCTCCCGAGGAGGTCGGCAAGCTCAGGGCGCCGAAGCCGGTGCTGCCGCCGAAGCGCTCATGCCGATCCGCAACAATCGCGAGGCTTTTTCCGGGCGGTATCGCGATACCGGTGAGGCCGTTGCTCAAATTCGTCATTTCCGTCAGCGTCTGGATTTGCGCGCCTGTATCCGACCACATCTTCGATGCGGTGTCGAAGCTCGCCTGTCCCAGGTCGAACATTGCGAGGTCGGTGACGGTATTGGCGCCAGTGCAGTCCGCCGGACTTCTGAAGGTTCCGTACGCGATACCGGTGTTGATGTCATAGGCGGCGGAGTCCGGTAACGCATCGCGCTGGGTGGTGCCGCCGGAATTCGTGGTGCACATCCCGTTACTATTGAAGAAAATGCCCTTGTCCTTGAAATCGAACGCGGTCCCGGTTGCCATATCGATGATCTGATAATCGGGATTACCGCTCTCAAAGGTCCGCAGGTTCTTGATCGTGTAGTTCGGCGACAGGATGCGGTGATTGACGGGATCGTACCCGAACTGGCCCGAGACCACGTCGTCATTGGTGCCAATCAATCCGCCGCGCGAGACTGGTGAAAGTGATACCGAGAGGTATCCCTGGCCGGTCGCGATGATCGCGGTCGGAACGCCTGAAAGACTATCGTCGATAGCAACACCGCAATTCGCGCAGTCTCCGCCGGTGAAATGGATCCGCTTGACCACTCCGGTCTTGAATCCGGTCACGTTCCTGGCCGCTCCAATGGCGTACGATGAGCCGAAGTCGCCCGAGCATACCGCGATGCCGGTGCTCGGGTCCGCCGCGCAAGAATTCACAAATCCAGTCTTTAGGACTACCGTTTTCGATAGAACGCCCGATGCGGTTTCGATCACCTTGAGCGCGGAGCGGAAACGCAAGGAATCATCGCTCGCATATGGGATGTAAAGACTTACGGTGGTGCCGTTGATTAGGATTCCGGGGGCGTTGGCGGTGGTCGAGGTTCCAATGATAGCGGCGAACGCAGGCCCGCGCAGCAAACATAAGGTCGCAATCGTGCAACAGATGACCCTGAAGCGGTTCACGATGGTGGCACTCTGAGCACTGGCGCGATGCCTTTTAGTATCACAGTTCACCATCAGCAGAGAAACCCCTATGCGTGTTTTGCGGGGGCTGTGCCCGATAGGGTCCCATAAAGTTATATAAAACTTGCGAAATAGTAACAAACCGCGCGGATCGATTCAACATACAATCAAGATTGCATGTTGTACGCGTGAAACTACTCAACGATTCCAAGCGCTTCTCTAATGCCTAATTCTTTACCCGCGCGGCGGTCCTCCTTATGACGACTTTAGTCCCACTTGGATTCGACCTTTCTGCGCTCGTTTCTCGTACGCTTTCGCATCCTCAGTGGCGTTGCGCCGCGTCATCAGTCAAAAGCGCGAATGGCGCTCGCGACTGTTTCGCGATCGGTTCCAGAATAAAAGCTTACCTCGCGAGTGTCGCAATCGATGTCCCACCGTTCGTCCCACAATCGATCAGCTCGCTGAGCTAGCCACCTCGAAGTCGATCGCGCCTGGCCGCCCCCCGTGTGCCGAGGCCTGAGTTGCGTCAGCGCCGATTGCCGCACACTAGCCGGGTCTTGATCGTCTCAGGCTTGCTACACTCGCCATCCCGCACCCCTACAAAATGGAGGATTTTTCGTCATCGCGCGGGAATGCTTCTTGCTCCCTCCATCTTCCGGTCAGGACTTCCGATTGGGGACGGGATCGGAGATGAAGTACAGGTATTGGTTCGTGATCTTCGCGATCACAGGCGCGTCATGCGCATACCTGCAGCCGGCGGATCAGTTCGCAGCCGACGGCACCACCGTCATGGCCGATGCGGTAAGTATGGAAGCAGAGCACAACACGCTCGCTAACTATGAGACTCGCGACGATACCATCGAGATCGTCAACCAATCGGGTCTCGCCCAGCCCAGGCTCGAGGAACGGATCCTGGTGTTGGTGAATCGCGAGCGCGAGAGCGCCGGGGTAAAGCCGCTCAACTTCTCGCCCGAGCTGGCGCGCGCCGCTCGTGCACATAGCTCTGCGATGGCGGAGGAAGGCTTCTTCGAACATCGCGGCGACGGCGAGGCGGCCCTGTTCGATCGGGTATCGCTTACAGGAATGGACACCGACCATGTCGGTGAGAACATTTTCGAAACCAGCGAAGGCGTGTCGGGTGCGGTGGCCGATGAATGCGTCCAGATGTGGATGCATAGCGAGGGACATCGGAGGAACATGCTGTCGCCGGAGTTCGACAAGACCGGGATTGCAGTGGGCGTTTCACACAACGGGGAGAATTACATTACGGAAGACTTCGCCCATTAGTTTTCCCACCAGACTGCCAAAACGCCGTGTTCCCCCACGCGGCGCCGGTCGGGATGAAGGTGTTTGCTCAGCACCTTCATCCCGGCCCCCTCACACAACTCCAGTATCCTGATTATCCAGCGTTCAGACAAAACACCGCCACACCAAGTTTTTGATAGGTGTGCGCGGTAGGTTTGCGCTGGATCAAGGCATCGCGGCTCTAAATCAGCCATCAGATGCGGGCCGCAGACGGCGCTTCTCGAACTCCCGGAGCGATCCGGGGTGCGAGCGGACCCGAGCGGGAGCGCGCTCCGCGCCCGATGCGCGCCCTCCGGCACGCGCCGATCGTACCTAACTCGCGCTAGCTCAAATCCCGAGCCGCCGCATCAGGCGGTACAGCGTCGTACGATCGATATCCAATGCGGTCGCGGCGGCGTTACGGTTGCCTTTGGCATTGTCAATCGCTTTGCGGATGCGCACTGCGGCCGCGCGATCGAGGAAGTCCTGCAACGTCCCCTCCGGCGCGACTTCCGAAGCGAGGCCCGCAGTCGTCGCCCCGGCTTCCGCTGCGGACGTCTCCGCCGGCATGTCATTCGATAACGCCTCTGTCTGTGCGACTTGACCCGGGGACGCCGCTGTCTCCTCATGCGTTTCGATCGCGGCCGGCGCTGAGGTGACCGGTGCGGCTTGAGGAGGCGCGGTCGCGATCATCAATGCTTGCGGCGCGATGCGCTCGCTGGGGCTCATCACCACGGCGCGCTCGATAACGTTTTCGAGTTCGCGAACGTTACCGGGCCATCGATACGCGAGCAGCGCCTTCTCCGCATCGGCGGTAAGTATCAGCGCGCGGCCGCTCTCGGCGCTGTGCAGCGCGAGGAAATGGCGTGCGAGCGGCAGGATGTCTTCGCGGCGGTCGCGCAGCGGCGCGACCGCAATCGCGATCACATTGAGCGCGAAGTACAAGTCCGGACGGATGCGGCCGGCGGCGGCCTCATGCTGCAAGGAGCGATTGGTCGATGCGACGATGCGCACCGATGTGCTGCGCCCATTGGCGGCACGATATGTCTCGCGCTCGCCGACCAGGCGCAGCAGCGCCGATTGAAACTCCGGCGTCGCTTCGGAAATCTCGTCGAGGAACAGGGTGCCGCCCGCGGCACGCTCGACGTATTCGGAAAGCATCGTGGGGATCCCGAAATGCGGGCGCATTGCCTCGTCAGCCATCCCGAATGCATTCGGCATCGGCGCCAGCGCTTTGAAACTCACCTTGACGAAGGGGCCATGCGCGCGACTGCTCCAATGATGCAGCATCCGCGCGACCAACTCCTTGCCGGTGCCGCTCTCGCCTTCGATCAATACCGGCGAGTTGGCGGGCGCGGCGCGGCGCACCATCGCGGCGAGGTTGCGGCTGGCATCGCTCTCGGCGATAAACGCGGCCGCCATACTGGCGACATCGAGCTGCTCGTGCAGCAGGCGATTCTCGCGGCGCAGCGATGCGATCTCGAGCGCCTTGCCGACCACTGCCGCAAGCTCATCGGAATTGATCGGACGCGTGATGTAGTCGAACGCGCCGTGGCGCATCGCGGCCACCGCCGACGATACGATCGGGTTTGGGACCGTGAGCACGACCGCGGTTTCGGGCGCCTGGATGCGAAGCTTGCGGATCAGATCGGCGCCGGATTTTTCCGAGGAAAAATCCACCACCACCACATCGGCGCCGCTCTCGTTGAGGGTCGCGACCGCGCTGTCGCATTCGCCGAAGCTTTTGCACTCGTAGCCCGCCGCGAGCATCGTCGCGACGGTCGCGCGCGCCGAGGCCGGCTCCGCGTCCACCACCACGATGCGAGGTTTATGCGCGAGCCGGACGGATTGTTCCTCTATCGTAGCCATCGATCCCCCGCGCCTACCGTAACTGCCCCAAATTCGTCAGCGCAAGCGATAGCCCATCGCAGCAGTGAGCATAATTCAGACATCTTGTAGATGTTTCATGCCTACAGTAAGGCGAAGAATCAGTCGGCGCCGGAGTCGGCGTGAAACTTGTGTAGAAAGCGATGCACCACCGGCGCCATCAGGATGCCGGCCGCGCTAATGATTGCGAGCCCGCTGTAAAGCGCATACATCGAGGCGAAGATCTTGCCGCCCGCGGTCTTCAGTTGATCGACCGGGCCCATCCCGCCGAGGATCATCGCCGCGTTGAGCAGCGAATCGATCCACGGCAGCCGCTCGAGAAAGTGATAGCCACAGACTCCAACCGCCAGCGACACCGCAACCAACGCACCCGCAAGCGCGACCGATCTGCCGAGGCGCCGAACAAACTGCGCGCGCGTCAGCAGCCGATCGCCCCGCCGCTCCCATCCGCCGCGGCGCACGCGAGCGCGGGCATAACGCTCCCTAGTGGTTTTGGCCGCCATCGGAAGCTGGTGGCGGAGGCGGCTTCAGTCCCGCCGACGCGTGATCGACCACGTAGCGCCACTTGCCGCCCGACTTATGCAGCAGCTCGCTCACCCGGAAGCGCAGCGTCGCGGTCTTGCCGTTGACCGTCATAGCATCGTCGAGCTGCCCCCAATGCATGATGTAATCCTTGCCGATGGCGCGCGCGAAGCTGCTGATCTCGGTCAGCACGTGCTTCGGTCCGCCGGCCCCGCAATTGGCTTTCACGACTTTCTCGATCTCCGCCTTGCCGGTCGCGAACTCGCCGTCACCCGGCCAAATCAGCGTGGCGTCGTCCTCATACATGTTGAGGATCGCGGGGACATCGCACGCTTCGAATGCTTTGCTGAATGCGGTGGTGACAACTTTGGCGTCCGCGTTGGCGTCGGCATGTGCCATCGAAGGAAGCGTCGCCAGGAAACCGTACAGCGCGAATGCGATCGCCGTGCGCATGCGCATCGAAAGGCGTTGCATGAGGTGGACCTCGCGTTGGATTTGACGATTACTTAGCGCGCTCGGGTTCCGGATACAAAATGAGCTGAGTGCATCGAAACAGCGCCAGCGGCTTGCCGCTCTCCTTCGATCTCACGGTCGCATCCCATACCTGCGTGGTCCGGCCGCCATGCACCAGCACCGCCTCGCATAGGATGTGGCCCTCGCGCGTGGTACCGAGCAGATTGGCCTTGAGCTCGATGGTGGTGTAGCCGCGCGCATTTTTGGGGAGAAACTCCATTGTGCCGGACCCGCACATGCTATCCGCGAAGGTCACGATGCATCCGGCATGCAGAAAACCGTTGGGGGAGAGGAGTTCCTTGCGCACCGAGACCTCGCCCGCGAGGCGGCCCGGCGCAACGCTGACGATCTCGATGCCGAGGTCGCCGACCCAGGTTCCCTTGCGCTTGGCGTTGTACTCGCGGGCAGTTGGCATGATTCGAGGAAGATTAGCTCAACTCCGACCGCTCGAAAAATCGTTCCAGATCGCCGAGGCGCGCGCGAAAGATCGTCACCATCAGCAGCGTCAGCGCGCCGATGACCAGCAGCATCTTCTTCAAACCGCTCGAACGATATTCCGCAGTGACCTGATGATGGCCGGACGGCACCACGACCGCGAGGTAGCTCGGCGAGACCATGAAGCCCGGTGCCTCGCGGCCATCGATAGCGACATGCCAGTTTGGATGGTAGCTCATCTTGAAAATAAGCGTGGAGGCCTGGCGCGCATCCGCGGTGACGTCGATCCGTTGCGACGACACCTTGTCGTCGATGATGGTGCCGCTCTCCGGCGTGCCGGGACCGGCATCGCCGGCGGATGGCGCCCCCTCCGGAAAATTCCACCGGATGAACTTGCCCGCCGCCGCGTCACCATCGCGCAGCCATTCAAAATTCTGTGCGCGCAGATGCTGTTGGCGTTCCAGCAGGGTGCCGCCTTCGATGTCCCCCCACCTGACCGATCCGAACTCCGCGTATCCATGCGCATCGGTGCGGTAGAGATTGAGGTCATTGGTCTGAAGGATTGAAGAAAGAAAAGTCGGCGACGGTCCGAAGGCGGGCAGCACCAGGTATCCGACGTTGAAAATATTGCAGTGGGTCGCATCGATCTGGTCCAACGGCAACATCGAATTGAGCGAAAATGCCTGCCCTCCGTAAGTCGAGGGAATCTCGAAGAACGCCAGCGTCATCTCGCCTTCGAGCTTCGGAAAATGCACTCGGGCCGGCGGTTCGCTCTTCAGTCGCGCAACAATCTGCCCGAAGTCTGAGTCAGGCGCGAGGGCCGGCAGCGCCGACTCCATCGCGGCCGCGTCGTGAAGGTTGCGCCGCCAGCGCTCGTGAAGCTGGGGCGCAAGCAGGATCAACACGATCGCGGCAGGGATGATCGCGCGCGCTGGTTCGCGAAAACCCTCGCAGCGAACCCACATCCATTCGGAGGCGACCCCAACCAGCAGAATCGCGCCCAGATTGATCCCGCCGATAAAGCGCCGGAAGTCGAGCGCGTCGTGCATCGGCATCGCGGCGACCAATCGCGGCGCGAGAATCGGCGCGAGGTACAAAAACGTCCACCATAGAAAGATGAGGCCCGCAAGCACTGTCTGCCGCGTGCGCAACGCCAACGCCCCGGCGAGGCCGCCCACGATGAATATTGTGGTGGTAAGCACGCGCGGTGAAAGCAGGTATTCGATTGACATCGCCAAATGCGCGCGGTGCGGACCTTTAGGATGATATGCAACACGCACGAGGTCGCGCCCAATCGCCAGTGCGGGAGAATAGAGACCTTCGTGCGCAAGGTTGAAATAAGCGCGCAGGAGCAGAAACGGCAGCGAGAAATACCAACTGATAACCAGCGCGACCGCCACCACGACGCCGAGCCGAATGGCGCATCGGCGGATCACATCGATGCCGGGGTGCAGGTTCACCGCGATCACCGCGAGGCCGGTCGCCGCGGCCATGTAACCGTAAAAAGGATGTGACAGGACCAGCGCCGAGGACGTGATAATGGTGCCGAAGTAGCCGACACCGCGCCGCAGCAGCCGCTGGAGGCATGCGAGCCATAGCATCAGCAGATGCATCGCCCAGAGCTGCGTGTACATTCCGAATCCGGCCCACAGGTAGCTTTCGTACTCGAACCCCATCCGCGCGAAGGTGCCTGTCATCAGCGTGCAGAACGCCGCGGATGCTGCTGACCCGGCCGGCGAAAACTCCATCGTGCGCATCGACCAGTAAACGGTGATGGGAAATCCGACTAGCAGCAGATATCGAACCAGATTGAAGACCGTCAGCAGATCGAGCTGCTTGAGCAGGATGCGATGGATCAGGACAACCACGAGATGCGGCAGATGCTGGTAGTAATGAAATTGCGGGAAGCCATAGCCGAGATCGGGCACCCAGAAGTCGAAGGGATTGTAGCCCTCGGCCAATGCCTCGCTGGCGCGCTGGATGAACAGAAAATGCATCGCGCCATCATTCTGATCGGGAACCGCCAGCGATAATTCCGGGAATAGCGTGACCGCATTGAGGACGACCGGGATGAGGACCAGCGTTGCGGCGACTCCAAGGTACCATCGCGACGCGCGGCGGCCGTTGTTCGATGGCGTTATCGATGACACTTTCTTCGAGGGACGATTACGCGCTAGTAATCCACCATAGGTAGCGGTTGTGAGTAAACGTCGGCGCCGCGGTGCGGTAAGGATGCAATTGTTGTGACTGATCCTGCCCCGAAGAAGCTGCCTACTACGATTACGCTATCGCCTGAGGTTCTTTCCACTCCGATCGGTGATTCGCTGATGCTGCTCGACCTCGCCTCCGGCGTGTACTACGAACTGGAGGGGGCCGGCTCACGCATCTGGCAAATGCTGGTCGAGGAGACCGCGCCCGCCGAAGTCGCGCGTCTAATCAGTCGTGAGTATGGGATCAGCGAGGCAAATGCCGCCGACGATCTCTTCGACTTACTCTATGAGCTGTCCGCTTCCGGCCTGATCTTTTACGATGGCGGACCGCCGCCGCAGCCCGCGAAGAGCGAGTCCACAGACGAATGAGCGGAATTGTCGGGATCGTGGACCTTGACGGCGCGCCCGTCGATGACCCTCTCCTGCGTAGTCTAACCAACCACCTCGCGTTTCGCGGACCCGATCGCCAGCAGGTTTGGCATGAGGGCGCCGTTGGCTTCGGCCACGCGCTCCTCGCCAATACCTTTGCATCCAAACGCGACCATCAGCCCCTTGTGCTCGACGATGTATGGATCGTAGCCGACGCGCGCATCGATGATCAGGATCGCCTGCGCGACGAGTTACACGCGCATGGCGTCGATGTCGCGATGGACGCGTGCGATGCCGAACTGATCCTGCGCGCTTACCACGCGTGGGGTGTCGATTGCCTCGCGCATCTGATGGGCGATTTCGCGTTCGCAATCTGGGATGCGCGCCAGCGCCGGCTGATGCTCGCGCGCGATCAGTTCGGCGTCGCGCCGCTGTATTACGCACAGGTGGGCAATCGGATCGTCTTCAGCAATACCCTTCAAGTTGTTCGGAAGTATCCGAATATCAGCAGCGCCTTGAACGATACTGCCATCGCTGACTTCCTGCTCTTCGGCTACTCGATCGATCTCGAGAACACTTTTTTTTCGCAAATTCGCAGCGTCCCGCCCGCGCATCGGATCGAATGGGAAGATGGCGTTGCCTCGCGCCCGCAGCGATTTTGGTCGCTGCCGCCGACTGACGCCTATCATCAGGTGGCGAGTCCGGCCGAGTATGCATCTGAGTTCAAGACCGTGCTCACCGCCACGATTCGCGATCGGTTGCGCGGACCGCGAGCCGCGATAGCGCTCTCCGGCGGGCTCGATTCCGGTGCTGTTGCCACAATTGCCGCATCACTCTCGCACAACCCCGCCACACCTACGGAACTACATTCGTACAGCTTCGGCTACGACTGGATGGTGCCGGAGACCGAGCGTTACTTCGCGAGCCTCACCGCCGACGCCGCCGGCATCCAAGCCACCTACCTCTCGATTGAGCAGACCGTGTTGGATGGCCGCTCGCGATGGCGCTCGGTGCCGGAGCCGCGGCTCACCAGTGTCAGGCGGTCTGCATACGACGAGATGTATCGCCGGATGGCAGAGTCCGGCGAACGCGTTCTCCTGTCCGGCGTCGGTGGCGATGCATTACTGGGCGCTTCGCTGCTCGACTGGAGGAAGTTCGTCGACTCCCATTCCACCATGGCGTCGGCGCGCGCGCTGGTGACCTATGCCCGGGAGCATCGATGGCTTCCGGTAAGCAGGATCCTCACGACGATGCGCGGCCCTGGCGAGCCATCATCCCAGCGAGATGACCTCAGTTGGCTCGCTTCCGATTTTGTCCAGCGAGGAGGAGTGCA
>Ga0335079_10002582_pt1 | contig 20853 bp, 18 predicted proteins | sample Lox_Sample_33_FD_206719 | JGI IMG/M metagenome (GOLD analysis project Ga0335079, IMG submission 206719) | Soil microbial communities from Loxahatchee National Wildlife Refuge, Florida, United States - Lox_Sample_3.3 | ecosystem: Environmental > Terrestrial > Soil > Wetlands | place: USA... | reverse complement strand
GCGAGCATGGGAACTGGGATTTCCTGAGAGACAACCCGAGACTCTGGATAGGAAGCCTCATGAGTGTGAGGTCTGACGATGCAGCAGATGCTCCATCGAAAATAATTGAAGATGGCAAGGAGATGCCGCCCCTGCCGCAGGGCCCGAGGCGTGGTCGCCGTTCACGATGGCCCTTTATCGTTCTGGACGCAGAGCGAAAGCCGGTCTTCGGGAAGATCGAGGAGGCGGAAGGGGCGGACTTCAGACCCGTTATCCAGAACGGGAAGACCGTGGGCTATATAGGGTTCCTGCCTCCAAAACAATTTCTTAACCCCCACCAGCTTCAGTTTCTCAAACAGCAGAAATCAGCTCTCATCCTTGCTGCAGGCGGGATGGTCCTGGCGGTCATGATATTTTCGCTCCCGCTGGCAAAGCGTCTGGTACGTCCGATCAGGGCCATGACCGCGGCAACCGGTGATCTTGCTTCCGGAAATTATTCGGTCCGCGTTCCGGTCGGTTCTCTGGATGAGTTGGGGCAGCTTGCCCGTGACTTTAACACTCTGGCGCTGACCCTTGAGAAGAATGAACAGGCGCGGCGTCAATGGGTTGCCGACATCTCCCATGAACTGCGGACACCCGTTGCCGTGCTGCGGGGCGAACTTGAGGCGCTCCTGGACGGGATCCGTACGGTCACTCCGGAAGCGATCCAATCGCTTCACGCAGAGGCGATGCGCCTGAACCGTCTCGTGGATGACCTCTACCAGCTTTCCCTGTCCGATATCGGCGCCCTGACCTACCGGAAGGAGAATCTTGATCTCGCCCGGGTGCTCAGGGACTCCCTGGAGTCCTATCGAACGGAGTTCGGCCGGAAGGGGATCAAGGTCACCGAGGATATATCCCGGGAGTGCGGGATCATGGTGTTCGCCGACAGGGAGCGGCTGAACCAGCTTTTCACGAACATGCTCGAAAATTCCCTGAGATACACTGACCCGGGAGGAGATCTCGTGATCGGCCTTGCGTTCCCTGAGGGGCAGGTCAGTATTGTATTCCAGGATTCTACGCCGGGCGTGCCGAAGGAAGAGTTGGACAGATTGTTCGAGCGTCTCTACCGTGTGGAAGGGTCTCGAAGCCGGACTTCAGGCGGGGCGGGGCTTGGTCTGGCAATCAGCAAAAAGATCGTTGAAGCCCATGAGGGAACGATCTCCGCCCATCCCTCTCCGCTGGGCGGGTTACTGATCAGGGTCACGTTCCCGATCATTGTAAGGAGCGCATGAACGGGAAGATTCTCATTGTTGAGGACGAGGCGAAGCTGGCGAACCTGCTCGTCGACTACCTGAAGACCTCCGGGTTCGAGCCATTTTCGCTGTCGAACGGAACCGAGGCGGTGCCCTGGATCAGGGAGCACAAGCCGGATCTCGTGCTCCTCGACCTGATGCTGCCGGGACGCGACGGGATGGATATCTGCCGGGAAGTCCGGACCTTCTCCCGGGTCCCGGTCATCATGGTGACGGCGAAGGTTGAGGAGATCGACCGCTTACTCGGGCTTGAACTCGGGGCCGACGACTACATCTGCAAGCCTTTCAGCCCGCGCGAGGTCGTTGCGCGGGTCAAAGCAGTCCTCAGGCGGGCTCACGACGGAAAGACCTTTCAGGCGCACGGACTCGTTCTGGATGAACATCGCTACCGGGCCGCGCTTCGGGGGCAGGACCTGGGCCTCACGGCCGTGGAATTCAAGTTGCTGCAGGTCCTCGTCATCAACCCGGGGCGGATATATAACCGCCAGCAACTCATGGAAAAAATTTACCCCGACGACCGATTCGTAAGCGACCGCACGATCGACGGCCATATAAAAAAATTGCGGAGGAAACTTGAAGCTGTCGACCCGGAAACGAAGCTCATCCAGTCTGTATATGGCGTCGGCTACAAGTTCGAATCCGAGCCATAGTCATCAGTGCACGTCTTAGACCCCCGCGACGCCGTCTTCTGCGTACCTTCACACAGACCTCTTGGCAGCGTTTTCTCTATCGCCTGTTTGTCCAGCCCTTCGCCAATGACCACCAGCCTGCTTTCCTTGATGTCCTGTTCAAAGCGTATCCTATCTACCCTGCCGAACACGCTGTCAAAACGATAGGGACCTTCTTCCGAACGGATCAGGGCCTTTGCCCTCGCCACGTCGCCGTACCGCCCTTGTGCAAGATCGGCAAAAAAGTCTGAAAAATGAGCAAGCGTGGTTTCGCCGTTCAGCCTGAACGACAGGGTGTCAAAATGAAAATGCTCCTGCGGGCCTCCGACGGCCCTGCTTTTCATTCCCTTCCCCGCCGCCCGCTCCCCCGCGAAAAGAGGATCAACCAGGGGGACCGGGACGAGAGCATTCGCTGTCCTGAACTGTATTGCCCGGGGGTTGATGGCCTCGATGCGGTCCATGGCTTCGACTATCTGCTCTTCCGGGGCGAGGTCGGTCTTGTTCACCAGGATTATGTCGGCGTTCGAGATCTGGTCCTCGAAGAAGCTGCCGTACATGCCCGAATCATAGAGCTCGGTGAACTCCGTGGCATCGATGATGCCGATCACGGTTGCGCTGCCGATTCCCGCGCTCGAGACCGCCTCGAGCACCCCCGAGGCGGAAGCCACGCCGGAGGGCTCGATCACCAGATGCTCCGGGGAGAACTCCCGCATGATCTTCTGGATCGTCGTGATAAGGTCGAACTTGAGCGTGCAGCACACGCACCCGCTCGGCAGTTCAATGGTCTCGATGCCGCCTGCGGAGAAGATCTCCCCGTCGATGCCGGCCGCGCCGAAGTCATTTACCAGTACGACGGTCTTCCCGCCGCCCCTTTCCACGAAGTTCCTGATGAACGTGGTCTTTCCCGCGCCCAGGAGTCCGCACACTACCGTTGTTTTCATGCGATCAACCTCATCGTGAACCGATCGAACCTGAAGCATGTTAACCACAGAGATACAGGGAAAGTTAAAATCCGTAAGCAGTTTACACAGATTTTAAAACCAGCCCTGAATCCTGTCTTTAAAGACTTGGTCTGCGTCAATCTGTGCAGTCTGTGGAAAAATACTTCCTCAGCTTCTTTCTGCGTCCCTGGCGTCTTCGCGGTGAACGGTTCTTCTTGCCTCAAATATCTTGGATCTTGCAATGACGATGCCACGGGCAGAAATCGCAAGTTCAGGGTGGCGACATTCGTCCCCGAAAGAGGGATAATATGATGAAAGGAGGCCGCCATGAAGATCAAGGATATCCTCCGAAAGAACGAACGCGGCTTCGCCCTGGAATTTTTCCCGCCTAAATCCGCAGAGGGAAAAAATGCCTTTATGAAGGTGGTCAACAGGCTCAGGGCCTATGATCCCCTGTATGTTTCCGTGACCTACGGGGCAGGCGGCACCACACGGGATAGGACGCTCAATACCCTCACATGGATCAAGGAGGAAACAGACCTTCCGGTGATGTCGCACCTCACCGGCATCGGCGCAACGAAGACTTCTCTGCGCGCGCTCCTGGAGGAGTACGAGGCACGGGGGATCGACAACATCCTCGCCCTGCGGGGCGACGAGCCGAAGAGCGTTCCCGACTTCGACCCGACAAAGGGCGAGTTCAGGTACAGCCGGGACCTCGTGGATTTCATCAACAAAACCGGCTCTTTCTCCATTGCAGTGGCTGTCTACCCCGAAGGACACCCTCAGTCGCCGAACATCGAGAAGGACATGGAATATACGAAGGAAAAGATCGATGCCGGCGCGGACTTTGCCATCACTCAGATGTTCTTCGACAATCGCTACTACTACGACTTTCAGGACCGTGCCGCGAAGCAGGGGATCACCATACCGATCCTGCCCGGCATCATGCCGATCGTGGACTGCAAAAAGGTCACGGAGTTCGCTAGCTTCTGCAATACAACGGTGCCGAGGGATATTCTGGACAGGATGGAACCCGTGATGGACATGCCCGAGGAGATACGAAAACTGGGCGTGGAATTCGCCGTCAGACAGTGCGAGGATCTGGTGAGGCACGGCGTGAATTATCTCCACTTTTACACCATGAACCGGTCCGACTCGGTGAGCGAAATAGTGAATGCAGTCGGAATAAAGTCGCAGGAATGACCATTCAAAAAATACTGTGCTGCTTCAGGAATGTGAGGCAATATACCTCGCAGGCTGGGGAATTTTTCAACTACTCTGTTACTGGAGATAATCCTAATCCACAGCTTTAAAACTTTTCCGCTGCTGTTGCTGTGCTTGCTCCTGTCTGCCGATTCAATTCCTGAAAGATATCTGTGGGATGACAGAAAAAAATGCCTGCAATTTCCGTTGATTCCAAGGCATCAGACTTGAACATCCAAAGCCGCTTACCGCGTTGGGGCGAAAAACGACGGCAAAAGCATCTGCCTTCTTCTTAACCCGTCCCTTTGCTTCCTGGCATTGCAGTTGCAACTATTTCTGCTGTTATGAAAGACATCATTCTCTGCTCCTCCAATCCCATCCTGATCAAAAGCCTCTACGGGCCCCTGAGAGACGAGGGGTATAGGGTGGACATCATCGAACACCCTGCCCGCGCGGTCCAGATGGTCATGCGCAGCCGGTACGACTTCATCATCGTTGATTCGGAGCCCTTTGGTCTTTCCGCGGAGGATGCAGTGCAGATCATCAAGGCCGTTGCGCCCGACCTGCCTATCCTGTTCGTGGGCGGCGACCAGGACGATTCGCCCACGGTCGGGATGCCCCTGGATCTCGAAAAATTCAAACAAACCATCCACAGCATCGCGGTCTGATGGTGGTATTCCACTCGGTACGAAGGGAGACGCTATGAAACCAAAGGAAGTAATACTCAAGGCATTTGAGGGCTCCAAGGGCGACCGGATTCCCGTGACCCTCTTCGGTGCGGGTATGTGGTCGATCAAGGACTACGGGACGACCTTCGAGGCGCTCGCCCACGATCCGCAGAAGATGGCCGATATGTGCGTGGCGGAGGCGGCGCGAATCCGAAGCGACGTCGTCTACGTCGGCTCAGGCTTTAACAACTTCCACGCCTCGGCGCTCGGCAAGGCCTTCGGGGTCGGGATGAAGTACCGCGAGATGGGCGCTCCCGACATGACCACCCACTTCATCAACTCCGAGGAGGACCTGGCGAAGCTCGACATCGCCGACGTACACAAGGAGCCGGTCGTCCAGACGGTGCTCGAGGCGACGCGGCGCGTCAAGAAGAAGATCGGCGACACCTACCTTGTGACAATGACCTGCTGGGGGCCGTTCACCCTCGCGGCGCGCTTCTGCGGCGAAGAGCAGTTCATGAAGGCGACCTTCAAGAAGCCGGCATTCGTCGAGAAGATGGTCGATTTCTGCGCCGACCTGCTGATCCATCTCTACGAGCCGCTGGTCAAGGACGGCATCGAGTGCCTCAGCATCGCCGATCCGACCGCCTCGGGAGATCTGATCAACAGGAAGCAGATGGAGCGCTTCGCGGTGCCGGGACTGAAGAAGCTCACCGGCTGGGCCAAGGCCAAGGGCGTGCACTCGATCCTGCACATCTGCGGGAACACCAGCGACCGGCTGGACCTGTTCCCGCCCACGGGGGCGAGCACGATCTTCTTCGACCAGAAAGTGGACATCGCCAAGGCCAAGGAGGCGCTGCAGGGAAAAATGAGCTACGGGGGCAACGTCGCGCCGGTGCACGTGTTGCTCAACCAGGACGTGGCGGGGGTGGAGAAGGCCTGCCGCGAGCTCATCGAGGTCGCTGGTTCGGACGGCGGGTTCATCCTGGTGCCCGGGTGCGACATCCCGCCGACGATTCCCTACGAGAATCTCCGGAAGTTCCACGACGTGGCGCTGGAGTGGAAACGGTAAACCCGTTCGAGAACACGTTCTTGATCGCCCCGTGTATGAGGCTTTCTACTGTTCCTCTCTGTTGAGAAGTATCGACCAGCGATTTGAGCCGGCGGTTTTCTCTACCGGGGTAAAAGAAGGAGGTGATGCGGTTCGGTTTCGCGAAAGAAGCGAAAGGAGGTTTCCTTCGTGGGTATTTTGGATGAATTGAAGAAACTGTTCTTCGGGGCGCAGAAAGCGTCCACACAAGGGGAGGTAACAAAAATGGCAGACAAGAAAATGACCGTGGAAGAAGTCAATGAGTACATGAAGAAGCAGTGCGGGTTCGTGCCACGCATGTTCCAGATCATCAACACCGTGACGCCGGAGCCGGGCAGGACCTTTGCCGATTTCTACGCCAGCATCTTCGGCGACGGCGCCCTGTCGCGCAAGCACAAGGAGCTGATGTTCATGTCCGGCGGCGTTGCCTATTGTTCGCCGCGCTGCATCATCCATGTGATACCCGCGATCAACGCGGGTGCGACCACCGGCGAAATCTTCGAGGCTGCCTCGGTCGGCATGATCCTCGGGGGCTTCGTGCCCGGCGGACCCGGCATCCCCTACGCCTTCGAATATGCCCTGAAGGTCCTCGATATCGAGGCCAAGTTCCGGAAGGGCGAGAAGTGGGAGTACCTGCCGCAACCCAAATTCGACCACGGTGTATTCTAACCCAATACTATCGACGGGGGAGCGGTTCGAAGGCTCCCCCGTTTTTCGGACTCATACGGAACACGGCTTCGAGCCGGAAGCAACAAAGAGATATCCACCGGTCCGCGTTGCGGGACACACCGTGGTGGACACCACTATGTCCAGAGACGGATTTCGCGCATAACAATTAAAGGGGATTGCCGATGTTTCAATTTAAAAAAGATCAGAAAGTCTTCAACCTCGCCGGGATCAAGGTCGGGGGACAGCCCGGCGAGAACCCGCCGCTTCAGATCGCATCCATGTTCCACAACAAGGACCGGATCGTGACCGACCGGAAAGGGAATTTCGACCGCGCAAAGGCCGCGGATCTCATCAAAACGATGGAGCAGCTTTCGGCCTCCACCGGAATTCCGTCCATGGTGGCCATGGTGGCTAACTCGCCGGAAGAGGCGAAGATCTATATCGACTTTTATCGCGAGACGACCACCATGCCTTTCGGCATCGACATGTGGGTCGCGGAAAAACGCGCGCAGGCCACGGAATATGTAGCCAAACTGGGACTGCAGGACAAGTTCCTCTATAACAGCATCACGCCCTGGGACAAGGACATCAAGGGCCAGATCCAAAAGCTCAAAGACCTCGGGATCAAGCATGTCGTGGTACAGGCCTTCGACGACGCCGACCAGTCGCCGGCCGGCCGGCTCAAGTCCCTGGAAACGATCCTCGCCCAGGGCGCGAACAGCTTCGAGACCGTCATCGTCGACACCTCGGTCATGAATCTGCCCGCAACGTCGTTCTCGCTCGTCGCAAACCGGATGATCAAGGAAAAGCTCGGCCTCCCCTGCGGCGGAGCCTATTCGAACGGTACGCACATGTGGAAGGAGGCGAAGACCATCTGGAGCCTCGACGGGTTCAAGGCCATGGACGCCGTGATTCAGGGCATGGCTTCGGCGCTGTGGAGCGATTTCAATTTCTGCGGCCCCATCGTAACGATGCCGCGGATCATCCCGGCAGTGGCAGCAGCGCACGTCCTGCTTTCCACACTGGTCTATGACGAAACGCAAAAGATCTCGGACAATCCCAATCTCCCGATCAAGAAGTACTTTTCGGAATTCCTGGGAAAACTGACCGCGGGAGCAGCAAGAAAATAATCTTCTTCACCACGGATACACAGAGACAGGGAGAAAAGCATTAAAAGATGAGGCTGAACTCCCGTTATAAAAGTGAGCGGCCTGAACCTTCGTTTTTCTCCGTGCCTCCGCCTGCACCCGGTGCTTACGAGTGCGAACGCGCGAGTGCCGTGGTGTGACTCCGGGGTTAAAATGAAATTCTGCAATTTCGGACTGACTTTGAAACTGTAAGGAGGATGCATGACGACAATGAATGCAAGAGAACGGGTGTTAAAGCTGTTTGCCGGCGAGGCAGTGGACCGGCCGCCGTGCTTCAGCGGCATGGGCAACGTGACCACCGAGGGGTTGAAGTCGCTCAACCAGAAGTTCGCGGCCACGCACCTTGACGCGAAGATGATGGCCGCGGCGGCGGCCACGACGTACAAGCTGTTCGGGTTCGAGAGTGCGGTCGCTCCTTTCGATCTCTGCATCGAGGCCGAGGCCATGGGGTGCGAGATCAACGTCTACGCTCATTCCGAGGACCTACTCTACCCCACGATCAAGAAGAAGCTGATACACAACGAGGCCGAGATGGAGATCTCCATCCCCTCCGACATCACCACGCGCGGCAGAGTCCCGCTCATGGTGGAAGCGATCAAAATGCTCAAGAAGGACATCGGGACCGAGGCCGCCGTGGGTTCCTACGTCCTGGGGCCCTTCACGCTCGCGGGGCAGGTCATGGAGCTGAACGACCTTCTGAAGCTGTCCTTCAAAAAGCCCGACAAGATCGGTAAATTGCTCGACCAGCTGTCGGACGTCATCATCCAGGTCGCGGGCCAGTACGAAAAGGCCGGCGTGGACTACATCACCGTCCGGGAGATGGGCGCGACTTCGGATGTGCTCTCCCCCCGCGTGTTCAAGAGCCTCATTTTGCCCTACCTCAAGAAGATCATTGCAAAGATCACCGTACCGACCGCGCTCCACATCTGCGGCAAGACGAACGATATCGTTCCCTTCATGGTCGAGAGCGGGGCGAAGGCGATAAGCGTGGACCAGAAGAATGACATCGCCGAGACGCGCAAGATACTCGGCCCCAAGGCGCTCGTGTTCGGGAACTACGATCCCTACAATGTGCTGGTGGCGGGAACGCCGGACCTGGTGCGCAAGACGATCAAGAAATGCATGGACGACGGCGTGAGCGCGGTCTGGCCCGGGTGCGACATCTGGCCCACGGTTCCGGCCGAGAATATAAAAACTATGATGGACGAAGTCAGAAAGTATAGGAGGTAGTCCTATGGTAACCGCAGAAAAGAAGCAAGAGCTGTTGGCAAAATTACGGAGCGCTGTGATTGCATACGACGAGGACACGGCCAAAGAGGCGTCCAATGAAGCTCTCGCCGAGGGCCTGGATGCCAATGACGCCATCTTCAACGGTCTGGTCTCCGGAATGGTCGAGGTGGGGCGCATGTTTGAGTCCCAGGAGTATTTCGTACCCGAGCTCCTTATGTGCGCCGACGCGCTGTATGCAGGCTTGGACATCTTGAAGCCCCATGTGACCCAGCTCGATCTCGGCGTCAAGGGGTCGGTTGTGATCGGGACGGTGGAAGGAGACGTGCACGACATCGGCAAGAACATCGTGAAGATGATGTTTGACGTGGCCGGCTTCACGGTCTACGACCTCGGACGCGACGTGCCCCTCGACAAGTTCGTGGCCGAGCAGCTCCGGACCGACTCGGACCTCGTTTGTCTCTCGGCCATGATGACCACGACCATGACGGGAATGAAAAAGGTGATCGACGACATCCGGACAAAGAACCCCAATGTCAAGATCATGATCGGCGGCGCTCCCGTTTCCCAGGATGTAGCCGACAAGTACGGCGCCGACGGCTATGCCAAGGACGCGACCAATGCCTTGAAGGACGCGATCAACATGGTCGAATCTCTCAAGAAGATGAAAGATGAGGTCGAAGCAAAGAAAAAGAAATGAAAAAACTGCTCAGAAATGAGCTGCTCGACCACGGTGCCGCCGTGGTCGGGTTCGCCTGTCTCAAAGGCCATATGAGCGGTGAGATCGCCCATCTCGACAGGGCTGTGTCCATCGGCGTTGACCGCAGGCTGAACGAGGACACACTTGCGCTCCTCGTGAAGCTCCAGAAGCGCGCCGTCCGGTTCCTGAAATCCCGGGGGTTCCGGACGCTGGCCATCCCGCCGGACTCGGACCGGAGAAAAGGGACTTTCATTTCGAAGCTCTATTCGCTGTTCAACCACAAGATGGCGGCAACATCCTGCGGCATCGGCTGGGTCGGGAAGAACGGACTCCTGATCAGTCCGGACTTCGGGCCCCGACTGTCGCTGGTCACGGTATTGACGGACGCTTCGTTAGAACCTGACGCACCCATGGAGCACAGCCTCTGCGGCGACTGCGTTTTGTGCGTGCAGTACTGCCCATCGAAGGCGATCACGGGATTGGAATGGTCCCGGTCCTCGCCTTTCGTTGAACTGGTCAGGCTCAGCGTCTGCAGGAGCCATAAAAAAACCAAACGGCTGACCGAGGGAAAGCCGAACTGCGGACTCTGCATCAACATATGCCCCTATGGCAGGAAAGACGAAAGCGGGGAAAAAATAATTACCAACGGTGTCACGGCTGCACGAGGAGATCATTACTAAGTTCTGACGTGAAATCTAAGTTACGTACCTGCAATGCTTCTCAACGTTGCCGGAGCTCTTATCCTTTCGCTTCTCTCCGTGACTCAGCCCGCACCCGGCGCTTACGAGTGAGAGCGCGCGAATGCAGTCGTGGGGAACCGAGAACGCGGGGTGTGCCTGCTCTTGCGAAAGCGCAGCCATAAACGAGAGCAGGGCGTGTCTCCGTAGTGGGACTCTCAGATCATTATTCTTTGGAGGAAGTGCATGATTAAAAAACACAAGGTCATATTTCAGCCCGCGGGCAGGCGCGGCGAGATCGAGGAGGGCAAGACCATCCTCGAGGCAGCCCAGGCCCTGGGCGTTGATATCGAAGCGCTCTGCGGCAACAAGAAGGTCTGCGGAAAGTGCAAGGTTCGCATCGAGGAAGGCTACTTCGAGAAGGACAATATCGATTCGAGCATGTCTCACATCTCCCCTCCCGTGCCGTCGGCCGACGAGCTGAAGCATATCAAACCCCTGGACGGGCCGGGTATCAGACTGGCTTGCCAGAGCGAGATCCGGGGCGACTTGAAGATCTTTGTGCCCGAGCGTTCCCGCGCGGGGAAGCAGGTAGTCAGAAAAGCGGCCAAGGAACTCACGATCACGCTCGATCCGGCCGTGAAAAAATACAACGTCGAGCTTACTCCTCCAACGCTCCACGACATGACGACCGGGGACTGGGAGCGGGTCCTGAAGTTCCTTGAGGCCGACTACGGGCTCAAGGGCCTCACCTTCGACTACATGGTGCTGAAGGACCTCCAGGATGTGATTCGCAAAGGCGGATGGAAGGCCACGATGACCGTATGGATGGACAAGGAGATCATCAAGGCGGAGCCGGGGTTCGTCGAAGAGAGCTACGGCCTTGCCGTGGACATCGGCACGACGACCTGCGTCGGCTACCTCACGGACCTGAACACGGGTAAGGTGGTGAACACCGAGTCCATAATGAACCCTCAGGTTCCTTATGGCGAGGACGTGATGTCCCGCATCACCTATGCCATGAGCAATCCCGGTGTGGGCCTGGAAACCATGCAGAAAGCGATCATCCAGGGCCTGAACGAGATCATCGAACTCGTTGTGAAGGACATCAAGAAGGACGGGCCGAACCTCGGGAACGTCATCGACGATCTCACGATCGTGTTCAACACGGCCATGCACCACATCTTCCTGGGCCTGAACCCCGAGTACATCGGCCGGTCGCCCTTCATACCCGCGGTCCAGAGCTCCCTCGACATCAAGGCACGCGACCTGGGCCTCCGCATCAATCCCGCTGCCTATATCCATGTCCTGCCCATCGAGGCCGGCTTCGTAGGCGCCGACAACGTGGGGGTCCTCATCGCCGAGGAACCCTATAACCAGAACGAGAAGGTTCTGATCATCGACATCGGCACGAACGGAGAACTGCTCATGGGCAACCGGGACCATGTCTGCTCCACGTCCTGCGCCACAGGACCGGCCTTCGAGGGCGCCCAGATCAAGTTCGGCATGCGGGCGGCCCCCGGCGCCATCGAGGCCGTGGAGATCGACCCCGCCACAAAAGAACCGCGCTTCAAGGTCATCGGCAAAGCGGACTGGCACACGCATATTCACAAGGTGGACGCGAAGGGCCTCTGCGGTTCGGCCATCATCCAGGTGGTCGCCGAGATGTTCACAGCCGGCATCGTGGACAAGAGCGGCAGGTTCGTGATGACCCTGGACACGCCGCGGGTCAGGAATGACGCCGATGGCAAGCCCGAGTATGTCCTCGCCTGGGCAAAGGAAACCTCCATCGGCCAGGACATTACCATCACCCAAAGTGACGTGCGCGCGCTCCAGCTCGCCAAGGGCGCGCTGTACACGGGCGCGAAGCTCATGATGAAGAAGCTCGGCATCACCCAGCTCGACCGCGTTATCCTTGCCGGCGCCTTCGGGAGCCACATCCACCGCGAGGCATCACTGACGCTCGGCATGTTCCCCGACTGCACCCTCGACAAGATCTACGCCGTGGGCAACGCGGCCGGCGACGGTTCGCGCATGGCGCTCCTGAACCGGGGCAAGCGCGTAGAGGCGAATGAGCGGGCGCGCTGGGTGGAGTTCGTCGAGATCGCCACGGACCCCGCCTTCGAAAAGGAATTCATGATGGCGATGCATATTCCGCACATGAAGGACAAGTTCCCGAATTTGAAGGAGTACCTTGCAAAGAAGGGGAGCACGGTCGAGATCAAAGCATAAAGATAAAAACATCACCACAGAAGGCACACAGAAAAACACCTCTTAAAATGTGAAGGATCTTCTCGGTGTCCTCTGGCCCTCTGCGGCAAAGAATCTTAATAAAAAGATTATCACCGGACTCCCTCCTGGTGGTAATTGGTTGCAGGGCAGGGAGGCCGGCACTTTCCCGGGGCCTCCCTGCTTCCTGTAATCTCAGGCCATCCCGGCACAGGGGAAAAGGATCGCCATGACTACCGTTCTCGTAAACTCAGGCTCCTGTGGAATGAGCATCACGATCAGGACAGAAAAGCTCAAGGACGGCAAAATTGCCCTTGAGCTCGAGACGGACTGCGCCATGGTGCTGAAAATGCTCGAAGACATCGCCGTCCTCGACCGCTTCGCGCCCCTCACCGGCTTCCAGAACAATCCCGTGTACCGGTCCGCGGCAAAACATCTGAAGCACGTGGCCTGCCCCGTTCCGTCCGGCATCCTGAAGGCCCTCGAGGTCGAGGCGGGGCTGAATATTGCGAAGGATGTGAGCATCACGTTCGTGAAAAAATAATTGCCCGACGTGTTCCCGGTCCGTCATCACGTCCCGCCGCGCCATCGGAACCTGTCGTTCTTTCTCAAATTGTGATTTTAACCTACCGTTGCCCGCGAACATGTCCGCTAAAGTATTTTCCCATTCTGCCGATAATCATACACATACGGCAACTCATGGCACTATGGGGGATACCATGTCAGGCACAACAGTGTTTCTGGCCGCTTTATCAGCGGCCTCTATCGCCGCAAACGTTTATTTCCTGGTTGTCCGGCGCGTAAACCGCTTTGATTCAGAGCTGAGGGAACACCTCCTGCGGACCGCCTCGGGCCGTCCCGACCTTGCAGCCCGGTTCTCCACGAAGACGAAGCCCGCCGGGTCGCAGGCGGAGATACTCTTCTCGCTGAAAAAGCTTATCGGAAAGCTGGGCGAGAGCTTCAAGAAAGCCTTTTCCATCGGATACCAGCTCACGAAGACCTCGGATTCGATGAAGCAGGTGGCCGGACAGCTGCAGGAGCTGTCCGACAAGCTGAGCTCCCAGGCCGTCCACGTCGCGACGGCAATGGAGGAAATGAGCTCGACGATCAATGACATCGCGCGGAACGCGACCTCCGTGGCAAAGACCGGCGCGTCGTCATCGGACGGCGCGGCAACGGCAACAAGGGCCATCGGAGAGAATGTCAGGAGCATCGAGCTCCTTTCCAAGAACATCGCGGACTGGGCCGAAACGAACAAGGCGCTCTCCATGGCCACGGACCATATCGACAGAATCATCGTGGTGATCAACGACATCGCGGGCCAGACGAACCTCCTCGCCCTGAACGCCGCCATCGAGGCGGCCCGGGCAGGGGAGCAGGGCCGCGGCTTCGCGGTCGTGGCCGACGAGGTGCGAAAGCTGGCGGACAAGACCGCGGCGGCGACCAAAGAGATCGGCGACATGATCAAGGACGTCAAAGAAAAAGCCGATCATTCGCTCTCCACGATGGACATCACGCAAAAGCAGGCAGCCGAGAACATCGAGAGGTCGAAGGGCGCCGAAGAATCGCTGAAGAAGATCGCCGACGAGGTCAAACAGACCGTCGACATGATCAACCGGATCGCGACAGCCTCGGAGGAGCAGGCGCAGGTCTCCACGGATGTGCTGAACAACATGGAGAAGGTCTCCGGATACGCGGTCGACGCCAAGGAGCTGGCAAAGGCCATCACCTCCTCGGGAGACTCCGTCGCGTCCCTCGCGCACAACCTGTACAGCCAGCTCTGCAGCGTGAAAAAGGACGAAACCGACGATGCCATGGAGGGGATGCTCAGGAGCTGCACCGCCTCGCTTACCACGCTCCTCCAGGAGTCGCTGCAGCAGGGAAGGCTCGATCAGGCGGCGCTCTTTGACGAGAGCTACAGCCCGGCCGGAGAGGCGGACAAGTTCACGACGAGGGCCAACGGCTATTTCGACTCCGGCGTGCTGCCCCTGCTCAAGCAATGGGCAGGATCGGACAAGCGGCTGACCTATGTGGTTGTCATGGACAAGAACGGCTACATGCCCACGCATGTGAACCCCGCCCGTGCGAAGGTAAAAATGAAGGACCCCGTTTCTCTCGCCGGCGCGCGGAGCGACAGGATCCTGGGCCAGGCCTTCAGACGTCCGATCGCTGCGGGCGGCGAGCTTGTCGTGGACATCGCCGCCCCCCTGACGATCTCCGGCCGCCACTGGGGCTGTCTGCGTTTCGGTTATCTGCCTGATATGGTACAATAGACAAAAAGAAGGTGGACGACCATAACGGATGGGAAAACTGCTCATAGCGGCAGCGTACGCGGTCTACGCCGCCTTCTGGATACGATTCCTGATGCACCTGCTGGTCTGGTGGAGCGCGGCGCGCAGACAGATGCCCGGGGCTCAGCTGAACCCCGGGTCGCGGACGCAGGTGTGGGTGCTCACGGCCTTCGATGTCTTGCTCCTCGGACGGCTTATCAACGTGAACGCCGCGCTGTGGGCGGGAGAGTGGGTGTTTCACGCCTCCTTCCTCCTGGTCCTCCTGCGGCATCTGCGTTTTTTCCTGAACCCCATACCGGGCTGGGTATGGCTGCTGCAAACACCGGGGCTTGTCGCCGGATATATCCTGCCCTTCTCTCTTATCTATATCCTCGTTGTCCGGCTGCTTACGAAACATGAGAAGTATGCGTCTCCCGCGAACATGTTCCTGCTCGCCGTGGCCCTGATCATCAGCTCCGCCGGCGTCTTGATGCATGCGCTGATCAAGCCTGACCTGGTTGCGGTGAAGCTGTTCGCCTTCGGGATCGTGAGCGTTTCGCCCGCTCCCGCTCCCGCAAGCATCCTGTTCTTCGTTCATTTTGTCCTGGTGCTGCTGCTGGTCCTCCTGCTCCCCACCCACATCCTGACCGCGCCGCTGGTGATGTTGGAGGCGAGAAGACAGGAGCAGGCGCTGCGCAATGTGATGCATGGACCCTATGAGCCACGTTAAAACGGTTTTTAAACCTGTGTTCATCTGCCTGCACCCAGTGGTTACGAGCCTGCACCCGACGCTTATGAGTGCGAAGCGTGAATGTAGGGTGTGGCAACATAGCCTGCTCATGTGAAGGCGCTGCCATAAACGAGTGAAGGGCGTGTGTTGCGCACCGCGGGACCCGTGGTTACATTATGCCGGTGGTTTAAATGAAAAATAAATGCTCCTTCTCCGAAGAGCTCTCGCCCCACCAGATCCTCGAGATCGACGCCTGCACCCAGTGCGGCGAGTGCCTGAAGCACTGTCCGGTCCAGGACGTGACCGGCAACCCCTCGATCTCGCCGCCGGAGAAGATCCGGATGTTCCGAGAGTTCATCCGTGCGACCGACGGGCTCAAGGCAACCCTGTTCGGGCCTAAGGACGTGGACCGAAAACTGCTGGAGGACTTCACCAAGGCGGTCTATGAATGCACGACCTGCGGCGCCTGCGGCCAGAACTGCCCCGTCGGCATATTCACCCAGCGCCTCTGGCCCATGCTCAGGAAAGAGATGGTGAAGCGGGGACTCGGGCCCATCGGCGTTCAGAAGAACCTTCCGAAAGTTGTCAAAAACTCGGGCAATCCCTATGACAAGCCTGCAGCGGAGCGGTACGAGCCCTGGTTCCCGGAGAGCGTGACAATAGCCAAGCATGCGGACGTGGCCTACTACGCGGGCTGCACCGGCGCCTACGAGGCCCAGCCCATGGTCCGGGGCGACGTGCTCGTTCTGAACGCAGCAGGCGAACCCTTTACCATGCTTCCGCCGGAAGAAGAGGTCTGCTGCGGTTTTCCGCTCTTCATCACAGGCCAGCATGACCTTCTGAAGGAGCTTGTCACGAGGCTCGTCGAGGGATACCGGGCCAGGGGCGTCAAGAAGCTCGTCTGCTCCTGCCCCTGCTGCGTGAACATCATGTCCCGGGACTGGCCCCTGATCTACGGCGGGCCCCTGCCGTTCAAGATCAGGCACATCACTCAGCATGTGCTGGACGCGATCGAAAAGGGTAAAATAAAGGTAAACAAGGAACTGCGGGAACGGATCATCTACCATGATCCCTGCTATCTCTCGCGGGGAGTCGGCGTGATCGAGGAGCCGCGCCGGGTTCTCAAAAGCATTCCCGGCGTCACCCTGCTCGAATTCGAACGGCGCGGCCTGAACTCCCGGTGCTGCGGTTCGGGCGGCGCGGCCCGCAAGGTGTTCCACGAGAACGCGATCGCCATGGGCAGGCTCACGATCGACGAGGCCGTGGCAAAGAAGGCGGACCGCCTGATCCTCGCCTGCCCGGCCTGCTACGCCAAGGTGAACGAGGCCATGCAGGGGTACAAGAACCAGGTCCGGATCACGGACATCATGGAGCTGGTGAGCGGGTTGATATAGTACCGAAGAACGGAACCACAGGACCTTCGCTCACACGGGGCTTCGCCTCACGGATAAAAAAGGGACTCTCAGTTTTTACTTTCCATTTTTATCGGTGCGTGCGGTAAGGCCGTACCCGTGTTCATCTGTGGTTAATATTTCATCGTCTTATTTTGTGAGAACCATGAGCCATTATTCAATCAAATGCAGGGCGTGCGGCAAGGTTCTCGAGAACTCCTTCTGTACCTCCTGCGAGCACTGCAAGGACGCTCTGCTCGTCACCGAGTATCGGGATGCCCGCTTTCAGGAGCGCTCAACGGAGGGCATCTGGCGCTTCAACTGGCTTCCCGTTCACGAGCCGGAAGGCGTGCAGCCCGGTCCGCTCGTGTACCGCTCGCAGGGCCTTGCCAGGCACCTGGGACTCGAAAACCTTTACATAGTGTTCAACGGGTACTGGCCGGAGCAGGGCGCATTGCTCGAGACCTGCACCTTCAAGGAATTCGAGGCCGCCGTTGTGCTCCAGAACGCCAGGGAGAACGGCGTTGATGCGCTGATCGTAGCTTCTGCCGGGAACACGGCCCGGGCCTTTGCCCACCTTTCAGCCATCACCGGCTTTCCCGCCATCATCGTGGTCCCCCGCATGTGCCTGACGGAGATGTGGTACCTGGAAAGCTCCTCCCTGGTGCCGACCCTCGCTGTCGGCGACGGCGACTATTCCGATTCCATCGATGTGGCGAAGCGGATCGCCCTGACCCTCGGGTTCCCCTTCGAGGGCGGGGTAAAGAACATTGCCAAGCGCGACGGCCTCGGCATCACGCTCCTGGAGGCGGTCTCGAAGATCGGCAGGCTGCCTGACCACTACGTGCAGGCGGTCGGAAGCGGCACGGGCGCTGTCGGCGCCTGGGAGATGGCTGAGCGGTTCGTCCGGGACGGCCGGTTCGGTTCGCATCTGCCGGTCCTGCACCTCGGCCAGAATCTGCCATTTGCGCCCATGGTGCACGCGTGGAAGAAAAAAAGCCGGGCGCTCTTCCCCGACGACCTGAGGCCCGAGCTCATCGGACTGATTACGACGCGTGTTCTTTCCACGCGGTATCCCGCTTACTCGGTGCAGGGCGGTGTATATGACGCGCTGAGCGCGACGAAGGGCAGGATGTACGGCGTCGAGAACGATGAGGTGTACGCGGGCATGGACCTGTTCCTGAAGGCCGAAGGGATCGATGTCGTTCCCGCCTCCGGCGTGGCCATAGCCGTGCTCAAGCAGGCCGTCCAGAGCGGCGCCATCAAAAAGAACGAGAGCGTCCTCCTGAACATCACCGGGGGCGGCGAGGAGCGGCTGCGCAAGAACAAGAAGACCTATAGCGTGGTGCCGCAATTCATCTCGAAGAACGCGACTGAAAAAGAGATCGAGGAGATGCTGTGCAACGTCCTGAAGAAGAGCTGATCGCGACCCTGATCAGGCACAACGTTGATTTTACCGCGTCCCTTCCCTGCGAGAAGATCAAGACCCTTCTGGAGATGGTCGAAAAGGCCTTCCTCCACGTTCCCCTGACCAGGGAGGAAGAGGGCGTGGGCATCTGCGCCGGCGGGGCGCTCGCGGGCAAACGGCCGGCCATGTTCATCCAGAGCTCGGGCATCGGGAATATGATCAACGCCCTGCTGTCGCTGACCGCGTTCTATGAGCTGCCGCTGGCCCTGTTCGTGAGCCGCAGGGGCGTGTACCAGGAGAAGATCGCGGCGCAGTTTCCCATGGGGCTGAAGCTTCCCGGCATCCTGTCCGGCGCGGGCATCGGCTGGACAGAGATCAACTCAAGCAAGGAGCTCAGGAAGGTCGAGCAGGAGCTGCCCGAGGTCTACAGCAAAAACCGGGTTCACGCTTTTCTGATGAGCCCCGTGGTCTGGGAAGGCTACGAGTGCGGCGTGCGGATCGTGGAGCCCGGACCCTCCAAGGTCGATTCGGGAAAGCGCGAGACTGCGGCCGCTGGTTCCGATAAAGTTCAGTGGCCGTCGCCGGTCTTCACCCGGTACGACATCATCAGGATCCTCGCGCCCTATCTTGAAAGCAAGGTCGTGGTGAGTAATCTCGGCTGGCCCTCCAAGGAGCTCTACGCACTCAAACACCAGCTATCGAACTTTTACATGCTCGGCAGCATGGGCATGGTGACGCCGATCGGCCTCGGCATTGCACTCACGTCGAAAAAAGGGGTGGTCGTGATCGACGGGGACGGGAGCCTGCTCATGAACCCCGGCACGCTTGCGACTGCGGCGGGGCTCTCACCGAATAACCTCACGATCATCGCCATCGACAACGGCGCCTACGGCTCGACCGGGAACCAGCCCACGCTCGCGCGGACCAGCGTTGACCTTGAACAGGTTGCCAGGGGTTTCGGGTTCAGGAATACGATCAAGGTCGCAAGTGAAGAAGAGATCAAAGAAGTGATGGGGAGGCCGCGGGAAGGTTTGACGTTCATCCATGCCCTAGCCATCCCGGGTAACAAGGATGTGCCGAACATCCCTATTGGTCATCTGGAGATCAAGAGGCAGGTGCAAGAGTTTTTAAGAGGGTAAGGTGCGGGTAAGACGCGCTGCTTTTGCGCGTTGGTCTCGACCGACAGGTTAATCCGTGTTCAATGTTAATCGATTATTGCTACTTCAGGTTTTGGCCAAGCCTTTTACAGGTTCATTAAGATAAACAGCAAATACGTGATTCCCTACAGCGGAATTCTCCAATCATGAATTTCTGACCACTTTGAAATCACATTCAGCGGTAGATCGGGTAGAGCAAGGCGAAACCCGACAGAATATTTCTTTCGCACCAATCATCAGTTACTTGCCCTCAAGAACAGTCTTCAAGAATTAAGTTGGGTTTCACTACGTTCTACCCAACCTACTGAATTGCAGAAACATTCGAACTCACAACTTCCCGGTCTTCTGGTACTCCTGCACATACACCTTGATCGCGCGCAGAATGATCCAGTCCAGGCTGACGCTGTTGTCCATCGCGATCCGGAGCAGAGAATCGATGATCTCTTTGTCGATGGCGGGCTGCTGTTCCCCTGAAGCCGGCTGTTGAACAGGCGATGCTTCGGTCATTTCTTGCTGCTGTAATAACGGCGAATCAGGATTTCGCTTTTGATGCTCTCTACGAAGCAGTCCCATGAGGCTCTGCACATCGCCGCCTTTGATCGCCGTCCGGACATCCTCGGGCACTTCGGTGGCAGCGGCCTCGCCAGTCGGTCCCTGCCGCTCTTCCTGCTTTGCCGGGCCCGGGTTCATGCCCATACCCGGCATGCCCCCCGGCATCATGCCCGTCATTCCCATCATCATGTTCGCGAGATTGCGGGCGTATTCGTTGTCCGGCATCTCTTGCTTCAGGAATTCATCCAGTTTTCCCTCCGCCGCAGCTGCTGCCATGCGGTCAGCCAGGAGCGACGACTGGTCTTCGCCCTGTTCAAAATTGTTCTTTCGTCCAAACGCCTTATTCGGCGGCTTTGGCAATGGTCTCTCTTTGTCTGACATGGCTCGTCCTTTACTTTATATGAAGCATAGAGTGAAATTACAAATACGCCGAGAAGTACGGCTTCAGGTTCTTGAGCGTTTCTTCGGCTGCAAAGGGCATCATGGCCGCCATGCAGTCAAGGTTGACCAGCGTGTTGATGTTCGCGTCCTTCTTTGCCGCGTCCCGCAGCCGGTTCGCGAAGTCGCGGTTCACGATGCTTACTTCCGCATAGGCCTTCAGAAGGCCGTCAAGGTTCCACTCCGCCGGCTTGCCGTCCTGATTCCGGTAGTACTGGACGAAAAGATACATCGACACCATGCGGAAGATGGTCTCGTCCAGGGAAGCGAAGGGCAGATGAAACCGCACCATGGGCTTCAGATGCTCCATGATCGGGCATCCGCTGGTGGTCATGATGATCCCGACGAGCGGGCTCAGGCCGTGCTGGATCATGGTCTCCTTGGAAAAGGTCCTCTCCTCGGTCGTGACGGTG
>Ga0335079_10002578_pt1 | contig 20865 bp, 22 predicted proteins | sample Lox_Sample_33_FD_206719 | JGI IMG/M metagenome (GOLD analysis project Ga0335079, IMG submission 206719) | Soil microbial communities from Loxahatchee National Wildlife Refuge, Florida, United States - Lox_Sample_3.3 | ecosystem: Environmental > Terrestrial > Soil > Wetlands | place: USA... | reverse complement strand
CAAGCAATCTACAATGGTGCAGGCTACCTATATTATATGGGCCGAAGCATCAATAACTTGCTTTATCGTCTGAGTGTTCAGTCAACTACGGCTGGCTGGACCAGTGCTAACTCTTTCGATGGCACTACTACTCCAAACTTCAGTACTGGATTTATTGCTAATACAACTGTCGCTCGTATCCATGTTCATTCAAGCAACAGCAGCACCTATTACTTCATTGGTACTCAAGACGGGATTACCGTTGCCATCAATAACGGCTCTCTTGGTAAGTACTATTGGATGTACGCAGGACGAGTGAGTACTCGCCGCAAGTCATCCATTATGACTACTACGACTGCCAGCTATGGACCTGGCATCAATACTGTGGTGGCTGTTGACAACTCTACCGCCTATTTGGTTGGCGATAGGGTCTACGTATTTGATCCCACAACAGGAAAGCAAGAAGCCAGCGTGATCTATGCCATTGGCAGTAATACCAGCATTACATTGAACTTAGTTAACACCTATACTGTCGGTTCTTTTATCGCTGTCGATCCGTTCCAAACTATTTTGACTGGAGATACAGGATTGGCTTCTGCTCCAACGGACCCTAGAGGTTACAAGGCAGATGGTACTGGAGCTACATACTTTAACGTGCCTAACTTCTGGAATGCTGCATCGACATCGGGGAATGCTCCAGCATATAACCCATATATTGCAGCCAACTCAGCTCCAGATGGAAATGGATTCTACCAGCCCGTAGAAGGACTCATCTATCAAGCCTCTCCTGTTACTCCAGGTATGCCATTCTATAAGAGTGGATTTTATGGATCCACCCCTGGGGTTTTCTTCTTGCCGAAGACTACAACTGGACCTCAGCCTGGGGACACGCTGATGATCAATGGTCATAACTACCTGTACTTCACCCAACAGTCCAACATCAATAATCCAAACTGGAGCTATGGTGTGGTATTAGGTCCAATTACCTAATAGGTGACGCATGGCTACCCAACCAGTCATAAGTAATATCGCTTGGAGTACTAGCGTCGCTGGTCAGGTACTTGTTACCTATAATACTAACGTTGACTCTACCGATGCTACGACTACAGGTCACTATTCCATTCCTGGATTAAGTGTGACTCTGGCTACCTATAATGCTGCTACCTTTGTGGCTACTTTGACTGTGACTGGGTATTCATTCAATACCTCATACACTATGACCATCACAGGTGTGAGAGATGTTACCGATACACTCACCATTACGGCGCCTGGAAATACCTTTTCATTTCTAAACGGAACTGGAACTAACGGTACCACGCCCACACCGACAGAAGCAGATTTCTTCACTCGTACTCCTCGGGTTTGGGATTCGAATGATACTCCTTTTGGACCTTCTAAAAATTCTTTCCCAACAGAAGGCTTCAACGCAGGATTCAACTAATATGCTCGAGTTCAAACAAAGCACACAGATCCGAGTCCCAGTTCGACTTCTTACATCTTTTGGAGTGCCAGTAGCATTGGTGCCTTATACAGGCGTCACCGTCACTATTGAAAAAGCAGATGGAACTACCTATGCATTTGTCCCCACAAATGTTCAATGGGTTGAAATTACCACTGGAGCTTTCCTAAATCAAGGGAAGTACGATCTCATCATTCCCAACACCTTTACGGATCAAGTAGGTCCGTTCAGTGTTGCGGTGGCTGCTAATACAGCCAACACTTTCGTAGGTCTGTTTAAGATCATCTCTTACGAGAGCCTAGATGTCTTCAATGAGGCTGCCCTAGCTGCTTCTGCTACATCTTTGACTTCCTTCCAGAGCGATTTTGATACCTGGAAGACCGACTGGACTACAGTCAGGGCCGTGAAGATTGATACTATCGATACAAATGTAACTTCAATCTCCACTCAAACCACTCTTTTGTTGAGCTTCACCCGTGGCACCTGGACCATCTTCGATTCAGGTATAGACTCCAACAAGATGGTCTTCTACGATGAAGTTGGTGTGGTATTGGCGAAGTTCAACTTACAGGACGATGCGGGCCATCCGGTCAGTACGAACCCCTTCACTAGGATCCGTATTCCAGGTAGCGGCTACGGAGCCTAAGAGGTCTTCCAATGCCCGCACTGATCACCAAAGGGCTAACGACTGGATCAACCATAACCATAGGTTTAGGTCCAAGCAACAGTGGCCCTCTCTACATCGTAATTGCAGAGCCACCCGATGGCATCCATGTGAAGGTAATCTTCTCAGAGATAGTCGTTGCGTCTGAGGCTTTAAATCCAGCCAACTATACCATTAACGGAGTTCCTTCTGGGAGCCTTGCCGTTTTATCAGTTACGCAGGAAACTTTGCTAACATATGTCTTGACAACTGCCCCACAAAATGTAGGTCAAGAGTATGTAATCACGGCTCATGGTATCCACGACCTATTAGGAAACTCGATCTAAATGTCTAGTTCTTTTACATTCTACGGAGAAGGTTTCTTTGTTGCTTCAGCACAAAGCCAAGCCCCAGCCGTAGTACGTGTAAAATTTAGCAATACTCCTCAAGCGAGCGATGTATCTCATCCCAATGATGCTAAGAATCCAAATAACTACGCTTTCTCTGGTCCTGGTCCTGCGACTCCAATAAGTGTTTCTCCAGTAAGTGGAGATCCGCTAAGTTTCGATGTACACCTAACAGCACCTTTGAATATTGGAACTTGGACTGTTACAGTTTCAAACGTTCAAGATGTAGATACCAGTCCTCTAGTACCTCCTACGGCTGCTGTCTTCCAAGTTACGGTGCTCTATGCCATCACTGGATTGTCTGGTGGTGCCGAGAATGATGATCCCGAGTCTATTATCAGGAAGCATCTCAGCTCTGCTATGCAGGGACCAAACTGGGACGCTCTCATTGCAGCTTTATCTACTGGCGATAACGCCAACTGGGCCAATGCAGAATCAGCTTTTGACCAACTCTTTTTGAGCACAGCTTCTGGCTCTTGGCTTGAGAAGAAGGCTTCGGATCAGGGGATCCTGGAACCTACCAACGTAGGTATGACGGACGATCTATTTAGGCAGTATGTCATCAAGCTCAGCACCGGCAAGGTCGTTCATGAATCCATTCGAGAGATTCTTGAGGTGTTCTATGGCCAAGATAGCTCGCGTGCATTTGTAGAAGCCAACCTAGACGAACCTTACGATTTATCTTCACATCCAGATCTTCAATGGGTTTTAGATGAAGACACCAACTTCACCATCACCTTCCAGAATAGCTGGTTTGCTGTTCCTAGCAAGGCTTTGGCAGTTGAGGTTGCAGTAGCTCTAACCAATGTCATCAGACAATCTGGATCGGATGGATTTGCAATCCCAATCCAGAGTGTCACGACCGGCCTTAATCGAGTTCGTATTTACAGTGGTAGTCTTGGCCTTGGAAGCTTCGCTCGCGTGACTGGTGGGCTAGCTCAGAACGTCTTCAACTTTCCTACTCTACACAATGTATACAGTGGAACGATTAGCCCTATCACTGGCTATAACTGGACCTATACTCAGCCCAATCCCAACGTAACTCAGGCTAGCTTGTCGATTGATACGTCGATTGCTGCTGCTTTGATCGACCTATCTTCAGTTTCACCTGGAGACTATGTTGTAATTACATCAAACGCCGGAATCGGCGTGACCGGGACCTTCCAGATCAGTAATGTTAGTATCACTTGGTCTGGATCGATTGTCACCCAAAGCTTCCAAATTCCCCAGATCTCCTTCTTGGGAAGTGCCAATCAAGCAGCCAATAACGCCTACAGTTTCTATTCTCCAACCAAGAACAGCATTCTAGCCGCTGGAGGTCGTACGGTCCTTGTGGCTCAGACTACCGGCAGTACGGTAAACATCAGTCTACCAGCGACTACCCAAGCCGTTACTCGTGGCCCCAAAGAAGCATTTTATGGACGCCTAAACAACTCAATGAGCATTCGTAGGCTATGGCGTGACAGCAATGGAACTGTGACCTTTACTACCACTTCAGCAATGCCAAGTAGTTTCGACGTAGGTAGCCAAGTCATCATAGATGGGATCATCCCGGATTGTAACTTTCCGTTTGCTGCTCCACAGAGTTACACCAATCGCTTTGTAAGCGTAACTGCTTCTTCCTGCTGGGCTAACAACGCCTTTGCTAGCGCTCCGCCAGCAGTTACATCTGGCGAACTAGGTAGAGCTTGTACTTTGACCAATGGGCAAGTCTTGATCACTGGAGGTTTCTACCTATTTGGGGTTGGCAGCTTCACCGATTCTGCCAATGCTAATAGATATCAAATCGATTCCACTACAACACTTGCTGATGGTACTGAGGCTAATGGCGCTCCTCTTGTTACTTATCATATTGTCACCAGTACTTCTAGTATGAATCAAGCCCGCAGTGGCCATGGAATGACTCCATATGGAACAGGTGCATTGGTAACTGGTGGTTATACTTTTACTCCCAGTTCAACACTTAACTCGACCGAGATCTACACTCTAGACGGATCTTGGGCTACCAGCGGGACTTTGGTCACAGCCCGTGGCGACCATCAACAAATCGTTCTATCGAACGGAAGTATCTTTGTGCTTGGTGGCAGAGATTCGAGTTTAAATTCACTTACCAGTGGTGAGACCTTTAATGGCACCTCGTGGAGTATTACTGGTTCGATGAACTTTCCGCGTACTTTGTTTTCGCTTGTAGAACTTAGTGATGGTCGGCTTATGGCTATCGGCGGAGCCCTTACTGGGACTAACTTTACCAATACAGTTGAGATCTCTAGTGATAATGGAGCTACCTGGACTATCGCTGGCTCTATGACTTATGCCCGTGAACGTCATGCTGCTATTGTACTGCCTGGCAATTACGTACTTGTGACTGGTGGGTATGGATACAATCCATCTAACCAAGGTTTTGGTAGTTCTACCAGCCTAAATCAAGCTGAAATCTGGGATCCAAATACAGGACAGTGGTCTCCGGCTGGTTATGCTGGCGTGCCACGTCAAGATCATGTTGTATTTTATAACTCAACTAAGAATCAGGTAATCGTCACCGGAGGAAATACAGTTGTTTCATATGTGGATCCAGCTACCATCGAAATCTTTGATGTTGCGACTCGAACCTGGAAACAGTGGTCAGAAAAGATAGTTGGTACTCATCAGCAAGCATATGGCTCTATGAGCAATGGAATTGCTTTCATATTCGGTGGCCATAGTGGTAGTGGAATTACCTACGATACGAATCAGTTCGCTGACATGTTGATTCAAGGATCCGATTATGTCTCCTCTGGAGGACTAAATGGACAATTCGTCATCACCAATAAGATCGACTCTAAGAATTTTCAGTTCACTACAACCACTCGTAACACCTACAAAGTGTATACGAGCACGACTGGTAGTCCGACTGGCGGTTTCTATCTGACCAACCAAGGCTACTACAATTGGTACATCGGATCGGCGGTTAGAACCAGCAATATTACCACTTTGACGATCACTCTGCCATCTGGTTTTTCGAGCCATAATGTCAATGTCGGAGATACTATCTACGTCAATATTGAAGAGAACGATTCTGATGGAAGCCACAACATAACCTTCAGTTCAGGTATAAAGACTGTAACTGCTATTACCTCGACTACCATTACTTATGCTGAAACGGCGAGCAATCAATCTTCTACCGCTCTTCGATACTCTTCCGTAAGTGTCAATAGGGCTCCTAATGCTTCTTTGGTGGACGTAGCTGCATCTCCTCAGCCTGTCAATGACCCAGGCCCTTACGTTTACGACCCTCTTACTGGACTGGCAATTACTAGTGTTTCAAGCTCCACTACTGGCTTTGAGCTATTTGCTAACCAGCAATACTCCACCATCCAGGTGTCAGGACTTGGACAGTTCCCGAATCAAACGGGTTATATCGCCATCGGCTTTGGCACTCCAAGTCAAGCTGGACCTATCAAGTACCTTGGTTCCTATGCAGACAGCCCCTCTACCACAAGGTTGATCCTCGATTACAGCTACGAGTTCGTATCCAATTTCCCTATTGGAACTAACGTAACGCTATTGAGTCAACGAGAAGCCTTTGTACCTGCAAATCCACAAAGTGTTGGTAGTGCCTATATCACAGCTAGCGTCTCAGGACGGGTTGCGGCTGAAGCTGCGATTAGTACTGCTTTGGCTGCTGGTATTACAGCCGATATCACAATCGTCTATCCAGGAGATCGTGGTCTAGGTGGAGAAGGTCTTCCAACTCATGGAGTCCAGAAGCTTTCTGATATAGTAGAAGTATTTGCATCTGATGACATCACGTCTGATGTTGCTACGGCTAGGAGCAGCTAATGCCAGCTAAAGTTCTATCATCAGCATCGATTCTTTGCTATCTCAATGGCAATCTATTTGGACAGGTCGCAAGTTTCAGCTTCAGGTCCATAAATCAACGTAGGTCTTTGCGAGGGATTGACTCTCTCGATTCCTTTGAATTGACTCCAGGACCAAATAAGATCAATGGCGTCTTACGGCTCTACCGTCTTATTGGAGATGGGGGAGCTGAGGGAGCTGGATTGACCACCAATTTTGAAAATATCCCGGCTGAGCAATACTTCAGCCTAGAATTGAAAGATCGATCCTCAAATCTAACCATCTTTAGGGCTAATGAATGCTCTGTACTTTCACAGTCTTGGGACATGCACACTAAAAGTATCGTTACCGGATCTGTGGAGTTTGAAGCTTTGACCTGGAGCAACGAGACGGAATCGTAATCTAAAGGAAAGGTAAACAAATGTCAGTACTTAGACAATTCAACTTTTTGGGTCAAGGCCGAGTAGATGTACCGCACCTTCGTAGTGTGGAATCTTCAATTGCCGCTGACTTTGACGTGGTTGCTGGACGTGTGCAGGGCGGAGCCCAAGCTCTGGTCATCCGTGGTTTTACCTTAAGTAACTTTAGTTCTGGTACGGCTGCAAGTAGCGTTCAGCTCTCAACGGCTGATGGTATCATCTACAACCTCAATGCTAGCGAATCTGGTACTTTTCTTTGGGTACCTGCCGACCGAGCTGTTGAAGTTCTGAACCCGGCTACCAACTCAAGGATTGTTGGCTCCTTTACCGCTGGACAAACGAATTACGTGGGGCTGGACCTTATCAGGCAGGCTGACAGTACCACTTCGGATATTGTCCAGTTTCTTGATCCTAACACCCTCCTTGAGAATCCAAAGGATGTGCCTCTAGCTAGGACCCTAGACTATCAGATCGTCATCGCCACGACTCCGTTTAGTACTACGCCAAATATCGTTCCTATTGCCAAGATCACGACCGATACCTCAAACAATATCAGCTCTGTGACACCCGTCCAAGACGCCAGAAACATGATGTGGCGTTTGGGCTCTGGTGGAGACTTCCCTAACACCCTTAATACCTTCAGTTGGCCTCAAGGGCGTGTAGAGTTCACTACCGGTATCAATACCTTCATCGGTGCAGATAAGGCTCTTCAGTCTCAAAAGGATTGGATGAACGCCATCATGACCCGAATCTGGGAAATTGGCGGTGGCGAAAACTGGTACAGCCCTACGGCTGATCGTAATGTCGTGATGGCTCGTTTACCATCCCCTGCGGTTTTCGGCAGTACAGGTGATAACTTTGAATTCGTTGCTGGCCTTTACAGCGTCAATCACTTGCACTGGCAGGGGCTTCGAATTCTATTCGATGATAGCAACGAAGGTGGAGTCTACTATAACCTGATTCAAGATCAAACTGTAGATGATCCTGCTGGTAGTGCTGCAACCTCGAAGACTGCGCTCTCTCCAGGACAGTGCATTTACGTTGATTTCTTGCGCTCTAGTGGAGCTACTGTCGTAGCTTTCAAGGCCAACCTTCAAACTCTTGGGACTCCTGTTATTCCTGGAAGCCGATTCGTAATTGCTTGGTGTAACACGGATGGTTCTATTACCGTTCGAAATACAGCTCTACCAGTCAATACGGCTGTTCAACCTGCTACCACAGTAGCTATCGGCGGAGTACGTCTTGCTTATACTGCTGGGGCTCCTGCTACTCCTGTTGTGCCTAACCTAGGCGTCAATAACGTAGTGAACATTGGTACTGGTAGCTATCCAATCACAGGCTCTGCCACAGCTTTAACGGTCGTTGGTAATAGTGGAACAGCAATTTCAGCTTCTGTAAGCGCCGCTGGGGTGGTTAATAATCCTGCCATCATTGGAGATGGTGGTTCAGGAGGAAGTGGTCTAGCTGATGGTGTTCATGGAACCGGTGGATATATTGTCATCGGCCCAACTACTTCAGGTGGTAATGGAGTCCAGGGAGTCGCTGGTATTAAAAACGGTATTGGAGTGGTAGGTCTTGGCCCTAATTTCCTTGGGAGTATCATTCCAACAGGACAGGGCGGATTCTTTGTAGGTGGCTCGTATACTGGCGTTAGTGGGGTGGTTAACAATGGAGTAGAAGCTTATGCTGGTGCTGGTAATACTGCTGTTGGTATCATAGGATATGCTAATAATACCAATACAAGTACTGGAGGTCCGACTCCGAGTTCTGTAACTCCTGGTCCTGGTATCGGAGTGGTAGGAATTGGATCTGGAGGATCTGGAGGTGGAGATGGTGGACAATTCTTCGGTCGAGGTGAAGCTACTCCAAGAAATGGAGTTTCCGCTTATGGTAGTACGCCTATATTCAGTGGTGATAATGGCGGCCCTGGAGTCTCTGGTTTTGGTGGTCCCGGAGCTGGCACTGGTCAAGGTGGAGTAGGCGGAACATTTACTGGTGGTGCTGGTGGTGGTTCAACACCCTCTTCCAGAGGCGGTGATGGTGTTGTAGGGAATGGAGGTGTTGGTAATTCTACTGGTACCCTACTCGTTGGTGGAGCTGGTGGTAATTTTACCGGTGGTAATGCTACTGGAACTGGTGGACAGCCAGGACCTGGTATTTATGCCACTGGTGGTACTGGAACTAGCTATGGTGCCGCTGGTGTATATGCTACGGGTACAGGAAACTTTGCCGGAATCCATGCAGTAGGTGGTGGATCTGGTGGTGCAGGTATAGAAGCACAGAGTGGTGGAGGAGGAGTAGCCGCCGATTTTACTGGCGTCTTCGGTCAGGATACGATTCATACTAGTGCAGCTAATAATACCTTCGATTTGAACTTCCTCAACTCAACTTCCCGTGGAACAGGTTTTGGTAGCGGTAAGACCATGAAGAAGGTCTTAGGTGGAGCAACACACTTTACTCCCATATACTTCGCTACTTCTGGTGGTTCACTACAAGCCGATCTCATGTACTTTGGTACAAATGATATGGGCCTTACCTCTACGAGTTCGGCTTATAACGGGTCCTTGGTTACTGAATTTACACTACCTCTCAATGCCGTTATCACGAGTATTGTGGTTCGTTTCCATCATAGTGGAACCTCTACAGGTGTGGGAGCACTAATCAATATCAATAAGTTTGCTGAAACTGGAGGAGATTGGTCTACAACTGCTACTCTACTCACAGCAGTTCCAGGGTATTCTCCTGCGTTTAGCGCTGGAGCATCTTCTGGACAGAACTTCAGTCTTGGACTTGTTGGTGGGAGCGCCTGTACTTCTACGAACGTAGGCGATCTCTTTGGTATTGAAGTAACCATTCAGGCTAATAGTAGTGGTTATATCTATCTTCATTACGTCGAAATCAACTATACGATGTACGACACTCTTGCCTGGGCATAAACCATGACAAATCCAATTCCAGAAGTCGTTAATGACACTTCAGAACAAACTCAAGCATTTATTGCTAAGCTTCGAGCAAATTCCATTAAAGCTACCACTAGAGGAGATGCCTTTAGGGCTGATCTCTTTACCCGAATGGCTGATGACCTCCAGAAGGTCTTGGATGCTGAAACTCCAGTAACACCTCCATCTGGACAGTAAATGTCGCTTACGTTGGACCAGTTTAAGCAGATCATGCCCAGGATGGCCCGTAATCAGGCTTTGGCGACCTTGTTATTGCCGGCCCTCAATGCGGCCATGGCTGAACGAGAAATCAATTCTCCGACCCGTATGGCGGCCTTCCTGGCTCAAATCGCCCACGAGTCTGGGGAATTCCGATTCATGTCTGAAGAATGGGGCCCTACCGCTGTCCAAAAACGTTACGACCCTCCCTTTAAGCTTTCAAAGGTTCTTGGCAATGACAAGCCAGGGGATGGTTTTAAATATCGGGGCGCCGGACCTCTACAGCTCACCGGCAAGGATAACTTCCGAACCTATGGTAAAGCCCTTGGGCTAGACCTGGTGAACAAGCCCGATCTAGCCAGAGATCCCAAGGTAGGGCTCAGGATAGCAGCCTTGTTTTGGGAACGTAAAGGTCTCAATACACTGGCAGATTCCGGCGATTTTACAGGCATCACCCATCGTATCAATGGTGGTGAAAATGGTCTCGAGCAGCGTGAAGCCTACTGGAAGGTCGCCAAGAAGGCTCTAGGAGTACTCTAATGGGTAAATTGTTAGATATAACCAATAAGAGCTTTGGTAGATTAACGGCCTTACAGCCCTTCTACTAAACGAGGCCCGCATGGACGTAGATTCTGGAAATGTCTTTGCTCTTGCGGAAAAACTATTGAAACATCAACAGCTTGTCTTCGTTCTGGGCATAATTCTAAGGGATATTCCACAGATAACGTAGTTCCATGCTGTAAAATTTGTAATAGAGCCAAACGCGAACTTTCCATAGAGGAATTTAAGGAATGGATAAAAGATCTATTCCAAACCCAATCTTATCTAGAGATCGGCGCATCAGCAGGTCTTCTATTTTAAGAGGTTTGTCCAATGGCAGGGATCATCGTTCCTACTCAGCATCAGACGGTTACTGCCGCAAGCAGCGCTGGATACGTCACCGTTACCGACTCAACCAAGTTCTATCCTAAGGCTTTTGTTTGGCTTTCTAATACAGCAGGAACTTCCCAGGTTTATTGTCAAGTCACGGATTGCCCAGATTCTACCCATGTTGGACTCAGGATTCTCACGGATCCCGGGACCGACCCTAGCCAGGGACAGAGAGCGAAGGGGCCTAACTATGGTCGGAGCGATGTAAGCGCCTTCAATGCTGGAGGCTTTCTCGATATGGAAGAGCAGCTCATTTACATCACCAACGCTGATAATAGCTTCTCAAAGACCTCTCCGTAACCACCCCTCAAGATGGTCAAAAACCGAAGGCCCACCAAGATCTCTCCTGGTGGGCCTTTTCATTTGGGCCGTTTTATCACCAAACGCTGACCCGTTTCCGGAACCTACGGGGGCCGAGGCTGGTTGCTGTCACAGGTGCTTCGCTACGTGTTTATCCAGGGCCGCCCCAGGCACGGTAGGTAGTCAGATCCTACGCTTATTTCCCTGCCGCTGCCGGATCCTCATCAGGATAGACACTCATGTCGGGATAGAAATCCACTGGGAGTGTGTGTCAAAGTCTGTCCGTTCTAATGAACAGTACAGCCCCTGGTTTCCTGTTCTCGAAGAACACGGTGGCGAAATCAGACCTTTCGTCAGCATGATTTGAGAAGTAAATCGTAATCTTCGTCGGGCCACCGATTCTCTCGAGGTTTGATGTCCCAGCTAGAACCTTGAGTCTCAAGTCTTCACGAAGATCATCGATTAACGCTTGAGCTGAGCCGGCATCAAGCGTACCACCATCACGTACGCCTCCATCAGTCACACCGGCATCGTGATGCCTGGTAAAGCCAGCATCAGGGGATACAGCCAGGAAGAGGGCTAAGGCTAGAGTCTTCATTAGAAGTCAGAGCCTCCGCCACCGGAATCTCCACCGCCGAAGTCAGACCCACTCCCAGAATCGAAGCTAGAGCCTGAGTCGAAGGAAGAACTGCTACCTCCATCGTACGATGAGCCGGAATCGAAGGACGACCCAGAACCAAAGCTGGAGTCATTGTTATCGAAGGAAGCTCCCGCACCACCTCCCGAATCGGAATTGTCGTTATCCGAATTGAAGGATGAACCCGCACCAGAGTCTGGAGTGTAGACTGGCGCCGGGGCATATGTTGGAGCTGGCACATAGGTCGGAGCAACGTGGTCGTGATTGTGAAGGAGTTCGCCCACGATGAGTCCGTTTACGAATCCACTTCCACTACCCCCACCTGTTGTGTTGTTGATCACAGTCGTACCTCCACCACCTTGAGCAGGGGGACCGGAAAAAGAGGCTGGAGCCACTCGTGAAGGAGTAGTAGCAGGAGTAAAGCCACCAGGAGCAACACCATATGGGCTGTTGGTAGTAGCATATTCAGTTTGCGATGCCCGGTACCTTCGGTAGGAAACCAAAAGCCAAAAAACAAGCCAACCTACCAAGCCAAGACCGAAGACCCACAAGAAGAAGGCCAAAATCGGATGTCCCTCGTGATGGACCGGCTGGCTATAAACCACAGGGGCTTGGTAGACTGGGGCTGAGGGCCGAACAATCCGAGGGGGAGGGGAATAGGTCACTCCTACGGTATTTCCAATGGCATCGACACCATAGAAAAGCCCATCGGCGTATCGATGATCTCGGAAGGATGGAACCATGTAGGTGCGAATCAGACCGGATGTGACGGACTGATTGAAGACTCCCGCAAGCTCACGTCCGGGATAGACATAAACCTTCCCGGGATTCAGTGACAAGAACACCACAAGACCCCTAGGTCCAAGGTGGCGCTGGGCACCGTAGTTTCGGGCAACCGTTCGTGGGTCACCATTGAGATCCTCCACGGTCAGAACACCCACATGGATGTTTGAGCGGTCACTGAGCGACTGGAGTTTCTGTTCGAAGCTTCCTGCCCGGTCACCAAGGACATTGGCATTGTCATCCAGCGCATATGGCTGCGCTGAAAGTACTGCAAGTGTAACTGCGACGAATTGCAACATATCGTTCTCCTTACCTGAGTTTGAGTTTTCCTGCTCTGCGTAAAGCCATCATCTGGCCCAGTATCTGAGATCTCTTGGCAGCCGTCAAGTGATCCATCATGGTGATACCGTCTAGGTGCTCACACTCATGTTGGAGTACATGTGCTACCAACCCAGTAAAGGGTACGTTCTCTTGTAGCTCCATCTTCTCGTTGTGGTAGGTCAAGGTGACCTCTGGATACCGAAGAATGTCATCGAAGTATCCAGGGATGGATAGACATCCTTCCCTCTTGGGGGCCTTGTCACCCTTTTTGGCAGTGATCACCGGGTTGATGAAGAACTTGGGAGCTTGCAGGGCTCCAGTATCAATGGTTACGATACGTTGGAGGATACCTACCTGGACAGCCGAAAGACCGGCGCCTCCATAGGCCTTCATGATCTGATACATCCCTCCCAAGAGCTGTGGGTCCGGTGCCAAAAGCACCGGTAGCGATGTTCGCTTAAGAATGTCTGCTGGCCAGAATACGAGTTTCATTTCTTTCCTTTGATGACCGTCTTATGGCCCATTCGAATGGGTTCGAATCGACCTAAAACATACGTAGGCTGATGTCTATATACTAATTCGTACTTAGTTCCCGTCTTCTTCATTGTAGGGGAAGTCATCGTCTTCTGTCTCCACCTCTAGGGGAGACATGTCGGCAACTTCAAGCCGCTTGAGGACAGGACCCAGCGGGTGGCCCAGGCATACCGTGGCGACTACAATTTCCTTGAGCTGAGCAATAGAAAGACCATCGGTCCTATGAGCAAGGTCCTTACTCACCGATTCAACCACTCCAAGTTTCCGGAGGTATTCGAATCGCACAGACTCGTTGGGCTTACCCATCTCGATCACTTGGTCAATCCGGCTGGGACGATCCTTGATTCGTGAGGGAACCTTGTTGATGTTGTTGGTGGTAGCTACTAGGACGAAGTTGTCTAGACCGACCTGGCCATCCAAGAACTCCAGGATATTCTCTTCAAACGCTTCCATGTAGGAATCAATGTCCTCACACACGACCATAACAGGTCGGGACTTCTCTTGATCCCGGATATGCTCGTAGAACATCTGGATGCCATTCCCATTGTCCCAATACAGCACAATGCCCTGGAATTGCTCCACGAAACGCTTTTCGAGCAAACGCAAGGTACAGGACTTACCGCAACCCGGAGGTCCATGCAACAAATACCCACGCTTGTGGCTGAAGCCAATCTTCTTAAAGGCAGACCGTCTCTCAAAGAAATCGTCGATCTCCTTGAGAATGTTCTTTACAGACTCATCAATCTCGAGGGGCTCATCGTTTGAAACTGCCGTGGGCTCGAAACCGGGAGTCCATCCACTCTCAAGACGCACCATGCGCATCTTGTAGAGGCCTGGAGCCAGAGTGCTTCGGTCCAGGGCGTAGGTGTAGTATTGTGCTTTCCCAGAAAGAGCGATCTTCTTCTGGGGTTTTTGGTCAACGTGCTGATTCAATGTCGTCCTCGTGACGGAAACCCTTGAAAATGCCGAACCTTGGTAGGCCTGCATCTGTAAGGGGTGGTTGATACTTGTAGGTAAAGTATTTCGGTAGTTTACCTTGTTTGGCTAGCTTCTGGATTTCCTTGAGTTGGTCATCACTGAATCCAGAGCCACAGTTAAAAATATTGCCAGACTTCATCTTGCCTGTCAAACCACCAGGAAGTCCGGCCCGTTTGCCTTCACCATCGTAAATCCCCATGGTCTCAGCCTCATCGTCCACAAAGGTCTTGACCTTGAGGATGTTCTTGGAGCGCTTAAGAGCTACGGGCTCCTCGGATCGTCGAAGGATGGCTCCCTCGAAACCCTTGGCGGCAAATTCTAGGTTGTACTTGATCATACGTTCGATGGTTGGGTCTATGGTATCAAACCCCTCCACTAAACCCAAACGGATAACAGCTCCCGAGACTGTACCGAGTACCTCTTCTACAAACTGGCGAGCAAAGGCATACCTGAAATTGTACGAAGCCTTGGGATTTTCCCATTCTTCTTGATAGGCGGCATCCCAGACCATGTAACGAAGCTTGCCAGTCTCTTTACCGTCCTTTCGGAACAAATTATGTTGGAGAGCTTGGAAGTTGATCTGATCATCCACATAGGCGACCACTTCACCATCCAAAACCATGGTCTTGGTCGAATTACGAGATTCGTTGATCTCTTGGAGCTTGAGCCGAACCGGTTCGAAGTTCTTGTACTCTTTTCCAGTACGGCTGTAGAGCACCACTTGCCCTTTGTTGGCCGGCATGTAAGCTACGACCCGGGCTCCATCGAGCTTAGGCTGGACACACCATCGACCCTTCAGGGTCTTTTCGGTGACCGTCCAGTTGCCTTCTTTGTCAAGAGTGGCAGTAGCCAGAGGCACATCAAACTGGAAGATCGTCCCCTCACCAAGGGTGTTGTTGACATCCTTGGCTCCTATGTTCAAGCGCAGGTCCTGCCGAATGATACGCTGAGCCCACTTGCATTGGCGACTGTCGCAATCGCGAAGGAAGTCTACTATGCGCTCCTTCGCATCGTTTCCCGTCAATTCACGTGTCCGGAGTTCACCTAGAATCCTTCGGAGACGGAGAAGCCATGTCTTATCATCAAATTCAGGGTCATCAAGGCTCACCGTTAGAGCTGGTAGCTCTGGCAGCTTTTTGATCCCAAAGGTAATCTGAGGGCTCAAAGAGAGTGTGAGGATTTCCCGGAGTTCGGTGCTATCTGCTTGCTTCAGAGCCTCGAGTCGCCTATCTCCGAGTGGAGCAGCTTCAATGGATTCGAGTGCGTCTAGGACGTTCATATCCAACACACCCTAACGGAGTCGCTGGCACGTGTCAAGGCGGTATAGAGCCATCTACGACCTTCGACGGTCGAGAGTTTAATGCTGGATTCGACAATCACAAGAGCAGTAGGCCATTCTGAACCTTGGCTCTTATGAGCTGTAAGGACGTATCCTAGGTTGGAATGCATGTATGCTGGTGGCGCAGATGAATTGGGGTCGGTGTAGGCTTGTCTGAGTATCCTTTTGGCTCCTTTTGAGATAGCGTCTGCATCCAAATCGCCTGTCCTACCAAAGACCTCTTCGGGACTCACGCAAGCTCGTTCGATTTTGTCCACAAGAACGATTTCACGGAAATTCATATACATGGATTTGTGTTTGTAGAAGTCCGTAATAGCCGCAGGTCCATGCCGATCAAGGAGGGCTTGTATGGTGAAAACCTCTCCATTAAATACATTAAGGTCGTAATTGTTTTTGGTCACCAGAAGAGGCTCATCTGCTGATAGCTCATCTTTGACTAGACCTCTGAGTTCACGAATCCTCGAATTAAAGTCGTGGCGAGTACGATTCCGGTGACAGATAATTACTCCACGATTATCCCAGGTTTCCTTGAGGGATGGCTCAAGTCTGTCTTCTGGAACTATGTCTAGATCCATCAGACTTTCGGTAATGTCGGACTTTACACGGATATCATTAGAGATCCGGATGATCTTGTTTTCAAGAGCTTGACGAAGAACCTCGGTTAGGTTGACTCGCTCTACATCGGGCAGATTGAAGACCGAGAAATGCTTCTTGTCTGGATCATGCTCCACCGGAGCAAGCTGAAAGCCATCTCCAATCAATACGATATTGAGACCGAGCGCCTTACAGAAGTAGTAGAGATCCTGGAAGACCCGGGCGGTCACCATGGAAGCCTCATCCACCAATAGCGTCCTGTTAGGGGGCACTCGAAGTTCAGAGCTTTGACGAAGATCCCATTTCACCTCACCTGTTTTATCATCCTTCCGTGGAATGTATTGCCAACGATGGATAGTCATTGCATCACAGCCAGCAGCCTCTTTAACCCGTACAGCCGCTTTACCAGTAGGCGTAAGGACGAAAAGATTTGGATTTTCATGAGCAATTACACGCAATAGCGTGGTCTTACCTGTTCCGGCATATCCTGAAACTAGGAGTATTCCTCCACCTTCAGGATATTTCTTTGGCAAGTCCCTAATAGCTTCTAAGGCTTTTGCCTGACCTTCTGTAGGCTTAAATTCGGCCATGACGCCTCAGGTAGTCAATCAATTTTCTCAACACTTCTGGATCATCCCTTACGGCACCAAGAGCTGTATTGCAGCTTTGACAAATGAATTCACGGAGATCTCCGGTCTTATGATCGTGATCTAAAAAGAATCCTCGATTACCTGGGGTTTCAGTTTCGCAGGCTGCACAGTAATCGCCCTGTTTGGCTAGCTTACTGTCGTATTCTTCAACAGAAATGCCGTACTTTCTTTTGAAGTTACAGTTCCTGACATATCTTTTATAGCGCTCAGGATCTGTCTTTTTCCATTTCTCTCTAGCTCGATTCATCTTCAAATAATTGGGACCGAATCGCCACGCTCGGTCCCCACACGCGGACAACCCTTTTCAGGTTAGCTGAGATCGTACTTAGCCTTGCGGCTTAGGAGCTACCTTGGCCCGATCCCTGGCAGACTTTTTGTCACTCTTCGCAGATTTAAGTTCGGTCTGAACGGCTTCAGCTACAAGCTCCGGAACCTTCTCCAGGACCGTAATGATTCGCTCAGCCGCCTTACGGATGATCCGCTCCCTCTCACGCTTGGCTCCCTGGTCCTTCCCGAACTTATCATCCAACCTCTGAAGCTTTTGTTTCGGAGTGAGCTTGTCATAGGCTTCCTGTCGAACTTTTGCTTCAGAGCGCTTCTTTTCCCTATCTGCACGTAAAAACTTGTTACGGGCACCTGCCGGTCGGGCTGAATTGGGGGTTTTACCGTGAGTTATTGACATCTTCACTCCTTTGATGAGGTCGATGGCTTGAGTTCTACTGCTGCTGACTCTGGGATGTCAAGCACCGCCAGATTGAAGAATTGTGGGTTTTCACCTTCATTTGAATATCCGTGCGGGTTGCAATAGACCTTCATTTCACCACACATATAGTCGAAGTGGTTATGTGTATGGCCATGTATCCATAGCTTCGGCATGTTCCCTTCGTTCAAATGTGGGCGCACGTCATAACAAAAGAATGGATTGATATCCGAGCCCTTAAACTGGGGATGTATACTGTCCGGAGTACAGGAGTGGTGACTGATTACCACCGTACCCTTTGGAAGCTTCGCAAGCCCGTCAATGAATTTCTGGTGGCGCCGGTACACCTCGGGTTCATGACCTGAGATAACATTGAAGTCTCTCATATCCCTCTTGAGGTATGTATCCCAAGCGCCGTTCTCGTCTCCGCTGGGGTACCACATGGTTCCTCCATAGAAGAGCTGGTTCTCGTAGGTGTAGGTCTCACCATCCTGAAGGATGATTACATTGGCGAGGTTGGGATCATCGTCCCAGGTCTCAAGGAAGCGATCTACTTCCAAGAAGCTGGATCCAAAATACTCGTGGTTCCCGGGAACGTAGAGGACCTTCTTGTAGTAGCCAGCGAGCTGAGCCATTTTAGCCTTAGCAAAGGCTTCATGACGAGAAACTTGGCTGATGTCGCCAGCAAGAATTAGTACATCCTCTGGATGCTTGGCATTCAGCTCCGCTACCAAACGGAAAAACTCCTCTCCATCCTTCTTCCGCATGAATTCGAAGTGGATGTCGGACATTACGTGTATGCGCATTGTATACCTAGTCTTACATAGGGTATAAGATGCAACATCATGTAGACATGTTTCCCTACCAAAATAGCATAGGTTAAAACGCCTATACATGTCAAGACAAACATCACTTTGTGGCTTCTGCCCTTCCAGAAGGCCCAGGCACTAAGCCCAGGGAAGAAGAACTTCACCAAGATTGCCAATGGTACCGACCGCTCAAGGAAGAATCTCATGAGGGGATTCATTTCTCTGGCGACCCCGATACCCACCATGAAGAGGGTACTGAACAGATCGAAGAGATTGAACATCAGGTATATCGTAATGAGGGCGACTATAACCCTATCTCGACGAATACCCAAGACGATAAAATCACGAACTAGATTTTTGATATGGCCCATAATCGTTCACGAACGCTTCCATGCGCTCTGCTGCGGGCCTATTCGCAGAGTGAATGACAGGGCGATTCTCCGGCCAGCGCCCGGTTGCTTGAATCCACTTCAAGAAGTCCATACCAGATGGAGCTTCCACGTGGCAAGGACAGTCGCAGGAGAAACCTCCATTGCCATCACCACAGGGTTCTTCAGCGTCTCGAAACGCACATGGACGGCAATACACGTACCCTAGATCGTGATCTAGCGAAGCTCGAATAAATGGTTCGGTGCTTTGCTCAAGTAGGCGTTTTGCCTCACCAACAGATCGTGCTAATGTCCACTCACCCGTTATTGGCGGACTTCTAATGTCGTCAAGATATAAGTTCAAGGTCGCCCCACGTTTCGAAAAGCTTTTCGATTCAAAATTCGACTAATCTGCCCTTGAGTATAACCGAATTTTATCGCAATTTCTCGTTGTAAATGGCCAGAAGCATAAAGAGCATCTATCTCTAATACTTGTTGATCGGAAATCTTGGCATTCGGATTCCCAGATCCTATTCTGACGCCAGAGCCCATATCGCCACGGGTAATATTTACCTGCTGTGTCACGGCCTCAAGATGAGTTGGATTTACGCAAGATCGATTACGACAAAGATGGTCTATTTGCAAACCCTTCTTTATAGAACCTTGATCAACTTCAAATATCCATCGATGAGCATATATCCCTTTTCGGTTAACCCTAATCTGACCATATCCGTGACCAGCTAAGGCTCCAGTCCAAATCCAGCAACCACTGGTAATACGCTCCACCTTTTTCCAAAATCTTTGTGGAAGACGAGGATCTCCAAACTCAATCACGAGATATTACCCTTTACCTTCGCTTGAAAGAGCTTGCTGGCAACCGCTGAGATAGCCCGGTTGGCTTCCTTGGACTGGACGATTTCATTACCAGCTTCTCGGTATACGTCCTCAACCATGGCTCGAAGAACCTTTGGTGTATCAGAAAGGTCTAAATTTGTACCCTTCTCGGCTTGAATCTTATCCAAGACGTGTTCGAGCCTCATGGGTGTAACCCATTCCTGGGCAATCTTATCGGCAGCCGCCAAGACTTCAGCTTTGGCTGGATCGATATTAGTATCCCGCTTAGAAGCCCTCTCAGAAAATTCTGGACGCTTGTGCTTGACAATAACCCGTTCGCCGTTATTTAGGGTGAACTCAAGCAAAGGTCGAATGACAATTCCTTCAGCGATCTGATTGGTACCACACCCTCGACGCTCAGCTACCCGGCTGGGCATATCCCTCCATGCGTCAAGAGTCACCAGGTCTGTGGACACTTTCGCGTATGGTACAAACTCAATGCCAAGCTTGTTGCAGACATCTTCGGCATCTGGCAAGGAAAGCCAGGTATCACCTACCTGTACGTCAAATGCAATGAACCGTAGGTCCTTCCCATAGGTCGCAGACATGCCTTGGCACTTGCCACCATAGGCTTCGCCGTAGACCGTAACAGAAAGATGCCCTAACTTCTTGAAGTTCTCCTCCAAGACGGTACCAAAGAGTGCCTTAAAACGCTCGTAAGATTCTCCTCCTGAATGGAACTTGACTTTGGTTTCGTCCTTACTAGGACAGTTACATGGATTGACCGATACCGACTCGGTTTCATCGTCCATCTCTCGCACCTCTCCGTTGCAGCCCTCAACGTGAGCCTTGGAGGCCCATGTAGTATCAAACCTGATATGAGCAGAAGTCCCATGGACCTTCTCTGTGACATAGCATTCTTTGAAAAGGAAAATGGTCCTATCACGATATAAATTCCCAATATGCATGTATCCCATTACCCCACCAATCCTTTTGATCTACGATCTCTCTTGTAACAAGCACGACAAAAACCATTAGCGTAGTGCTTCCTATCAGGATGACAGTTCGATACAGCTCCGGTATCTAATTTATGACCCTTATCAGGAGCTAATTCCCATCTCTCTACTATTTCTTTGATTTTTGCCGACCTACGAACACTCATATATGGCAAAAGTTTTTTCATCCA
>Ga0335079_10002576_pt1 | contig 20870 bp, 16 predicted proteins | sample Lox_Sample_33_FD_206719 | JGI IMG/M metagenome (GOLD analysis project Ga0335079, IMG submission 206719) | Soil microbial communities from Loxahatchee National Wildlife Refuge, Florida, United States - Lox_Sample_3.3 | ecosystem: Environmental > Terrestrial > Soil > Wetlands | place: USA... | reverse complement strand
TCGCGCACATCGGCTTTCCGGTCGTCGGCGACCCGCTCTACGGCGGGCGAAGGCGCCTCCCGGCGGGGTGCACTCCGGCACTCGCCGCCGTGCTGAGCGGCTTCCACCGCCAGGCGCTGCATGCCGAACGTCTCGCGCTGATTCATCCAGTGAACGGCCGGCGAATGGAGTGGCAGGCGCCGCCGCCGGCGGATTTCACCGGCCTGGTCGCGGCGCTCGAGCGGGACGCAGCGTGAGAGGCACTGCCGCGGCGACTGAGTATCAGGTGCTCGTGCCTGAGTGGCCCGCGCCGCGGGGCGTGCGTGCCGCCTTCACGCTGCGTGGTGGCGGGGTCAGTGCCGCTCCCTACGACTCGCTCAACCTCGGCGCTCACGTGGGCGACGATCCGGCCGCCGTCGTCGAGAATCGGCGCCGCGTGTGCGCGTGGCTCGAGCTTCCCGCCGAGCCCGCCTGGCTCGAGCAGGTGCACGGCACGCGGGTCGCAGACCTCGACGCCGCGGGCGAGGCGAGTGCGCCGGCCGATGCCGTGCTCACGCGCCGGGCGGGTCGGGTGTGCGTCGTACAGGTCGCCGACTGCCTGCCGGTTTTCTTTGCGGCGCGGGACGCCTCCGTGGTGGGGGTCGCGCACGCGGGCTGGCGCGGCCTTGCGGCGGGGGTTCTGGAGGCCACCGTCGCGAGGCTCGATTGTGCACGCGGGAAACTCATTGCCTGGCTGGGACCGGCCATCTCGGTGCGGCACTTCGAGGTCGGTGGCGAGGTGCGCACCGCTTTCCTTAACGAGGATCCCGGTGCCGCCTGCGCATTCCTGCCGAACGAGCGCGGCCGCTGGCAGTGCGATCTCGCGGCTCTCGCGCGGCGTCGCCTCGCCGCGCTCGGTGTCACCGAGGCCTCGGGCGGCACGTGGTGCACCTATGCCGACCCCGCGCGCTTCTTCTCCTTCCGCCGCGACGGCCGCTGCGGCCGCATGGCGGCCCTCATCTGGCTGGAATGACCGGTCCTGAAGGAATGCCGCTGCTCGCGTGGATCGTGCTGTTCTCGGCGCTCGGCGGAATCGCGAGCGCGGCGTTCGCCGTGGTGTTCCTGTGGATTCCCGAGCCGCGTGCGGTGCGGCTAGTGCCGCACTTCGTGAGCTTTGCGACCGGCGCGCTGCTCGGTGCGGCTCTGCTCGCGCTGCTCCCCGAGGCGATAGCACGTGCGGGCCCCGCGGGCGCCCATGCGATCGGTGTCACGCTGCTCACGGGTCTCGGCGTGTTCTTCGTCATCGAGAAGGTCGTGCTGTGGTGGCACACCGAGGAGGGGGAGGCGCACGGCGGACACTCCCACGCGGGCCACTCCCACGGACGCAATCACGCCTCGGGGGTTCTGGTGCTCGTCGGGGACAGCCTCCATAACGCGCTCGACGGTGTACTGATCGCTGCCGCCTTTCTCACCAGCGTGCCACTCGGGGTGGTGACGACGCTCGCGGTTGCCGCCCACGAGATCCCGCACCGGGTGGGAGACTTCGCCCTCCTCGTGCACGCCGGGTTCTCGCGCTCGCGCGCATTCCTCTTGAATCTCGCCACCGGGATCGCATCGATCGGGGGAGCATTGGCTGCCTACCTCGGCCTGAGCCGGGCACTCGGTGCTCTGCCTTACGCGCTCGCGATCGCGTCGGCCGGCTTCCTCTATATCGCGGTCGCGGGGCTCATTCCGGGGCTCCATCGGCGCGCCGACAGGCGTACCAGTGTGATTCAGGTCGTCCTGATCAGCCTCGGGGTCGCCCTGATCGCCCTCGCCGAGCGGCTGGTGGGCGAATAGGGGCGCCCCCGGCGGCTGGATTTTGCGATTGGGTTCGCGAATCGGGACGCCCCGAACGGGTAGCATTTGACGTAATTCCGCGCACAGGGTACGAGGACGCAATGTTGTTCAAATGGTTGGACGCCCGCGAAGCGACTGCGGCCGGCGCGGCGCTGGCGGATGACTTCTATTTGCAGTCGGCCTCGAAGCTCCCGCGTGCCCGCCCCGGACAAGCCGGGCAGGAGCCCGAGCTGCAGAAATTCCTGCAGAAATTCCTGCAGCGGGTCGACCAGGCCGCCCGTCCGCTGAAGCTGAATGTCTTCAAGAGAGCCAAGCTCGCCAACTCCTTCAAATGGCGGCTGCTCGAGAAGGGTGTCGAGCAGCAGCTGGTCGACGAGCTGACCCAGGCGCTGGTGATGAAGCTGATGGGCGTCAGCCCGGCCGCCAAAGCAGCCGAGCGCGGCCCAAGCGCTGCCAGCCGCGCCCGCGATATACGGGGTCTGCACGTGACGGCCAACGAACAGCTTGCCAGGGGCGCCTTTGCCGAAGCGCGCGAATCGTATCAGCAGCTGGTCAATCTCGATCCGCGCGATGCCGACGCCCGCAACGGCCTCGGAATTGCTCTCGTCCAACTCGCTCAGTACGCCGAGGCCGAGGCTGAATTCCGCCGCGCAATTGGACTCAGGCCGGGGTACCCCGAGGCGCACTTCAATCTCGCAGGGGTTCTGCAGTCGACCGGCCGCTACAATGAATCGGAATTGCCGCTGCGTCGGGCGCTCAAGCTGAAGCCGACGTATCTCAGTGCCCGCATCAGTCTCGGCATGAGCTGCGTGCTGCTCGGCCGCCTCGTGGAGGCGCGGGAGTGCTATGAGAAGGCGCTGCGCGTCGCGCCGCGTAATACGGTAGCTCTGGTGGGCATCGGACAGATCGAAAGCCTCGAGGGACGCTTCCCCGAGGCGGAGGCCGCATTCCGACAGGCGCTCGAGATCGAGCCGCGCGCGTCCTACGCCTGGGCGGCACTGGCGTGGCTGCGCAAAATGACGCCCGCCGATTCGGAGTGGGTGAAGCGCGCGGAGGAAATTGCCGCCGGCGGTCTCGATGCGGTCAACGAGGCCACGCTGCGCTATGCGATCGGCAAGTACTATGACGACGTGGGTGATTACGGGCGTGCCTTCCGCGCCTACCAGCGGGCCAATGAGCTCAAGAAGCTGCGTGCTGCGCCTTACGACCGGGAGGACCGCACCCGCTTCGTGAATGATGCGGTGCGCGTCTTCACACCCGAGATACTCGCGCCCGCGCAGGCAGGCGCCTCGGACTCGGCGCGACCGGTGTTTGTCGTCGGGATGCCGCGTTCGGGCACCTCTCTGGTCGAGCAGATCATCGCCTCGCACCCAGAAGCGTGGGGCGCGGGGGAGCTGAACTTCTGGCAGACCACGGCGCGCGGTCACCATCAGCAGGTGCTCGATGAGCCGCTCCGCCGGCGCCTCGCTCAGGATTACCTCAAGGTGCTGACGGGGCATTCCGCCGGCGCACAGCGCGTGGTGGACAAGGCACCGATCAATTCGGACTATCTCGGTCTCATCCATTCTGTTTTCCCGCGTGCGCGCATCATCCACATGCGGCGCGACCCGATCGATACCTGCCTGTCGTGTTACTTTCAGAACTTTCCTGAGGGGCTCAACTACACGCTGGATCTCTCCGATCTCGCGCACTACTACCGCGAGCATCGGCGCCTCATGGATCACTGGCGCAGCGTGCTGCCGGCCGACCGGTTCCTCGACGTGCCTTACGCCGAGCTCACGGCCGACCAGGAGGGGTGGAGCCGGCGGATCATCGAATTCATCGGCCTGGCCTGGGATGACCGGTGCCTGGCCTTCGAGAAGACGGTGCGGCCTGTCAACACCGCCAGCGTCTGGCAGGTACGCCAGAAGATCTATCGCACTTCCGTCGAGCGCTGGCGGAAGTACGAGAAATTCATCGGCCCGTTGCGCGAGCTGAAGGATCTGCCCGTCTGAGCTGATCCGGGCGCAACGCCCGGTGTCTTGCGCTATTCTCAGCGCCGGCCGGCGCCCGGAGACCGGCCGGCGCCGCAGCCCCTTGAACGGACAGCGGTTTGTCCCCAGAAAACGTCCATCTACGTTCAGGGCCAGATTCCCATGCGAATGGACAAGCTCACCAGCCGGTTTCAGCAGGCGCTGGCCGACGCACAGTCGCTCGCGCTCGGGCGCGATCACCAGTTCATCGAGCCCGCGCACGTCTTACTGGCCATGCTCGACAGCTCAGGAGGCGGGGTGCGGCCGCTCCTTCTCAAAGCGGGCGCCGACGTCAACAAGCTGCGCTCGGGGCTGCTCGCGCTCCTCGACGGGCTGCCGAAGGTCGAGGGCGCCCCGGGCGAGGTCCACGTCTCGAACGACCTCAACCGCATCCTCAACGTCACCGATAAGCTCGCGCAGCAGCGCGGCGACCAGTTCATCGCGAGCGAGCTGTTCGTGCTCGCGGGCTTCGAGGACCGGGCATTGGCGCGCGTCTTCAAGGAAGCCGGCATGGTGCGCGGCGCGATCGAGAAGGCGATCGAGGAAGTGCGGGGCGGCGAGAAGGTGCAGGACGCCAACGCCGAGGAGGGCCGTCAGGCGCTCGAGAAGTACACGATCGATCTCACCGGCCGCGCTTCCTCCGGCAAGCTCGACCCGGTCATCGGCCGCGACGACGAGATCCGCCGCACGATCCAGGTCCTGCAGCGCCGCACGAAGAACAATCCGGTACTGATCGGCGAGCCCGGGGTCGGCAAGACCGCGATCGTCGAGGGCCTCGCGCAGCGCATCGTCAACGGCGAGGTGCCCGAGGGGCTCAAGTCGAAGCGGATTCTCGCTCTCGACATGGGCTCGCTCATTGCCGGCGCAAAATTCCGCGGCGAGTTCGAGGAGCGCCTGAAAGGCGTACTCAACGACCTCGCCAAACAGGAAGGCCAGGTCATTCTGTTCGTCGACGAGCTGCACACCATGGTCGGGGCCGGCAAGGCCGAGGGCGCCATGGACGCGGGCAACATGTTGAAGCCCGCGCTCGCCCGCGGCGAGCTGCACTGCGTCGGCGCGACGACGCTCGATGAGTACCGCAAGTACATCGAGAAGGATGCCGCTCTCGAGCGGCGTTTCCAGAAGGTGCTGGTGGATGAGCCCTCGGTCGAGGACACGATCGCGATCCTGCGGGGGCTCCAGGAGCGCTACGAGGTGCACCACAAAGTCGAGATCACCGACCCGGCGATCGTCGCGGCGGCGACCCTCTCGCATCGCTACATCACCGACCGCCAGCTCCCCGACAAGGCGATCGACCTCATCGACGAGGCCGCCTCGCGCATCCGCATGGAGATCGACTCCAAGCCCGAGGCGCTCGACAAGCTCGAGCGGCGCATCATCCAGCTCAAGATCGAGCGGGAGGCGCTGAAGAAGGAGAAGGACGAGGCCACCCGCAAGCGCCTGGCGACGCTCGAGGAAAACCTGCAGGCGCTCGGCAAGGAGTACGCCGACCTCGAGGAGGTGTGGAAGTCCGAGAAGGCGGCGGTCCAGGGCACGGCGGAGATCCGCGCCGACCTCGACCGGGTGCGCCTCGAGCTCGATGCCGCGCGGCGTGCCGGCGATCTCGGGCGAATGGCGGAGCTGCAGTACGGCAAGATCCCCGAGCTCGAGAAGCGCCTTGCCGCCGCGCAGGCGGCCGAGGACAAGGCGCCGACCCTGGTGCGCGACAAGGTCACCGAGGAGGAGATCGCGGAAGTGGTCTCCAAGTGGACCGGGATCCCCGTGTCCAAGATGCTGCAGGGGGAGAAGGAGAAGCTCCTGCACATGGAGGCGGCGTTAGCCAAGCGCGTGGTCGGCCAGGACGAGGCGCTCAAGATCGTGTCGGACGCCATCCGCCGCTCGCGCGCGGGGCTTTCCGACCCGCGCCGCCCGAACGGCTCGTTCCTCTTCTTAGGCCCCACCGGCGTCGGCAAGACCGAGCTCTGCAAGGCGCTGGCAGAGTTCCTCTTCGACACCGAAGAGGCCATGGTGCGCGTCGACATGTCGGAGTTCATGGAGAAGCACTCGGTGGCGCGCCTGATCGGCGCGCCCCCGGGCTACGTAGGCTACGAGGAGGGTGGCTATCTCACCGAGGCGGTCCGCCGCCGTCCCTATTCGGTGATCCTGCTCGATGAGGTCGAGAAGGCGCACCCGGACGTGTTCAACGTGCTGCTGCAGGTGCTCGACGACGGGCGCTTGACGGACGGGCAGGGGCGCACCGTGGATTTTCGCAACACGGTCATCATCATGACGTCCAACCTCGGCTCGCAGCAGATCCAGGAATTCGCCGGCGAGAAGAACTACGCCAGGATGAAGAGCGCGGTCATGGAGGTCGTGCAGCAGAGCTTCCGCCCGGAGTTCATCAACCGCATCGACGACATCGTGGTGTTCCATCCGCTCGGCACGAAGCAGATCCGCGCGATCGTCGACATCCAGCTCGCGTACCTGCGCAAGCGGCTCATCGAGCGCAACATGGACCTGTCACTCGATGACGCGGCGCGGGACCTGCTCGGTGAGGCCGGCTTCGACCCGGTCTACGGCGCGCGGCCCCTGAAGCGCGCCATCCAGCAGCAGATCGAGAACCCCCTCGCGCAGCGCATCCTCGAGGGCGAGTTCCAGCCCGGGGACCGCATCCGCATCGGCGCCCGGGACGGGCAGCTGACGTTCGGCAAAGTCGAGGAGCGCAGAGCGGCACGTGCCTGAGGCGCGGCCCCAAGTGCGCAGGACGCGTGCGTACGTCCGTTATAATCTCCGTCAATCAATCCTTGCCGTTCCGACAACCTAACCATGCCCTTCTACGAGTACGAGTGTCAGGCCTGTAAGTTCTACACCGAGGTGATGCAGAAGATCGCCGACCCCCCGCTCACCAAGTGCCCGTCGTGCGGCAAGCGGAAACTCAAGAAGCTGGTGTCGGCGCCGGTGTTTCGCCTCAAGGGCGGCGGCTGGTACGAGACCGACTTCAAGTCCGACAAGGAGGAGAAGCGCAACCTCCTCGGCGCGGATAAAGAGGAGGCGAGCGCCGACAGCAAGCCTGAGCCAAAGGACGGCAAGACCGAAACCAAGGACACCAAGGCCGAGCCCAAGGCGGCCACTGCCAAGCCGGCCGAGACGAAGTCCGCCGGGGCAGCACGGGGCTCGACCAAGAGGATACGGCGCAAGAGCGCGCGGCGGCCGAGGCGTTAGCGCGCCGCGCGGGGAGGAGAGCGATGCCACCGACGGAAGGCAGCGCCCGGAAGGCGGAAGGCGCTCCGAGAAAGTGGGCCCTGCGGCGCTATCTGGTCGCGGGCGTCCTGGTGTGGCTGCCGATCCTCGTCACCATCTGGGTGGTGAACTTCATGCTGCACCTCATGGACCGGACGCTGCTGCTGCTGCCGTCGTCCTACCGGCCCGAGGCGTGGCTCGGCTTCTCGATCCCCGGCGCGGGGCTCCTGCTGGCGCTCATCGTGCTGCTGCTCACCGGGCTCCTCGTGACCAACCTGATCGGCCGCCGCCTGGTGGTGTGGGGCGAGGAGCTCCTCAACCGCATTCCCGTGGTGCGCAGCGTGTACGGCGGGGTGAAGAGCTTCGCCGAGAGCGTCTTCTCGCAATCGAACTCCTTCCGCAAGGTCGTCATGGTGGAGTATCCGCGCGAGGGCGCGTGGAGCATCGGTTTCCTCACCGCCGAGGATGTTCCGGAGATCAGTCAGAAGACCGGCGAGAATCATGTGGCGGTGTATGTCTCCTCGGCCCTCAATGCCACCGCGGGGTGGCTCATCGTGGTGCCGCGGCGCATGGTGCGCGAGCTCGACATGTCGGTGGACGCCGCGCTCAAGATGATCATCACCTGCGGTGTCGTGGTGCCGCCCCATCCGGTCGCCAAGTCACAGCTGGCCAAGCCCGCGGCCTGAAGCGCCGTGAAGGCCATGCGCATGGTGGCGCGCGGCGCGCCGCTCGAGCCCACCGAGCTCGAGCTGCCAGCGCCGCGCGAGAACGAGATCCTCATAGCCGCCGAGGCCTGCGGCGTGTGCCGCACGGACCTGCATGTGCTGGACGGCGAGCTGCCCGATATTCATTGCCCGCTGACCCTCGGCCACGAGGTCGTGGGGACCGTGGTCGAGGCCGGCCCGGCGGTGGAGCGTTTCCGCGCCGGCGACCGGGTGGGCGTCCCCTGGCTCGCCCACACCTGTGGGGTCTGCCCCTACTGCCGCGCGGGTCATGAGAACCTGTGCCTTGCCGCGAGCTTCACCGGCTACACGCGCGACGGTGGCTACGCAGAGCAGATGCTGGCGGATGCGCGCTACTGCCTGCCACTCCCGAGCGGGCCGGCCGCCGAGCTCGCCCCGCTGCTCTGCGCCGGCCTCATCGGCTATCGCGCCTACCGCGCCGCGGGCGAGGCGACCCGCCTCGGACTGTACGGCTTCGGGGCGGCGGCGCACCTGCTCGCCCAGGTGGCGCGCTGCGAGGACCGGCGCGTCTTCGCCTTCACACGACCCGGCGACCGTTCGGCACAGCGCTTTGCGATCGACCTTGGGGCCGTGTGGGCCGGCGGATCGGATGAGCGCGCGCCGGAGCCGCTGGACGCGGCGATCCTGTTCGCACCCGTCGGCGCGCTCATCCCGCAGGCGCTGGCCGCCGTGCGGCCCGGCGGCCGCGTGGTGTGCGCCGGGATCCACATGAGCGATGTCCCGTCCTTTCCTTACCGGCTGCTCTGGGGGGAGCGGCAGGTTTCCTCGGTGGCGAATCTCACGCGGCGCGATGGGGCGGAGTTCATGGAGCTCGCCGGGCGGCTGAAGCTTCGAGCGCAGGTGGAGCGCTTTGCTCTGGCGGATGCGAACCGGGCGCTCGAGCGGCTGCGGGGCGGGGAGGTGACGGGGGCCGCGGTACTGGAAATGCCGGGCTCGCCGTCGGTTGCGGGGACAGAAGCGCGTCCGTAACATCGCGCGCCTCATGCGCTCACATTACTGCGGACAGGTCAACGAGCAGCTCCTCGGCCGCGAGGTCACGGTCGCCGGCTGGGTGCATCGCCGCCGCGACCATGGTGGGGTGATCTTCGTCGACCTGCGCGACCGCGAGGGATTGCTGCAGATCGTGTTCCACCCGGAAGCCGCGCAGGTGTTCGCGGAGGCCGAGCGGCTGCGCAACGAGTATGTGGTGAGCTGTACCGGCACGGTGCGCGAGCGGCCGGCCGGCACCGTGAATGCGAACCTCGCTTCGGGGAAGGTCGAGCTCATCGCGCGTCGGCTCGAGCTCCTCAACCGCTCGGAGCCCCTGCCGTTCCAGCTCGACGAGCAGGTGGGCGAGGAGGTGCGGCTGCGCTACCGCTACCTCGACCTGCGTCGCGAGGTCATGAGCCAGCGGCTGCGGTTGCGTCACCGCCTGACGCGCTCGATGCGCTCCTATCTCGATTCACACGGTTTCGTCGACATCGAGACGCCGATGCTCACCAAGGCGACCCCCGAGGGAGCACGCGACTATCTGGTGCCGAGCCGCACGCACCCGGGCAAGTTCTTCGCGTTGCCGCAGTCGCCGCAGATCTTCAAGCAGCTGCTGATGATCGCGGGCTTCGACCGCTACTACCAGATCGCGCGCTGCTTCCGCGACGAGGATCTGCGCGCCGACCGTCAGCCCGAGTTCACGCAGCTCGACATCGAGACCTCGTTCCTCTCGCAGGACGAGATCATGACGATGATGGAGGGGCTGGTGCGGCACTTCTTCCGCGAAGTGCTCGATGTGGCGCTGCCGGAGCCTTTCCCGCGCATGAGCTATGCGGAGGCGATGCGCCGCTACGGCTCCGACAAGCCGGACCTGCGGATCCCTTTCGAGCTCACCGATGTCGCCGACCTCGTCAGGGAGTGCGACTTCAAGGTGTTCGCAGGTCCCGCGAACGACCCCCAGGGGCGCGTGGCGGCGCTGCGCGTGCCGGGGGGTGGAGCACTGCCGCGCTCGGCGATCGATGAGTGCACCGCGTTCGTCGCCCGCTACGGCGCCAAGGGGCTCGCCTACATCAAGGTGAACGAGCGCGCGCGCGGGCGTGAGGGCCTGCAGTCGCCGATCATCAAGTTCCTGAGCGACGCCGCGCTCGCCGGGATCCTCGAGCGCACCCAGGCGGCCGACAACGACGTGGTGTTCTTCGGCGCCGATCGCGCGGCGGTCGTGAACGATGCGCTCGGGGCGCTGCGCCTCAAGCTCGGTCATGATCTGAAGCGGGTCGAAGCTGGATGGCGTCCGCTCTGGGTGTTCGACTTCCCCATGTTCGAGTGGGACGGGGAGGCCAGGCGCTGGGTGGCCATGCACCACCCGTTCACGTCTCCGAAGAACCCCGACCCCGCGGCGCTGCGGGCCGCGCCGGCGGCGGCGCTCGCCAACGCCTACGACATGGTGTTGAACGGTTCCGAGGTCGGCGGCGGCTCGGTGCGCATCCACGCCCGAGAGATGCAGTGGACCGTGTTCGAGCTCCTCGGCATCACCGCCGACGAGGCGCAGAAGAAGTTCGGCTTTCTGCTCGATGCGCTGAAGCTCGGTGCACCGCCGCACGGGGGCATCGCCTTCGGGCTTGATCGGCTCGCCATGCTGATGGCGGGCGCCGACAGCATCCGTGAGGTGATCGCATTCCCCAAGACGCAGACCGCCGCGGATCCGCTCACCGACGCCCCGACCGAGGTGAGCGAGGCGCAGTTGCGCGAGCTTCACGTGCGGGTGCGCCTGCCGCCCCCGGCCACCTGAGGCGCGGCTCGCGCGCGCGCTTCCCAGGAGTCGCTCATCGCGCAGGTCGTCTACGTGCATGGCTTGTGGCTCCCGGGCGAGGAGTCGCTCGTCCTCAAGCACCACCTCGCACAGGAGTTCGCGCTCGAGCTCCATTGGTTCCGCTACTTCGGCGCGTCGGAGTCGATGAGCGACATCACCGCGCGGCTCGCAGCGTTCGTGCGTGAGCTCGCAGCTCCTGAGGTGCATTTCGTCGGACACAGCCTCGGGGGGCTGGTGATCTACCGGCTGCTCGAGCGCTTTCCCGAGCAGCCCCCGGGCCGGGCGGTGTTTCTCGGCGTACCGTGCGTCGCCAGCCGCGCCGCGGCGCGCGCCGGTGCCTTCGGTCCGCTCGCGGCTCTCATGGGGCCCACGGTGGCAGAGGAGCTGTTCGCGCCGCAGGAAAGACGCTGGACGCATGCGCGGGCACTCGGTGTCGTGGCGGGCAACCAGCCGCTCGGCCTCGGGCAGCTCTTCGCTCATTTCGACGAGGAGAACGACGGTACCGTCGCCGTGAGCGAGACGCGGCTACCGGGTGCCACCGATCACATCGTGCTGCCAGTGAGTCACCTCGGGATGCTGGTGTCGGCGCCCGTGGCTCATGAGACGGGCGTGTTTCTTACGCAGGGCCATTTTTCGCTGCGTTAGCAGACGTCGGTTTTCTACAGCAGCCGGCGCAGGCGGTAGAGCTCGTCCAACGCCGCCCGCGGAGTGAGCTCGTCCGGGTCGACGGCTGCGAGTGCTGTACGCAGTTCGTCGTGGGGAGCCTGCGAAAGCGGCAGCTCCGCTTGCGCGGCGTGCGGGTCGCCGCCCGCGCTGCGGCTGCGGTCCCGCTCCGCCTCGAGTGCCTCGAGGTAGCGGCGCGCCTCGGTAATCACCTTGAGCGGCACGCCCGCGAGCTGCGCCACCTGCAGCCCGTAGCTGCGGTTGGCCGGTCCCTCCCTGACGGCGTGCAGGAACACGATCGTGTCATCGTGCTCGGTCGCGTCCAGGTGCACGTTGGCGCAGCCCTCCACCTCGAGGGCGAGGGTGGTGAGCTCGAAGTAGTGTGTGGCGAACAGCGTGAAGGCGCGCACTCGCGTGGCGATGTCGCGCGCCATCGCCCAGGCGAGCGACAGCCCGTCGAAGGTGCTGGTACCGCGCCCGATCTCATCGAGGAGTATCAGGCTGCGCGCCGTGGCGTTGTTGAGAATGTTGGCCGCCTCGGTCATCTCCACCAGGAAGGTCGAGCGGCCGCCGGCGAGATCGTCGGCGGCGCCTATGCGGGTGAAGACGCGATCGATCGGCCCGGCCACGAGGCGGTCGGCTGGCACGTAGCTTCCCATGTGCGCGAGCACCACGATGAGAGCCGCCTGACGCATGTAGGTCGATTTACCGCCCATGTTCGGCCCGGTAATGATCAGCATGCGGCGCGCCGCATCGAGCTTGAGATCGTTGGGCACGAACGGGGCGTCCGTGAAGCGCTCGACCACCGGGTGGCGCCCGGCCTCGATAGTGAGACGAGGCTCGGCGACCAGGGTGGGTGCGGTCCATTCGAGCGCCGCGGCGCGCTCGGCCAGCGCCGCGTGCGCATCGACTTCGGCGAGGGCGCCGGCGGTCCGCTGCAGCGGCGCGAGGGCGTCGATGAGCCGCGTCAGCACGCCCTCGTACAGCTCGCGCTCGCGCGCGAGCGCCCGGTCGCGCGCGCCGAGAACGCGGTCCTCGAAGCTCTTGAGCTCGGCGGTGACGAAGCGCTCAGCCGAGCGGACGGTCTGGCGGCGGACATAGTCCTTCGGGACGCGCTCGGCGTCCCGCCGCGAGACCTCGATGAAAAAACCCTGCACGCGGTTGTAACCGAGCTTCAGGCCCGCAAGTCCGGTGCGCTCGCGCTCACGCCGCTCGAGATCGAGGAGGAATTCGTCGGTATGAGTCGCGATGCGGCGCAGCTCGTCGAGCTCCCGGTCGTAGCCGGCCGCGATCACATCGCCGTCGCGCACCATTGCGGCGGGCTCGGCCGCAATCGCGGTGGCGAGCAGCGTCACCTCGTCCCGATGCTCGAGGATGCGCTCATTGAGGGCCGCAAGGAGCGGCGAGTCGATTGGGGCGAGCGCGGCGCGCAGCCCCGGCAGCACCTCGAGCGAGCGGCGCAACTGCGTGAGGTCCCGCGGCCGTGCCGAGCGGAGCGCAACGCGGGCAAGGATCCGCTCGATATCGCCCACTCCGGCGAGCTGCTCGCGCAGCTGCCCGAAGCGCCGCGCATCGATCAGTGCACCGAGTGCCTGGTACCGCGCGCGCAGCATCTGCTGACCGGTGAGCGGGCGGTTCAGCCAGCGCCGCAGCTGCCGCGAGCCCATCGCGGTGACGCAGCTGTCGATTACCGCGAGCAGCGTCGCCTCCTCGTTACCCCCGAGACTCGAGTCGAGCTCGAGGTTGCGCCGTGTGGTGGCATCGAGAGTCAGTGCGTCGCCGCGCTCCTCGACGGTGAGCGCGCGCACGTGCGGCAGCGCTGAGCGCTGCGTGTCGCGCACGTATTGCAGCAGGGCGCCGGCGGCGCGGATGGCGAGCGGCAGCTCATCGGCCCCGAAGCCCTTGAGGTCGAGCGTGCCGAGCTGATCGGTGAGGAGGCGCGAGGCGCTCGCGAGCTCGAAATGCCACGGTGGGCGAGTGCGCAGCACCGCGCCGGCCGGGGCGGGCTCGCCCACGACCCCTTCCTCGACCAGGAGCTCCGCGGGCTTCAGGCGCTCGAGCTCGGCAGCGAGCGCGCTTCTGCCCTGGCTTTCGAGCACCGTGAAGCGCCCGGCAGCGAGGTCGAGCCACGCGAGTCCGAAGCGCTCGCCGTCGCGGACCAGAGCCGCCGCGAGCGTGTCGTGCCGCTCCTCGAGCAGGGCTGCGTCGGTGACGGTTCCGGGCGTGACGATCCGGACCACTTCGCGCTCGAGCGGCCCGCGGGAGGAGTTGGGCTCGCCTTTCTGCTCGCAGATTGCGACGCTCTCGCCTCGGCGCACGAGGCGGGCGAGGTAGCTGTCGACTGCATGGAAGGGCACGCCCGCCATCGGGATCGGCTGGCCGGCCGAGGAGCCGCGCGCGGTGAGGGTGATGTCGAGGAGCGCGGCGGCGCGGCGCGCGTCATCGTAGAAGAGCTCGTAGAAGTCCCCCATCCGGTAGAAGAGCAGGGTGTCCGGATGCTCGGCCTTGATGCGCAGGTACTGCTGCATCATCGGCGTGTGCTGTAACTGCGAGTCGTTCAAAGTCTATGTGGCCGCTGGCAGCGGCGGCTTCTGAATCCAGAATTCGTACATCTGAGCGAATGTGTGCGGGTTATCCGCCTCGAAGCGCGCCCAGTTGCTGAGGTTGGTTGCCGCCGGATCGTCTCTGAAGCGGGCGCGGTATTGCCTCAGCACCTGCGGATCCAATTCGAAGCCGATGAACTGCAGTCCGCATTCGCCGAGGAATGATTCGATCTGACCGAGCGTCAGGCGGTGCTCCTGCACGTGGAACACCAGATCACGACATTCACTGGTCGAATAGAAGTCCTGGGTGTCGACCAGCTGCTGCAGGTCGTCGCCGGCGGCGCTCATCAGGATCTCCTGGCGGAAGTGGCGGATATCCTCGGGGGTGCTGGCATAGCCGCGTGCAGCAATGAGCTCGCGCGCGCCAGCCAAATGCTCGCGGCCAATCTCGCTGTAGAAACCGAGTGTCATGAAGCCACCGGGCCGCAACAGGGACAGCAGGACCCGCCACCCGGCGAAAGGATCACGGAGGTGGTGCAGCACTCCGACGGATTCGATGATGTCGAAGCGGCGCTCGATCTCGCCGAGTCGGAGAATATCGGCTTGGGCAAATTCGATATTCGCGATGCGCATTTCCCGAGTCTTGCGCATCGCGTAGCTGAGGCTGCTGAGGCTGAGGTCGATCGCCAGCACACGGGTACCGGCGAAGCGCTGCGCCGCGATGATCGCGTGCTGGCCGGTGCCGCAGCCGGCTACCAGCACTTCAGGCGCGCTGTCATCGGACATCGGAGTAAAGGTTGCGAACGGGAGCAAGCGGCGCAATGCGGCGTTGAAGCGCGGCTGCTCCTGGCGCGGCGCGATTACCCAGCGCGGGTAGGGATTCTGCTCGTATTGCTCGCGGACCTCTTCGGAGACGCCGGCGCTGATCGGGGTCAGGCGTTTGATAGTGGCTCGCAGCTTCTGCTCTTCGAGAGGTTGGCGAACTTGCTGGTCCAGCACCGGGCCAATGGCGTCATCGGCGGTGGCAGCGAGTAATCGGCCAGCATCGGGCAGAGTGTCGAGGGACGAATACGCAGCGACGGCGAGTACCAGCAAGGGCGGCAGGGCCTCGTTTGCATCCAGCAGCGCCCGCAATCGCGACTGGCACGCGGCGGCCGTCGCCTTCTCGTCCTCGAGGCAGTCAAACACGTATTCGTTGATGAAACACTGCCGGGCGAGGGCAGCGAAAAAGGGCTGCGCAGCGAGGTCCGCAGGTGACCCCTGCGGGCGCGATGCGATCTCGAGCACGGCGTAGCGTGCGCAGGTCAGGAAGCGCTCGAATGGAATCGAGCTCACGGGTACCGATTGCAGCACCGCATGCAACAAAGGATCCGCGGCGAGCGCGGCCAAGCCGTCCGCGCCAAACAGGGTCGCCGCCGGCAATCGTGATGGCCATGATTCGTTGGCGCGGTGAACGCAGGCCGCAATCCTCTCGTCGAGCAAGACCATCGTGAGCGCCGACCTGCAAAGCAGGAAGGGCATCGCCCATGCTTCGGTGACGGCAGCGGTCAAGGCCAGGCGGACCACACGGTCATTCCGCGTGAACGTGGTGTGCGACGCGCAGGCCGCGAAGGCCGTCTTGGTGCTCGAGCCCGGGGCACGCTCGAGCACGCGCATGAAGAGTCCGATTGCCTCCTCGCACTTGCCGCGCGACTCCAGCACCACTGCCAGCTCGTGGAGAGTTTCTGGGGAGTCGGGCTCCAGCGAGCTGGCACGGCGTAAGCTGGTCTCCGCGGCACTCTCATCGCCCAGGTTGCGCAGTACCACCCCCAGCGTGCGGTGTGCGGCGGCGTAGTCGGGCCGCAGCTCGGTAGCCTTGCGCAGGCTGGCGGCAGCATCCGGCAGACGGCCCAGACTCATTGCGAGCAGCCCGATATTGAAATGAACCTCGGCGTAGTCCGGCCTGATCGCCAGCGCGCGCCGGTAACTGACCAGGGCCTCTTGTTTCAATCCCAGGCTGTCAAATGCATTCGCCATCGCTACGTAAGCGTCGGCGAAATCAGGCTTCAGCTCGGCGGCTCGCTGATAGTTGCTTATAGCCGCCGTGAATTCTCCAGCGCGCGAGTTGAGGTTCCCCAGGTTGAAATGCGGCGCTGCGTAGGCTGGATCGCACGCCATGGCCAGTTCATAGGCGCTACGGGCCTCATCCAGCCTGCCGTCCGCGAGCAGCACGTTGCCGCGGTTCAGGTGTGCGCGCGCACAGCGGGGATCGGCCTCAACCGCGGCGTCGTAGCGCGCCATGGCTTCAGGGACCCGCCCTTGCTCCTGGAGCGCATTGCCTTCGTCGATCAGCGCGATCGCGGCGGCGCGCGCTGCGGCCGCCGTCGCGCCATCCTTCGCGGCAGACCCAGGCTTCGTATGAGTCTTTTCCAAATCGCTCATGGAATGCGAAGGCTACCGTAAGTCAGGTCAGGTCGACGACCCAGAGGGTTTACGCGTAGCCTCACCGGTGATGACGACCGACCTGGAGCTCTACGCGCTGGCCGCTCGCGCGGGGGCCGTTCTCCATGCGGCAGGGCGGCGCCTCGCCACGGCCGAGTCGTGCACGGCCGGGTGGATCGCGAAGGCGCTCACCGATGTCCCCGGCAGCTCGCAGTGGTTCGAGTGCGGCTATGTCACCTATTCGGATGCCGCCAAGATGCGCGACCTGGGCGTCGCCCCGACCACGCTTGCCGAGTTCGGCGCCGTGAGCGAGCAGACCGCCCGGGAGATGGCGGCCGGCGTGCTGCGGGTTCCCGGGGTGAGCGTGGCGCTCTCCGTCACCGGAATCGCTGGCCCCGATGGGGGCACACCGGCGAAGCCGGTCGGCACGGTATGGCTGTGCGCTGCCGCGCGCGACGAAGGTGGGCTCGAGGTCATCGCCGACCTGCAGCACTTTCCGGGTGACCGCGCTGCCGTCCGCCGTCGCTCCGTGCAGCATGCGCTCGAGCTGTTGCTGCGGCTCGATCTTCGGGCCGGCGCACCTTGAGCGAGGCGCCCACCCGACGCCTGTTCTTTGCCCTGTGGCCCGATGACCTGCAGCGTGCGGCTCTCAAGCATGCGACGGCCAAGACCGTACGCCGCTGCGGCGGACGCCCCGTATCCGAGCCCAACCTGCACGTCACGCTCGCCTACCTCGGCAGCGTGCCGGAGGCCCGCATCGAGGAATTGAGTACGATCGGTCGGCGCACCGCAGCCGCCTTTCCGCGCAGCGCCCTGCCGATCCTCGTCTCCCTGGAGGGCTTCGAGCATTGGGCTAAACCGCAGCTCCTCACCGTGGTTGGCGAGCCGGCGGCTGCCGGTTCGCCGGCGACGGGCGTCGCCGGGCTCGCGCGGACGCTTACTCGCGAGACTGCCGAGAGCGGTTTTAGCCCGGATCTCAAGCCCTTCCGCGCGCATGTGACCGTGGCGCGCAAGGTCACGCGCCCGCCGCGCTCGTGCGCGCTGCCGGAAGTCTCGTGGAGCTTCGATGCCTTCGCTCTCATCGAGAGCCGCACGCTTGCTGAGGGGCCCGTATACAGTGTCGTCGAATCGTACGTACTGGGTGGAGCGGAAAAAATGCGCACATAGATTGCAAAGGGCACTGCGTCCGCGCACCGCGCGGCAAATCTTTGTGGGATAATTGCTTCCCGAAATGTCGCTCACCGTGACAGCAATCCGGGGAAATCCGCCGATGGAAGAGAACCGCAAGAAGGCGCTCGCCGCCGCGCTCGGTCAGATCGAGAAGCAGTTCGGCAAGGGCTCGGTGATGCGCCTGGGCGATGCCGCGGCCACCTACGACATCGAGACTGTCTCGACGGGCTCGCTGGGGCTCGACATCGCGCTCGGGATCGGCGGCCTGCCGCGCGGGCGTGTGGTAGAGGTCTTCGGCCCGGAGGCCTCCGGCAAGACGACGCTCACCCTGCAGGTGATCGCCGAGGTGCAGCGTGCCGGCGGCACGGCCGCGTTCGTCGACGCCGAGCATGCGCTCGATCCGAGCTACGCCGAGAAGCTCGGCGTCAACATCAGCGACCTGCTGGTGTCACAGCCCGATACCGGCGAGCAGGCGCTCGAGATCACCGACATGCTGGTGCGCTCGAACGCGGTCGACATCGTGGTCATCGACTCGGTGGCGGCGCTCACGCCGAAGGCGGAGATCGAGGGCGAGATGGGGGAGATGCAGGTAGGGCTGCAGGCGCGCCTCATGTCGCAGGCGTTGCGCAAGCTCACCGGCAACATCAAGCGCTCCAACACCATCGTGGTGTTCATCAACCAGATCCGCATGAAGATCGGCGTGATGTTCGGCAACCCCGAGACCACCACCGGCGGCAATGCGCTCAAGTTCTACGCCTCGGTGCGCCTCGACATCCGCCGCATCGGCGCCATCAAGAACGGCGAGGAAGTCACCGGCAACATGACGCGCGTCAAGGTGGTGAAGAACAAGGTGGCGCCGCCGTTCCGCGAGGCGGAGTTCGAGATCATGTACGGCTTAGGGATCTCACGCGAGGGCGAGATCATCGAGCTCGGCAGCTCGCTCGGCATCATCGAGAAATCCGGTGCCTGGTACGCCTACAAGGGCAACCGCATCGGCCAGGGCAAGGACAACGCGCGCGCCTACCTGCAGTCGAATCGGGAAGCGGCGCGCGAGATCGAGGATCAGATCCGCGCGCGCCTGCTGCCGCCGCGCCAGCGTAACGCCGAGCAGGCCGCGAACACGGCCTGAGCGCGCCGCCCCGAGTTCTCAGTGCGTCGAGGTGCCTGTCTGCCGGCGCTGTATGTCGGATACGTTCTCTTTGGCGCCTAGCTCGCCGAGCTTGAGCTGCTCGAGCGTACCGCAGCGCTTCTGCCCGTTTACGCGCGAGCCGAGGACGGTTTCCTTCTTGCAATAGATCTGCTCGCCGTTACGCATCTCGGGCTTGTAGCCCTCGGCGACGAAGTGCGCGGTGTCCCGATCGAGCTCCGCCTTGGCGCTGATGACTTGGGTCGCGGCCGACGTTTCGGTGGCCGGCGCGGGCGTTGCCGCAGCCGGGGCAGCCGGGGCGGCGGTCGTGGCCGGGCCAGCCGTTGCTGCGGGAGCGGTTTCCGTCGACGGGTCGGCCAGGGCGGAAGTCAGGGCGCCCGCGCCGAGGCAGGCCAGTAATCCAACAGCGATGCGCATGATGCCCTCTAAGTCCTCATGTGATGAGAGGCGGGTCCTCAAAGAGTCCGCAGGCCGCGAACTATACTTGAATCGATGCCCAATCGACGAGTAGCCCGTTCCAGACGCCGCTCCGACGAGAGCCCCGAGCGCGCCGCAGACCCCGCGGCGGCCCGGGCCGCCGCGGTCGCGCTCCTCGCACGGCGGGACCTGCCGAGCGGCGAGCTGCGCGAGCGTCTCGATTCGCGGGGATTTGCGCCGCAAGCCACTGCCGAGGCCCTCACGGCGCTTGTCTCCGAGGGCGCGCTCAACGACGAGCGCTACGCGCACAACTATGTTGCATACCAGGCCGGCCGGGGCCGCGGCCCGGTGCGCATCGCCGCGGACCTGCGCGCCCGCGGGCTGACTCCGGAGCTCATCGAGGCGGCGCTCGCGGCGGGTCCTGACTGGCGGGCGCAGGCCGCTGCCGCCCGCGTGCGCCGCTTCGGCAGGACCTCGCCGGCTACGTGGCGCGAGAAGGCGCGGCAAGCACGCTTTTTGCAGTATCGTGGCTTTTCAGCTGATCATATCCGGGCGGCAACCGGCGCCGATCCCGATACGGACTGAAGGACCTTGGGCAAACCCACCTACATGAGCGCGGCGGACGTGCGCTCCGCGTTCCTCGAGTTTTTCCGCGTCCATGCCCACGCGGTCGTGCCTTCGAGCTCGCTCGTGCCCGCGAACGACCCGACGCTGCTGTTCACCAACGCCGGCATGGTGCAGTTCAAGGACGTGTTTCTGGGACGCGAGACGCGCGACTATCTGCGTGCCGCGAGCAGCCAGCGCTGCGTGCGCGCCGGCGGCAAGCACAACGATCTCGAGAACGTCGGCTATACAGCCCGCCACCATACGTTCTTCGAGATGCTCGGCAACTTCTCCTTCGGGGACTATTTCAAGCGCGAGGCGATCCGCTTCGCCTGGGACTTCCTGATCTTCAATCTGGGGCTCGACCCGGCGCGCCTGTGGTGCACGGTCTACACGGACGACGACGAGGCCGCGGACATCTGGCTGAAGGAGGTGGGGGTGAGCCCGCGCCGCTTTGCGCGCCTCGGCGAGAAGTCCAACTTCTGGGCGATGGGCGATACCGGGCCCTGCGGACCGTGCAGTGAGATCTTCTACGATCACGGGCCGGAGGTTGCCGGCGGCCCCCCGGGCTCCCCGGACGAGGAGGGCGATCGCTACGTCGAGATCTGGAACCTGGTGTTCATGCAGTACGACCGCGGTGCCGACGGCAAGCTCACGCCGCTACCGAAGCCCTCGGTCGACACCGGCATGGGACTCGAGCGCATCGCCGCGGTGATGCAGGGCGTGCATTCCAACTACGACATCGACCTCTTCAAGAACCTGATCCGCGCCGCGGGTAAGCTCGCCGGAACCTCGGTGCTCAGCTCGAGCTCGCTGCGGGTGATTGCCGATCACATCCGCGCGAGTGCCTTCCTGATCGTCGACGGCGTGCTGCCATCGAACGAAGGGCGCGGCTACGTGCTGCGCCGGATCATCCGCCGCGCGATCCGCCACGGCTACAAGCTCGGCATCCACGATCCGTTCTTCTACAAGCTGGTCCCGGTGCTCGCGCAGGAGATGGGTACCGCCTACCCGGAGCTCGTCTCGCGCCGCGCGGTTACCGAGCGCGTGCTGCGCCAGGAGGAGGAGCGCTTTGCCGAGACCCTCGCGAACGGCATGGTGCTGCTCGAGGGCGCGATCCGGGGCCTTCACGGCGCGAAGGTGATCGACGGGGAGACGGTGTTCAAGCTGTACGACACGTACGGCTTCCCGGCAGACCTCACCGCGGACGTGGCGCGCGAGCGCGGCCTCGTAATCGATCAGGCGGGCTTCGAGGCGGCGATGGAGGCGCAGCGGCAGCAATCGCGCGAATCGAGCAAGTTCGGCGCCGATTCGAGCGCCGGTGCCAGGGTCGATGTGCGCACCGTGTTCCGGGGC
>Ga0335079_10002573_pt1 | contig 20876 bp, 16 predicted proteins | sample Lox_Sample_33_FD_206719 | JGI IMG/M metagenome (GOLD analysis project Ga0335079, IMG submission 206719) | Soil microbial communities from Loxahatchee National Wildlife Refuge, Florida, United States - Lox_Sample_3.3 | ecosystem: Environmental > Terrestrial > Soil > Wetlands | place: USA... | reverse complement strand
GTTGAAGAAAGTCGCGTAACTGATTGAGGGATTGAAAATTAAGGTTGGCTCCCCGGGCTAGATTCGAACTAGCAACCCTTCGGTTAACAGCCGAATGCTCTACCATTGAGCTACCGGGGAACGGTAAGGGCAGGAACAACGCATCTCCTGAACTTTGCTAGTTTATCGGACGTCTCGCGGGAGTGTCAATGAATCGCGCGCTTTTTGCGCAAAGCGGGCCAAAATAGCTAGAAATGAAAAACCACACCCGTTGCGAGTTGAAAATTGTTTTGCGATTGGCTGAAGAACTGGGTCCTCAAGTAATCCGCCTCGACGCGCAGCGATAGCACCGGATTCAGCCGGTAATCTGTTCCAATTCCGCCCCTCATGGCGAACGCATTTTGGCTGTGATCGGCGGTCTGTGGAAGCAGATGCGCGCCGCCCAGCATGACGTGCGCCCACGGCTCAAGTCTCCCCCGGTGCGGCCCCACGCGGATTCCGGCCATGTAGTCCAGATACTTCACATGTTCGTTGTCGAAGATTGTCGGCGCAAACCCGGTGGTTATTCCGCCTTCGGCCGAGATCCAGTTGTTTAAATGATATGAAAGCGAGGACTTGAAACCCACCATACTGGCGTAAAAAATCGAGGACTGGAAGCGCACGAACGTCACGCCCGCTTCGAGCTCCCAGCGATAATCGTTCCAATTTTTCCGGGGGGGAGGGGAAGGTTCCGCTGCAGCGCTCTCCGCCCAAAGAGCATTTGACGCCGGCTTCGCATCCAGCGAAATCTCTGGCAGCAGCGGCGCGGCGCCGTTCGTAGTGTCAAAGCTTCCCTGCTGAGCCCCACAGACACTCGCAAATCCCAACGTCATGCAGAAACATGCGGAATACCTCTTGAGTTTATCCCATCGCAAACCTTTGCTGGCCATATCCCAAGTTCTCCCGTTTCCCACGCGCGTAGCCAGGCAATTCACTTATAACATGAATGCGCGCTTCCCATCCGGCGCGAATGGCTGGAAATTCATTCGGCTGATCTGGAAACGGATGCTGCGCTTTGCCCTGCGGTTGCCCTTGAGCGAATTTTCTGGAGCGAAAACAAAACTGTCCCGGTGGATACACATCCACCGGGACGCTCGGTTCCTGGATTCTAGGGAATTTCTTACGGCACAACCGACATATTGTGCGCGGCCGAAGCGAAAGATACGCTCGCGCCCGCGGATTGCGGCACCCACCAGAGCTTGCGCATCCATGAGTGACGGCTGGTCATCATCTTGCGCCCAAGAAAATCCATGATCGCGGGACTGACTTGCGTGGCTGCGTACATCGCATCCGAATGCGAGAAAGGCCGCAGGAGCGGATTGCCTTCCGTGCCGTAGTTGCCGGAAATGGCCCTGCGCGTGGACCACGCGTCGAATACCGCCGCGCTGTGACTTACGAACATCAGCGCATACCATTCTTTCTTGTACTGCGGCTTATATTCTCCGGAAATCGCTGGCTTGATCCCGGGCTGGATTCCCCCTGCCGGGCTGGCAGGTCGGATCGGCGCAGCCAATGTCTCGCTCGCGGAGCCCGCGCTCAATTTCGCACTGCTATCGCTCGCGCTGCTTGTTTCCAATTTCGGCGCGGGACTGTCCGGCAGCTTCACGGCCGGGGCATCCATAGTATCCGCGGTTTCCACTGCGGGTGCGGAAGCTGCGGCAAGTTTGGCACCGTCGTTGGCGACTTGCGGAAGAGCGCACAACAAAACCAGGGTTGCGAGGACCATTGACCACCTCAGGTGTCGCGGGCTCTCCGTCAGATGCCTGCCCGTAACGCCAGTCATTATGCTGTACTTAGGTACAGGTAGTCACTGGCCCATTGGTCACATTCTCCCTAGTACTTACCCCCTCCGCTTTCCTTGCCTTCTGCTCCAGGACTCCGGTACTGGGCTCCCGCAAGCCAGCACGTCAGCCCTTGGCCTCGGTCCTCCGGGGGAGCCAAAACTGCTATAATCCGCAAAACAATGGCGCCCCACGAGCCCTCTTCCGCCAAACGCGCGCGCATCCCGCAGCGAAGCCCACAGCCTCCGCGTTTCATCGTCATCGAAGGGCCGCTGCGTGTGGGAAAATCCAGCCTGGCGCGGATTCTGGCCGAGCGGCTGCATGCTAGGCGCATCTACGATTGCGAAGACAATCCATTTCTCGCGGATTTTTATAGGGAAAAGCCCGGCTCCGCGCTGCGCGCGCAGATGTACTTTCTGATGGAGCGGCAAAAGCGTGTCCGAGAAGCGCTAGCTGCGGAATCGCCCTCGCCGTTGCTCTCCGATTTTCTGATGGAAAAGGACCGCATCTTTGCCAACCTGAATCTGGACGATCTGGAATTGAAGCTTTACGAACGCTACTATGAAGCGCTGACCGCCGATCTTTCCGCTCCCGACCTGGTAATTTATCTCCAAGCTAAACCGGAGGTGCTGCGCGCACGGATTGCCAGGAAAGCGGCTCGCGAGGAGAACAAGATCTCGCTGGTGTACATCGAGGAAGTAGCCCGCGCTTACGAACATTTTTTCTTCCGCTACGAAGCCTCGGATTTGCTGGTGATTGACACTTCCGAGATTGATTTTGTCGCTCGCAACGATGATCTGCAACAACTTCTGAGGCGGCTGCAAGAGCCAGTGAAAGGCACGCAGTATTTCCTCCCGTTGGGCAGCACGGACTAGAACCAAACGACACAGCCAAACGCGGGGAGCCAAATGCCGAAGTGGACGTTAGACGCGGTTCTCGATTGCGTTGTGCTGTAACCAGCTTCGCAGCAGCTTCGCACCCTCAAAGTGGCTGCAGAACGGAGGTGTGCACTTGCCAATTTCCGCTGTGGATGCGATCACTCCCGCCTTCGAGCACGCCAAGCATCAACTGTTTCGTCCTTTTCGATTTGGCCAATGGGCGCGGTTGGCGCTGGTGGGAATTCTGGCCGGGGAGCTGGGTTCCGCAGGGGGTTGCAACTTCAATTTCAATTGGCCCGAGACGCACCATGAGCACGGATCGAAGCATTTTCTTGGCGCATCTTGGCCGCCGGAACTGACGCATCACCTGGCAATATTTGCCGGCGTTTTCGCATTTGGCGCTGTGATTGGGTTTGGCTTACTGCTGGTGTTTATGTACATCAGCAGCCGGATGCGATTCGTTCTCTTCGACAGCGTGACCGCGAAGGAATGCCATATACGGCAAGGATGGGCTCGCCGGAGAAGTCCAGGGTTTCGTTTGTTCGTATGGAAGATCTGGCTCATGCTGGCTTCGTTTGCAGGTTTGCTCGTTTTGGTAGGGATTCCACTGGCGACCGTGTGGGGATTTGGCTGGTTTGCTCACCCGAAGGAACACCTGGTGCGTCTGATTTTGGTGGGCGTCCTGGATTTCCTCCTCCTTTTTGTTTTCATGATGGGAATGGCATTGGCGCAGGTGATGACCAAGGACTTTGTCGTCCCGCAAATGGCGTTTGAAGACATCAGCGCGGTGGAAGGATGGCGCAGGCTGTGGCCTGCGCTCAAAGCGGAAACGGGCGGCTACGCGGGATACATTGGAATGAAGATCGTCCTGGGGATAGGCGCGGGGATTGCCTTTGGAATCCTGACGTTCATTATGCTTTTTCTGCTGCTGATCCCCATTGGAGGATTGGGAGTGGCCGCAGTGTTGGCAGGCAAAGCAGCAGGATGGACCTGGAATTTCCATACAATTGCGCTGGCTGTGTTTGCAGGGTGCATCGCGCTCGCGGTGTTGGTTTTTGTGGCTTCGTTGGTTTCCGTGCCGACGGTGGTGTTTTTCCCAGCCTATTCGATTTATTTTTTTGCGGGGCGATATCCGCCGTTGGCGGCAGCGCTCTGGCCGCAAGCCACGCCGCCGTTTGCGCCGGCTTCTCCCGGGCCCGAATCACCGCCGTTTCCACCCTCGCCCTCGCCCGCCAGTTAATCGGCGCGAGCGGTTCACGCAGATGCCCTTCTGAGAGACGCCTGTCCCAAAACTGATCTGCGGAACAGGTGGCAAGCGCATTCCCCTGACGTAGTCTCCAGGGACAGACCCATCTCTATTGCGGTCACAATATTTAACGTGTCGGAGTACGTATGGCCATTCAAAAGATCCTTCACGCAGTGCTTGCCCTGGGAGCAATTGCGCCGCTCGGGATGGCACAGCAGCCCGCAACGGTCAACGACGCCGTGGAAAAGATCGTGGCGCAGGAACAGGTGGAGATCCAGAACATCCGCAAATACTCGCCGCTGGTGGAAACGTACATACAACTGGTCCGCCCGGACAAGGCCCTGGGCGCTGTGCCGGACGGCGATCGGTACTTTCTGGGACGAGCGGAATTGGCGAAGGGTGTGGAGCTGGAGCCATTGGTCAGCGGTACGGGAAAGCACAAATTTCTAAGCGCCATCGGGAACTTCTTTCGGCCAGAATTTTTGCCACGCGGTTTTCTGCAGATGATCTACCTGGACACGGAAGGTTTCGATCAAAGGCACTACAGGTTCACGTACGAGGGACGCGAATTCCTCGGCGAAGTGCGCTGCCTGGTGTTTGACGTGGACCCTCTTCCAAATGCCGGGAAGGGACGGTTTGTGGGACGAATCTGGGCCGAAGATCAGGACTACCACATCGTGCGATTCAACGGTTCGTATGGGGACGGATCGAAGAAAGGTTACTATTTCGATTTCGACAGCTGGCGCGTCAATGCGGGCGCCAACGAGTGGCTGCCAGCTTACATCTACAGCGAAGAAGGCAACGTGCAGTATGGAATCTCGGATCACTCTCCGTTTCCTCCATTCAAAGCGCAGACGCGGCTCTGGGGCTACTCACTGAGCAGGCCGATGGAAGAACAGATGCTAAGCAGCGTGACCGTCGAGGGAACGGACATAAAGGATCAGACCCTGGCCGGAAACGGCTATACGCCGCTGCAGGCCCGGAGAGCATGGGGAAGGATGGCGGAAGACAACGTGGCGGCGAAGCTGCAATCGATAGGCCTGCTGGCGCCGCGTGGGGAAGTGGACAAAGTTCTGGATACGGTGGTGAACAATCTGGAAGTGACGAACAATTTGGACATCCAACCAGAGGTGCGCTGCCGCGTGCTCGTGACAACGACACTGGAGTCGTTTACGATGGGGCATACCATCGTACTGAGCCGCGGATTGATTGACGTCCTGCCGGATGAGCAGAGTCTGGCGGCTGTGCTGGCGCATGAACTCGGACACGTCATGCTGGGCCACCGCCTGGATAGCGAGTTTGCGTTTTTCAACCACATGCGCTTCGACGAGAAGGACACCTTCCATCATTTTGAATTCGCGCGGAGCCCACAAGAGGAAGCTGCAGCGAACAAGATCGCTGTGGAACTGTTGAAGAAGTCGCCCTACCGGGATGAGTCCGGCAGTTCGCAGACGTTTTTCCTTGCGCTCCAGAGCAGAGCCAAGCAGATTCCTAACCTGGTCAGCCCGCACCTGGGCGACAGCGTGCAGCAAGAATGGAGCCAGGTTCACGGAGCAGCAACGCAGCAAATGGTGACGAAAGCGGCGGCGGATACGGTGATCGCGTTGCCGTTGGGAGGAAGAATCAAGGTGGAACCCTGGAGCGACGAGTTGACTCTGCTCAAGCCCAAACCGGAAAGCGGGACGGTTGCAGAGTACGAGAAAATGCCGTTTGAAGTTGCGCCCTTCCTCGTGTATCTGACGCGCCAGGGAAACAGCCATGCCGAGAACGGCGCCCGAGCGGTAACCGTCAATGCTCAAGCGAGTGCGGATCATCCCTGAGAAGCCATAAAATTCGCGGCGCCAACCACAAAGTCAGGAAGAAATTGTCATTCGCGGCCAAAGGTGATGAGGGCTGCACTGGCGGCGGGAAGCTCGATGTCGGCAGCACCGCTTTCGACGGAGAGAAGTTCTTCGAGAACAGGCGACCAAGAGCCGCTCGCGCCGACAGGTGAACCACCGAAAGTTGTGTCGGTCGTATCGTCCACGCGCGGCGCAACAAGGCGAAGAGCGGTTGCGCGCTGCACACGCTCACCGGCATCCACGGTGAGACGAACAGCGCGATCGGGATTCTTGTTGAATGCCGCGACTTTAAGAGCTCCCGCGTCGCTTCGGAGGCCGTAGGCGGTAAGCAACGGCGCTTGCTCGATTTGTTCGAGCTTGCTTTGTACCAACTGACCCGATCCAGCCTGCGCGAAGAGCAACATGCCGTAATAGATGGGCCGAGCGAGGAAACCATTTTCGCGAGTTCCGGCAATGGGCGTGTACCATCCGTATCCCCCGCCGTGAAAATTGGTCCCCATGCCGCCGGCGGACGCGAGCTGGTACATCAGGTCGGCGCCCCAGAGCGCCGAGGCAAACGTATCGCTCACTCCCTGCTTGCCACCTGAATAACAAGAATTCGTCTCGGCCAACCGAAATGGCAATCCGGACTCATTCACGGTTTTATTCATTCCCTCGAATTCAGTCTGCAGTTTGGGGTTCGGCCGAAGAAGACGCTCGATGGTCATGGAAGGATCGGTGGGCGGACCTTCGGCATAATAGTGTTGCGAGAGGAAGACAGCTTCCCGCTTGAATTTCTTTGCAAAAGGCACGAGCCACTCATTGTTGTAGGCGGTATCTGGGCCGGCAAAGGGGGCATTGGGAACGCGCGCGCGGATAGTTTGATAGAAGTTCTGCCATTCGACGGCAAACTGGGCGAAATCGTAATCGGATTTGCGAATTCCGTTACGAAAGAACAGGTCTGGCTCGTTGCAGAGCTGGAACGCGATCAGTTTCGTCCCGGCGACGTCCATTACGTAAGCAGCTTCGGCGGCGGCGTCCTCGGCTGTGCCGGTGCCCATGTTCAGTCCATAGATCAGCTTCCAGCCGCAAGCGTCAAGAAAATCGCGCAAATTGCGAACAGCCAACGGCGCAATTTGTACGGGAGGAGGGGCTTTCTTACCGGTATCGGGACCTACGGTGGCTCCAACTCCGGCAGATCTTTGCTTTTCTTGAGTATTGCTTCGCCCGTTGGGAGTCCAGTAGCAGTATTCGCTCGTGTTGCCGCCGATGCGCAGTATGCCGGAAGGGCCCAGTGTTCTTAGGAAACCTGCAAGCTCTGTATTGTTGCCGGAAAAAAAATTCGGATTCCCGAGCTGGGCGGATTCATAGCTGAGGCCTGTAAAATCTGCTGCGATTTTGTTGCCGAGGCGGTCGGCACGAAGGGTGATTCGAATCGAAGCGGTCCCCTCAGAATCCGCTGAAAGAGGTGGAATTCGAGAAGCAGATAGAGCAGCCGCGGCAGAGACGCGAATAAAATTCCGGCGATTCATCCTCGAGAATTCCATCACAGGCAGCGTCACGATGCAAATCGCGGCTAATCGAATTCTACAGAACCTTCCGGCGCCACTTTACAGGCGAGTGATCAGGAATTCGCCAAGGACGAGAGCGTCCATCTGAGTGCGGATAAAGCAGTCTAGGGCTTCCTCGGGCCGGCAAACGATGGGCTCGTTGTCGTTGAAAGAAGTGTTGAGGACTACAGGAACGCCGGTTTGCTCCTCGAAGGCTTTGATGAGGGACCAATAAAGAGGATTGGCTTCACGGGTAACAGTTTGCAGACGGCCCGTACCGTCCACGTGGGTCGGCGCGGGAATTATATCCCGCTTTTCTGGACGCACGGCATAGGCAAGCGTCATGAATGGCGAGGGATGGGATTGTTCGAACCAGTCGGCGGTGGCTTCCGCGAGGATCGAAGGCGCAAAGGGACGAAAGTCTTCGCGGTGTTTGATGCGGCGGTTCAGAACTCCTTTCATTTCGGGGCGGCGGGGATCGGCGACAATGCTGCGGTTGCCGAGGGCACGCGGTCCCCATTCGGCGCGGCCCTGAAACCATCCAAGGATTTTCCCCTGGGCGACGATGGCAGCGGTGTGGTGGAACAATTCCTGCCCGGGCAGCTCGGAAATCGTGTAGCCACTTTTTTGTAAGCCGGACGCTTCAATGGCGCGGCGAATTTCCTCGTGTGAATAGTCTGGGCCCCAGTAAGCGTGATCCATAACGAAAGAGCGCGGCCGACCGAGAATTTGGTGCCAGACATGGAACGCAGCGCCGACCGCCAGGCCAGCGTCGCCTGCGGCGGGATGCACATAGACATTTTCGAACGGCGTCTGATCGAAAATCTTCCCGTTGGCCACGCAATTGAACGCCACGCCACCCGCAAGACAAATGGATTTCATGTGCGTTTCTTCCGCGAGGCGCCGCAACATGCCGAGATAGACCTCCTCAAGCCGAGCCTGAAGGGAAGCCGCCAGGTTGCGATGGCGTTGTTCAAGCGCTTCTTCAGGATTGCGCGCCGGCCCCAGGCGCCTCGGCATTTCTTCCGAAAACATTTTGCCCAGGGTGGGCGTTTTGTCCGCTTCGGCCCAGCTCATTTCCGGTCCCGTGCGATGGTGGGTGAAGTAGTCGAGGCCAAGCGTAAATTGCGTCCCGTTGGATTTGACAATGTCGCGAAATTCTTCCAGAAATTCCGGCTGTCCGTAAGCTGCGAGACCCATAACCTTATATTCATCGCCAAATTTCAGAAAGCCGAGATACTGCGTTACCGCGCTGTAATAAAGCCCGAGGGAATGCGGGAAGGCGATGGAGCCGTGCACATTGATGATGCGGCCGAAACCCGCGCCCCACATGGAACTGGCGAAATCGCCGAGGCCGTCGGCGGAAAGAAGAGCGGACTGTTCGAAAGGAGAACAGTAGTAGGCGCTGGCTAGATGCGAGAGGTGATGCTCGATCCGATGAAACTCGGCTTTGATTTTTGCGCGGTTCATGTCGAAGGAATTTGCGAGCGCTTCAGGGATGGAAGTGAACTTTGCGAATACTTTGGCGCGTTCTCGCGCGAACGAAGGCATGCGCGCGGCGTAGATAAGCTTTGTACCGAGGCGCGCGAAAGGATTGCGCGGGACGGCAACGTGATCTACCTCGGAGAGCGTGAGACCGGCTTTCTTGAGGCAATAACGGATAGCGGCGGCGGGAAAACCGGCGGCGTATTTGACACGGTTGAAGCGTTCTTCCTCGACGGCGGCAATAAGTTCCCCATCGCTAACGATGGCGGCAGAAGCGTTGCCGTGATAGGCGTTGATTCCGAGAATATTCATGGTCGAAGAATGAGTGTACCGCAGTTGGAGGGGCTGACTCGCGCGTTCAACCCAGGTGTCGAGACCATTCGTTTAGGACGAAGAGAGACCAGGGGCGGGACCAGGTGGTTCCTCCGGAGAGGAAAGAATTCCAAACTTGACGGACGCCGTCTGATTTCCAATATGGCTGAAGCGCAGGAGCCACGTCGGAGAAACTGGCTTCGAGACGAAAACGAAGCGGGCCGCCGAGCCATTCTTTCCACGGAAGGGTGAAAGTGCGCTTGGGTTGTACAGCAACTTCTCTCGGCAAAAGATCCCCTAGAGCGCGAACGAGCAAGGCTTTTTGCTCTCCTGCGCGATGACGAGCCGCATCGGGCAGTGCCCAGACAAATTCCACCAGAGGCGTATCCAATAGCGGCACCCGCACTTCAAGCGAATTGGCCATGCTGACAGAATCGGTGTCTCGCAGGAGTGTGCTGGCCATGTACGTTCGCATTTCCATCCAACCGATGCCGCCTATGCGTTCCATTCGGTGCGCTTCATCGGACGCACGCTGCAGCCAGCCGAGCCAGGTTGGCTCGAGCGTGAATCCGTCGGCGCCGACGGTGCTTGGGCGAAATCGTGGATCGGTGAGTTCTGAAAGAAATTCCGGCGGGAACAAGGCGCGCGCGAAGAAATAAGCGTGTGGCAGAGCGGCGGGATTTTTCCAGGCCGAGAGTGCTTTAACGGCAGCGTCCGGCGTGCGCGAGAGCGAAAAGAGCCAGCGCGCCAAAGGCGTGGATGCGCTGCGCATTAAGGCGGGGAAAAGTTTTGCGGTGGAAGAGATCTTTTCGAGTCTAGGCACGTCAGTGAAAGTGCGGTAGCCGGCGAACAGTTCGTCGCCACCGAGACCGGAGAGCGCGACCTTCAATCCCGCCTGCCGCGCGGCCCAGGATACGAAGTACGTGTTCATGCCATCCATGGTGGGCTGGTCCAGAGCGGCGAGCGCTTCGTCCAACCGGGCAAGAACTGATGCTCCATCGAGCTGAATTTCTGTGTGCTGAGTGCCGTACTGTTTCGCAATCTGGCGCGTCAATTCGGATTCGTCGTAGGGAGTGCCGGGAAATGCGAGTGTGAGACTACGGATGCCCGGATGCTGCCGCGCTGCGAGCGCCGCAATAGCGCCGGAATCGAGCCCGCTCGAAAGAAAGAGACCAACAGGCACATCGGCGATAAGATGCGCTCGCACTGCGTCCTCGAGGAGTGAGCGCAATTGGCGCGTAGCGGGAATAAATGCCGCCGAGCGTTTGGGATCCTTCGCGGCGGGACTGCGCCGCGGATCCCACCAGGGATGCGCGCGCGGCACCCGGCGACGGTCGGGCACATAGACAACAAGGCGATGGCCGGGCGGGAGGGAGAAAACTCCTTCGAGCATGGTGACCGGCTCGCTGATGCTGCCGAAGAGCAAATAGGAAGTGATGGCGTCCTGGGAGAGACGTTTAGGCGCCACGCCGGAAGCAAAAAGCGCGCGCAATTCTGAAGCGAACGCAAAGCCCTCAGGTTGCTGCGTGTAATAGAGAGGTTTGATTCCGAGGGGGTCGCGGGCCAGGAACAAAACCGGGCCCGTCGTATAATGTTTACGGAAATCGGCAATCGCCAGTGCGAACATGCCGCGCAATTCTGTAAGGCACTCCTCGCCCCATTCCTCCCAGGCATGAACTAGAATTTCCGTGTCAGATTGCGTTGTGAAACGATGACCGACAATCTTCAAGCTTTCGCGGAGCTCGCGGTAATTATAAATTTCGCCGTTGAAAATTGCGGCGACATCGCGCGATTCATTCCAGTGGGGTTGGCGGCCGCCTTCCAGATCAATGATGCTGAGTCGGCGCATGCCCAGAGCGAGGCCGGGAGAGCGCGGATCGTTAACAAGGAAACCGTCGTCGTCGGGGCCGCGGTGTTGCATAGCCGCGGCCATTGCACGGACACGCACTTCCGCATCCGTGCTGCGCGAGGCGAACGCGACGCCACAAATACCGCACACTTTGTTATTTGATCTCCGGTGTGGTCAAGAAAGCCGTGCCCGCCCGCAGCAAATTACGCCACAAATGAAAGCGCGGAATCTTCAGACGGCGGTCAGCATACCAACCCAGCGCAGAGCGCCACAAGAGCAGGATGAGGGTGGCCAACGTGAACAGGAATAACACGAAAAAGGATTTGCGTTCGAGGAGGAGGCTCCAGTCAAAAGCCTCGTCCCAGCCGGGATACATGTAGTCCAGTACTCGCCGCAGATGAAATCCTTCCAGCGGAATTCTCGCCACGCGGACATGGGCGACGGTCTTGTAATTGTAGTCCATCGGATAATTGGGGACCTTCGAGACCGCTTCCGCGAAAACTCGTGGATTTTGGAGGTCCTGTCTCGTCAGCATCCTCCCTGCGGCGTCCTTCATGATAAAGCGATAGGTCGGATCCACGACAATCCAGCGCTCGTCGAGGAGCACCTCCGCAACCACGTGCTTGGTATTGCGGTCCGGAGTCAGCAGCAACAGGCGGCGAACGTGCAGGCCAGAACTCCGCGCAAGATTCAAGAAAGCGTTCGTCGCCGTTCCGCAAACATCCAGCAACTGCTGGTAATTCAAGGTCGTTTCCGGGTCGCGCTTGGAAAGAGCACTTGGATTTGCAGCTACTGCGCGCTCGGGTCCCTCTTTCATCCAATGGAGGATGGCATCCACTTTTTCCTCCGGGCTTGATTCAGAAGGGACGACCGCATCCGAAAATCCGTGCAAATACTCGCGGACAGAAAACTCCCAGCCGATCGCGTAGATCGTTAGCATCACGCATAGCACCAGCAGGAGGTTGCTCCCCCTCCAGAGCATGCGGAACATTCGGTGCTTGGATTCCTGCAAGCGCCTACTCCCGGCGATCTGATTGTCCAACGCCGGGCCGGGCCGCCGCAAGCGTCCCGTAGAGCGATTCCATTTGCATGATCGGTTCCTCCCAGCCGAGCCGGGCGGCGATCTGTTTGCCTTCGGCGGAAAGGCGCTCATGGAGGCGCGAATCGCCTAGGACGTTTGCGATTGCTTGCGTGAGAGCGTTTTGCTCGTGCGGAATCACAAGCGCCGCGCCACCTGAGAACAATGAGGCGATGCCACAGTTTTCCGTCAGGATGACCGGCGTGCCCGCCGCGGCGGCTTCCGCGGCTGTATTGCCGAAATTTTCGTTTTGCGATGGAAGCACGAACACGTCCGCATCGCGGTACGCCGCCCATTTTTCATCGCCAATTAGCGGGCCGAAGAATCGCGTGGTTCCCGCCACCCCCAGCTTCGCGGCGGCTTCCTGCAGGCGCTTCCGCATTCCAGACTCATCTGGACCGGCGATAACGAGCTGCCGCTGCTCTCCGGCTTCGCTGGTCGGCAGGGAGGCAAACGCGCGCAGCAGCAATTCCGGGCTTTTCTTGGCGGAAAGCCTGCCGAGAAACAGAACCAATCGGGCATCGGCCGAAAAGCCGTGAGCAGAACGGAAGCTGCCCCGCGGCGGCAATTGCTCCGGCGGCATTACCCCATTGCGGCGCAGCACGATTTTCGCGTCAGCTACCCCTCCTCGCAAAAAATCTTCACGCTCCTGCTCGGCCGTGGCAACTACAGCCGAAGCTCCGTCAAACATTTTCCGGCCAAAAAACGTGTGATAGAGGCGCTTCAAACGGAAGCTCCGCACAATGGGGGCAAACATCCCGATAGGTTCCAAGGCATAGGGTATGCCGCGTTTGCGGCAGAACGCAGCCACAGCGGGACCCAACAAATCGTACAGGCCAAATATGTGCACGACATCGAAGTTGGCGAGGCGAGCGCGGCAGAATCGCTTTAGGGCCGGGTTCCATGTCACGGCACGGTAGCGCACCCAGGTGGGAAGGTAGATGGCGCAGACGCCGCTTTTTTCGCTTCGCCAGCCAAATGGAGAGCGATCCGGCGCCAGCGTGGAAGGTTTCTCCTTCTCGCGCTTTTCAACGCCCCAATCGGCGGTGAGTACCGTGACTTCGTGCCCGCGCGCGACGAGTCCTTCTGAAAGCGCTTGCACTTTCACGGGCGGTCCGCCGAACTCATAAAACGGTGCGTAACTTTCAGTGACGTTCAGGATTCGCATGCTTCGCGGAAGATTTTCTTCAGAGCTTTGGCAAAAACGTTGAAGCGAAACTCGCGTTCGACGCGTTCCCGCGCCTTTCGGCCCATTTCCTGAGCCAAAGCGGGATTGGCCAAAAGTGTTTCGATGGAGGTGGCCAATTGCACGGCGTCGCCGTGGGGTACGAGATAGCCGGTCACGCCGTCCTGGATCACTTCAGGCGCGCCTCCATGCTGGCCGCCGATCACTGGTTTGCCGCTGGCCATGGCCTCAAGATAAACCATGCCGAAACCTTCGCCCCGACTCGGAAGCGCAAACATTTCGCACGCCGCGTAACACGCCGCGAGCTGTGCGCTGCTCAATCCGGTCAGGAAGTGAACATGCATGCTCACGCCATTTTTTTGGGCAAGATCCTCCAGCCAATCGCGATCGTTTCCCTGGCCGATTAACACGAGTTCCAGCTCCGGCCAGCGCGTTAGCAGCTTCGGAAGCGCTGTAATCAGTGTGTCCATGCCTTTGTAGCGTTCGCTCGCGAGCCATCGTCCGACCGTGAGAATCACACGGCCTTTGGGAAAATCTCCCGGCAAGGCGATTCGCGAAGCGGCCACCACTTGTGCTTCAAATTGTGGATCGAGCGCCCACGGAAGCACACGAATGCGGCCCGAGGGTACCTCCTGGTCGGAAGCAACGTGATCCGCAGTGTACTTACTGGGCGCAAGAACCAAGTCCGCCTTGCGCAGAGCCGCCCGGCGCACGCGAGACAGCGGCTCCCAAACTTCGATTCCATGCGTGCAAACGATGGATTTGAGCCGAGGTGCGAGGATGCGCAAGCCTTTCGCAACCGGTGCCAGATGGGGATGCGCCGCTACCACCAATTGAGCACGCCGCCGCGCAGCACGCAATGCAGCCGCCGTGAACCGCGCCTTGCCTCCGTCGCTGCCGGTAAAAACAAACTCCCTCCCTCCCACGGACATGCGATGCAATTCAGGCGAGTCATTCAGGCTTAGGAGCCGGCATTCCATTCCACGCCCCTTTGCGAACTCAGTCAGTACGGCAGCGATATGGCGCCCGGCGCGCTGCACTCCGCCGGGCGAATCCAGCTCCGAAAACAGGCCAATGATCACGCGCAGAGTCTGCCTTGCGACGCCTCGATTGGCAAGGCCCTGGTATTTACGTTCTCCGATATTTCAGCAAGCGAAGAAGTTCCGGAAGCTGTTCGAGGTAAATGTCGGCCGGGTACTTGGCGCGGTCGTGCGAGCCAAAGCCGTAATTGACGATCGCCGAGAGCATTCCAGCATTGCGTCCGGTTTGCACGTCCACTTCCGAATCGCCGACCATCACCGCCTGCGGCGAGCTGACGCCGAACTCGCGCAAAATCGTGTTTGCCCCCAAGGGATCGGGCTTCTTTGTTTCAAAGCTGTCGCCCCCATAGACTTTCTGAAAGTAGCAGGCGAGCCCCAGTCCCTCTAGGATTTTTTCACTCATTGCTGTGGGCTTGTTGGTCAAAACAGCCAGCGGATGGTTTTTCAGTTGCGCCAGTGCCTCTGTCACACCCGGATAGGCCCGAGTGTTGTCCAGCTTGTGCTGCGCATAATGTTCCAGAAAAATCGCCAGCGCTTCCTTTACTTTTTCCTCTCCGGGCGAATTTCCCAAAGCCCTGCTCACCAGCACGGCAGCCCCCGAGCCCACAAAACTCGCGATTGTCTCTTCGGGAAGCGTGTCGCGGCCCAGGGTGGTGAGCATGGCGTTCACGGAAATTACCAGATCCAGCTTGGAATCGATCAGCGTCCCGTCAAGATCGAAAATTACTGCCTTGACGCGAGAAAAATCCACATTTGTCATAGGCAATCATCTTAATACGGCCTGGGACGCAGCACGTGCGTTCATCGCGGCGCAACAATCGCCGCTGCACACTCTATTCGTTGTTGGCCATGCTTCGCGTACACTATAGGGCTTCTATGGCACTCGAATTCACCCTGGAGACCCAATGGCTCAGGTTTTCCCCTTTCGCGCCTTTCGATACAATCCCGCTGTCGTTAAATTCTCGCGGGTTCTGACGCAGCCATACGATAAGATTTCGCCGCAGATGCAGGAGGCGTACTACGCTGCCGATCCGCACAATCTAGTCGCCGTCGAAAAGGGCCGCGCCTTCCCGGGCGATTCTTCGCAGGACAGTGTGTATACGCGCGCTGCAGTTGCGCTTCAGGAATGGATTGCAAATCAGATCGTTGTCCCCGACCCTTCGCTTTCTTTTTATGCCTACACACAGGAGTTTACCGTCCCGGGCACAAACGAGCGCCGCACCCGCCGCGGCTTCATCGGCGCCGGGCAGCTCGAGGAGTATTCCGCCGGAGTGATCTTTCGTCATGAGCACACGCTGTCCGGACCCAAGGCCGACCGCCTCGAACTGCTTCGCCACACGCGCATGCACACCGGTCAGCTCTTCATGCTCTACTCCGATCCGCAGAAGCGCGTGGACTCCATCCTTGCCGAAGCCGAGAGGTCCGCGGAGCCCGCCACAGAAGTAACTGATGAATACGGCGTCACTCACCGGCTTTGGGTCATCGCCGAACCGGATAAGACAAATGCGATCCATGAAGCTATGTCCGATCGAAAACTGGTCATCGCCGATGGGCATCACCGCTACGAAACCGCGCTGAACTACCGTAACGAGCGCCGCGTCCAGGCAGGGAACAACGATCCCAACACCTCTTATGAACGCGTCATGATGACCTTCGTCAATACGCGGAGCGAGGGCCTGACCATTCTTCCCACGCATCGCGTCGCCACGAACGTTCACGACTTTTCCTGGACCTCAGTGCGCCGCTATCTCGAGCCCTGGTTTTCGTCGGCAGCGTTTCCATTTGAAAGCGATGAGCAAAAGGTGCAAGCGCGTGAGAAACTGTTGCAAGGACTCCAGGCAGGCCGCGCCGCGCGCGCTATTGCAGTTTATCCAGCTCTGCCAGGAGGGAAACATGCGTATTACCTGCTCACGCTGCGTGCAGGCGCGGCGCTCGATCAGCTTCTACCGAATGTTTCGCCCTTGCAGCGCCAGCTCGACGTGGTGCTGTTGCATGAAGGCATTCTCGAGCCCGCGCTGGGAATCACCATGCAGGCCGTGACTCACGAATCGAACCTTGCCTATGAACGTGAACCGACCGCAGCGCTGGATGCTGTCGAATCCGGAAGGGCGCAAATCGCCTTTTTGCTGAATTCCGTGGACGTGGAAAAGGTAGTTGAGATCGCCACCGCGGGTGAAGTCATGCCGCAAAAGTCCACGGACTTCTATCCCAAACTTCTCAGCGGAATCACGATGTATCGTGTGGAGTAGCAAAGCGCCCTCGCGGCGGAAGCATTCAAGGACTTTGCCTCGCCGCGAAGGTGCGTTGCGCCGTATTACCAGCGCGCGCGGATCCGATACTTCAGAACGGAAGTTCCATTTGCCGCAACAGGGACTTGGAACTGCGCGGCCCATGCAGCGGTCTTCGTATATTTATAGGTTGAAGAAAGCATCTCCCAGTCTCCGCCAATCGGTTCATTCACTTCGACGGCGATGGGCGTGTCCTTATGGTTGCGCAGGGTGATCTCGAACTCCATCTCCCATGTGTGCGTGTCAATGCGTTTGTAATCTGTCTGCTTTCGTTCGGAAACGACGTCGAAAGCGTTGCCGATGTGCACGGTAACGGTTTCATCTTTAGGCGTGTGATCAATTCGATCCTCGCCGATGAAGAGCAGATTACCCTTGGAATCTTTCTGGTACACGCGCATGTTCCCCGCGGGCAGCGGCATCCCCAGCCCGTCTTTCTCCTCATTTTTGAATTTGTAGTAGACCATGACCGGATCCTTGATCGGTGAACCCGGATTTTGTGCGTTCCGGTAGTAATAATTCTGGCCGTTCACCACGTAAATCTTCTGGACCGGAACGCCGCTGCCTTCAAGCAGGCTGATCTGCTTCGTCTCCTTGTCCTCCACGGAAGTCTTTCGGCCCAGGGTGTAAAGGTGATATTCGCTGAACGCCTCCTGCTGGAATTGTGCCGGCGCTGCGGCGTTCATGGCCTTGGTCATCACTTCCATCCGGTCGCGCAAACCGCTTTCAGGGATGCGGTTTAGTTCACCCGCAACAAGCTGTAAACGCGCGTTGTGGAACGCGGTGCCGCTGTTGTTTATGAGCGTGACCCATCCATCGAGGTCGGCGTTCTTGTCGTCGCGTCCCACGGTCAGAACATAATCGGCGTTCCACGAGAGGCTGGAAGCCAGATACGAAGTCTCGATTTGCTGCTTGTGCGAGCCGGAATTTTCCAGCGTCATCAGCAGCGTCGGCCGGTCGTACAGGTTCGGTGGCACTTCGGGAAAGCGGTAGCTCTCCGCGTACATTCCTGTCACGATGTCATCGCCGATCTTCCAAACGGGGCCGTTGTTATCTGCCAGCAGCGTGGCCTTAACCTCCTCGTGCTTCGTCGTCCCGTTTTCCTGGTAGCTGCGCACCAGCGTGACTTCCCTTCCAACATACTTGTGAAGGAGCTTTGCCGGATCGAGCAGATCGTATTCGTAGTTCTGTTCGAGCACGCCAAGCTTGTCCGGCTCGTTGATCGAGCGAAAATGAACCGTCGCGGGATTCACTGTGGCGGCAATATCCATGAGTTTCAGGCGGAAGGTTCCATCGGGAAGAGTGACGTTGCGCACGTCGCGAATCAACGCAATATTGGAGTTGTACACCGTCAGCGCCAAATCGGTTTGGTCGCTCAGGCTCGTGGAATGATCCGGCCCGGTCCGAGGGGCCTCTTTCTCCTGGGTCGCCGCATCATTGTGGCTGCGCGCGGCCGCGTAGCACGATGCAACTCCTACGAGCACGGCAATCCCCGCAGCGGTGCGCCAAGAAAAGCGCGCTGCGCTGAATTTCAATGGATTCCTCATGTGTTTGTCTCCTCGACGAAATCTCACGTTCCCCATTAGAACGAAGTGGCCTGGAAATCTTGCAAGCGAGTTTTTCCCATTTTACTCGGCGGGTACCGGGCTCCAGGTCTTGCCGCCATCGGAAGTTTCAAAGCTGGCCTTCCCGCCCGCCTCCCAGATTCTGGCGTGCAGTCCGTCGGAAGCCTGGATGCCGCCTATATCGCCGGCAATCGGTGAATTGACCCGCTGCCATTCATGACCGCCGTTCACGGTTCGCAAGATCGTGCCCGGCTTTCCCACAACCCAACATACCTTGGCGCTCGGCGCAGAGCCCGTGGTCAGTTCCGCAGCGACTCCGCTGCTCTGCGATTCCCAGTGCGCCGCATCGTCCGAGGAATACAAAATCATTCCATTCGCTCCGACGCGCCACAAAGCGTCATGACCCGGACTGGAAACAAAGCTCGGGGGGGCCGCGCTGGACGCACGAAGAAACTCCGCTGGGCGGCTCGGTGCAACTTCCTGCACTTGTGAGGAACTTGCTGCCCCGGCAACCGCACCCGCTCCTCGCGATTTCTCATCGCGCGCCTCCGCTGATTGAGGGGCTGGTGGAGGCGCCGCGGGCGCACTTACGGCCGCAGGCGCCTGCCTCTGTTGATTGGCCATTTGCTGCTGAGCGGACTGCGGTGAGGGACCATTCGCGAATCCGGCGGCCGCTTTCTTGCGCATTTCTTGGTCTTTCAATTCGATCTTTTCTTGCAGTTTGTCGTTCGCAATCTCATTTCGTTCGCTGTCCAGCGCGCTTTTCCTCATTCCTTCCGCATTCTCAGTCCCCGGGACTGCTTCTGCGGATGGCAGCTTGCCGTTCGCTGTTGGGCTTGCTGGCTCAGGCTTGGCTTCTTCCTTGCTCGTCGTCACCTCCTGATTTGAGGCCTTCATCTTCGGTGAAATAGAAGAGTCCGCGGTTTTGACCTCGGCCGCAGGCTCTCCTGCTGGTAAATGGTTCTCTGCAATCTGTGTCGGCGGTAGAGAAACCGGCTTTTGGTGGTGCAACTCCGTCACTACGGCAAAAACCAGGAGTCCTGCTGCAATCGCCCCCGCTGGCGCCGCCCATCGCCACGCCGCCATACGGCGCGGCATCGCTCTTTGGGCAGGTTCAGCGGGAACGGCCGGGAACAGAGCAGTCTCTTCCATCGGCTCGTTTCGGATTTTCCTCGTGGTCTCAGTGCGCTGCCCGAAAGTCGCAAGATTTTTTTTCTGCTCGTCTTCCAAAACCACGTGTTCGCTCGCTTCGAGGCCAGAGAGCACTTCCTGGCAGGCGCCGCACCCCGAGATGTGCTTCTTCCAGAGGATCATCTCGTCGGGCGAGAGCGATCGCTCGTGATAGGACGCAAGAATTTCCGCATCCGGGCACGCGGCGCGGAGGTGCGCGCCCAGTGCTTTTTCAAATTTGCGGTCGCGATCATCCTGCGGCATGGCCGCCTCCAAATTTAGAACGATTTTCAGCCGATCCCTTGCATTGCGCGCTCACGTCGTCCGCCTCGGCTGCGAAGGAGCAATCTCCTTGCGATCTTTCAGCAATTGATCCAAATCAATGGAAGCATCCGCTGCGGCATATTCGAAACACAGCGCGATTTGAGCTTCATCGAATCCCTTCCTCGAAGCGGACCCGTAGAGTGCGAAGTCTCCCCGCCGGAGGATTTCTTCCACCCTGCTTTTCAGGTCCTTCCGAATACGCTCCAAGTTGCGCGAGACACTCGATTCGTGCTCTCCGATCTTGCGCCCGATCTCGGCGAGCGTCTGTTCCTGCGCGTAGTAGAGCCGCAAACGCTCGTGGTCGCGCGAATCCAATTTTTGCAACGCGGCATCCAGCGCTCGCCGGAAAATTTGCAGGTAGCGTGCACGGTCGGGATCGCTAAGGAGCGGACCGCGGCTTATGCCCAATTCGGTAATCTTTGTTTCGCCGTCGAGGCCGTCTTCAAGCGGCTCGAATCGCTTCGCGGCGCGCACCGCATCCACGTGCCGCTGCGATAAAACGGCCCGGAGCCAGGTTTTCAGCGAACTTCTCCCGTGAAAATATCGGAAAAGCGAGCGCTCTCCGCGTTTCCCATCCGCGAGGCCGTAAAGCTCGGCAAACAGCGAATCAGCAAGCTCAATGGCTTCCGGCGAGGTCGAAGAACATCGCAGGATCGCTGCGGCGGAAGCGCGTAAGTACCCGCGGTAATTGTGGACAAATTCTTCCCAAGCCGCCGCGTTTCCCTCCGCGCATGCGCACGCAAGAACGAGATCCTCCGCATGGAGGCTTGCCAGATATTCTTGCAGCTCGGCTTTCGATGGCGACGCGCCCGGGAACCGCTTGCGGGCGCCCCGCTCCAGCGCGGCTTCGATTCTCTCGCCCGGCAGGTCCCAATGGCCTGCCCGCGTTTCCTCAAAGAGCTGCTTAACGTGCTTCTTGCAAGCCGCAAACACGACGGCTTCGCCCTCTATTCGCTCAGTTCCTTGCGATCGCGGCTTGTCTTCCGACACAGGTCAGGCACCGCCTTTCGGGCTTTCCCGCATCCTAGAGCATACGGCCAGCTGCGGAAACTGGCTCAGGAAAAGTCGAGCCGGGGAGGGCCGGGGCGCGCTAATCTGATTCTTGACCGGAGCGCGTCCGGGGATGACAATAAAAGACCCAGTCCGCAACACAAATCGCCTCGCTGGGTTTGAATGAAAGGGGTGCCGGGACTGGTCGTGAGGTCATTGCCGATTTCGCGACGTTAGTACGAAAGTCCTATTCGGACATTTCCAGCCTCGTCAGTACTCTCGTACTGTTCAAGCTCTCG